>ERZ724523.563-NODE-563-length-21685-cov-6.444290_pt1 | contig 21685 bp, 13 predicted proteins | sample MGYA00376056_ERZ724523 | MGnify/ENA primary metagenome ERZ724523 (study PRJEB28724, sample SAMN07190888) | wastewater metagenome | isolation source: influent of sewage treatment plant in Hong Hong | place: USA: Christiansburg, Virginia | collected 2016-03-01 ... | reverse complement strand
CGATGCTTTATGGCTTGAGTAGTATTTTACCGGCTCTGAATTGATCAGAGCTTCCTTAGGGTCATCGGCGGACGCATAAACCGATTTCTCCCAAGTAAAGCCTTGGATCTTCGCGGCCTCCAGAATGGCGCTGAACTGATTGAACTGCTTGGCAAAAACCGCCCGCGTCGTCAGGTCGTCCGGCAACTTGCTGAAATCCGGGATACCCGCTGCACTGAAAATGGCCGTGATTTCGGCAAAACTTGCGTTCATCCGCGCCAGGTTAATTGGCAAGCGATCTGCGAAGAGGCCAATCGGTTTGTCGCCGGAATAAAGCTTCACGGCGGCAGCGACGTTGCGTTTCATGGAGTGCGGCTTGCGGTAGTAGCGGATGGTGCCAAAAGGTTTGTCCGGCCCGAACAGGCGGTTGGTGCGCGAAAACGCCTGAATGATGTTTTCAAACGCCAGCAGCTTGTCGAGGTAAAGCGTGTTCACCCATTTCGAGTCGAAGCCGGTGAGCATCTGATTCACCACGATCAGCAGATCGAGCCGCATCGAAGGCTCGGCCTCAATGCGTAGGTAAGGCCTTTTGTGGGCGAGGCGGGCGGCCAAGTCCTTTTTGAAATTCGCGTGCGTGCCAAGGTCGAACTTCTGCCCGTAGGCGGCGTTGTAGTCTTCGAGGATTTCGACCAGCCCGTCTGTTTTGAGGGCTGGATCGCAACCGCCGTCTTCATCGCTGATATGTGGATCGAACAGTGCGGTGATTTTCAACGCCGGGCACTGCACCTTCATCAGGCGGTAATAGGTGATGGCTTCCGGGATGCTGCTGGTGGCAAAAATGGCGTGGAATTTACTGTCCTGGCTCAAGGTGACCCAGTTGTCGGCAATGTCTTGAATCACCGCGTTCTGGTGTTCGTCGCGGCTGTATTGGGTGTTGGGCAGATGGTCTTCGATACCGGTTTGATAAACGCCGGCGCTATCCCGGTGGCCAGCCATCGGCACATCATTCAGGTGGCGATTGAAAACCTTCTTTTTCGCAGCATCGGCAAGTGCTTCAGCCACCGTGGCGGCTTTGGCCTTTTCCAGCGCGACAGCCTGCCGTATGTCACGGTCGCGGTAAGTCAGCACCTGATAGGGATCGAAGCCGAGCACATTCTTGTCACGGATGCCGTCGGCGATGCTGTAGCGGTGCAACTCATCGCCGAAAACATCGGTGGTGGTGTTGTCTTTGCGGACGTTCTCCTTATGGATGGGCGTGCCGCTAAAGCCAAACAAAACCGCGCCGGAAAAGCTATTTTTAATATCAATAAGCATGTCGCCAAAGGTGGAGCGATGGCACTCATCAACAATGAACACAATGCGCTTGGCGCGCATGGTCTCCAGATCGTGCGCCTTGAGGCCATTCTCCTCGTCCTTGAGCTTGCTCATTTTCTGGATGGAGGTGACGATCAAAACATCGGCGGGATCGTCGCTCTTTAGTTTTTTGACCAGCACGCCGGTGTGTTCCGTGGCCTGCACCTCGTTGCCGTCGCCGGCGAAGTTGCGATAAGCCTGCAACGTCTGCGTGCCCAGCTCGATGCGGTCGAGCAGAAAAACCACCTTGTCAGCATCTTTGGAATTGGCGATCAGTTGGGCCGACTTGAAGCTCGTCATCGTCTTGCCCGAGCCGGTGGTGTGCCAGATGTAGCCGCCCAAGCGATTCGGGTTTTTCCAGTCGGTCTTGGCTACCTTGTCGGAAATAGCGTGCGCGGCGTAATACTGATAACTGCGCATCACCTTCAGCACACCGTCCGACTCATCGGCCACGGTGTAAAAGCCAATCAGTTGATGCGCCATCGGGATGGACAGCAGGCTGTAGGTGAAGCGCTTCCAATCATTGGCCGGCTCGTTATTGAAGTCCGCCCAATGAAAGGCGTAGTCCTTATTAAATTTTCCATCCGGCCCGGCATTGGCGAAATAAAGCGCCTCGGCGGGCTCCATCGCGACGAAAATTTGGATGAGCGAAAACAGGCCAGTGAAAATGCCCTCACGCGAATACTTCTGGATCTGGTTGTAGGCCTGGCTGACCGGCACACCGCTTTTCTTCAGCTCGATGTGGATCACCGGCATGCCATTGATCAGCAGCAAAAGATCACCGCGCCGCTCGTTTAGTAGCGGCGAGCCGCGGCCATGGCGTGGCTGCTGGACGATCTGGTAGCGGCTTTGCCCGGCGGCGATCTCGTGGCGGTCGTAGATTTTCAGGCTCACTTCCTTGCCGAAATGCAGCGCATCCGCCGGGTTGTCGCGGGTGATGGCGACCGTCTTGCCATTGATGAAACCGTTGAGCTTGAGCGGCGTGCGCAGCGCGGTGATCTGCTCCATGACCTGCTGCATCTCGCCGTCGGTCAGCGGCACCTCATTGAGCCGGTCCTTGCCGCGATTGTTCTCGAAGAGGATTTGCTTCCAGTTCGCCAGCAAGTCCGCCTCGCTCGGGTGCTTGATGACATCCGCGTCGCCCCAGCCGCGCTGGCGCAGCTCGTGGATGACGGCGGCTTCAAATTCGGATTCTTTGGCAAAGGTCATCATGAAATCAAGAATGAGGGCGGTGTTTGAGTTTTTGCTCCAGCGCTTTGAGCGTAGCCTCGTCCTGCTGGTCGGCTTCCTGCGCTTCCTGAGCCTTTCGGCGCTGGTCGTAGTCGAGATAAAGGGCGCTTGTTTTGCGCTCCATTTGCTCATGGCTGATGGAGCCGGCATGGTTCAGTAGCGGGAAGCCGTTGGACGTGACGATCTGATCCACATTCTGCTTCCAGAATTTCATGCGCGTTTCCTGCCGGCTCTTGGCCCGCAGTTCGGCAGTTTCCAGAAAGATGACCACGAGGCGGTTCAGGGTATCAATCTCATCTTCGGTCAGGTAATTCTTGGCGATGAGAATGTCTGCTTTTCGTACCTTGGCCCCCTGCCAGTGCAGGAGCCCAAAGTGCGGATCATCGCCTTTGGCGCGCGCCGTGATGAGTTCGGCAGCGGTTTTTTGGGTGACGGCATAGATCAGCAGGTTTTGCACCGAAGCGAAGAAGAGCTGCGTGGCCTTGTCCGTCTTGTCGTAGTCGCTGGAGAGGGCGAAGAGGTCGCGCACTTTCTGATAGAAGCGTTTCTCGCTGGCCCGGATGTCCCGAATGCGCGCCAGCATCTCGTCGAAGTGGTCCGGGCGGCCGTCCGGGTTCTTCAGGCGCTCGTCGTCCATCACGAAACCCTTGTGCAGGTATTCCTTGAGGATCGTCGATGCCCAGCGGCGGAACTGTACGCCACGGGGCGAGCGCACCCGGTAGCCCACGGCCAGAATGGCGTCGAGGTTGTAGAGCGTGACAGGGCGCTGCACCTCGCGGGGGCCTTCGGTTTGAACTACCGAGGATTCCTCGGTAGTTGCTTCGCGGCTTAGTTCGGCATCCTCGAAAATGTTTTTCAGGTGCAGACCGATGTTGTCCGTGCTGACATCGAAAAGCTCCGCCATGTCGCGCTGCGTCAGCCAGACGGTTTGGTCTTTGGTGCGGAGCTGGATCTGGCTCTTGCCGTCGTCCGTGGTGTAGAGAATGAGCATGGGAATTGGGATATCGTAGAGGCGCAGTGTTAGACGAACATCTTTTCCAAGCAGGCGGATTTGATCTGCTGGAGCTTTTGGAGTTGGGTGGCGTGTTTGGACATCAGCGCGTCGAGCGTGCGGAAGTAGGTGCCGATTTTTTGCTGCTCTTCAAATTTCGGAACTTGGATGAAGAAATTCCCGAGGGCACTTCGTGAAATACGCTGTCTTGTCCCGCCACCCAAGTAATTTTTCACCGTTTGAAAATAGCTATCCAGGGCGCAGTGCTGCACTAAAAATAAAGGATCGCAGTTCTTCGTGGTTCTAACTATTGTGCAATCTACTGCCGTAATAACCCTGTGGGAAAGTTTAGGAACTATGCACGCCCGTCCAGCCGGTTCCGGCAATCTAGAGATAAGAATGTCTCCGGCAAACACTTCTTCGCAGTTTAAGCGTTCAAAAGTATCGAGTGAAATCCATCGTGCTTTGTCTGCCTTATCGATGAATTCGTTAACGCCTACATTTCCAGTTTGTAGAAGTCGAATTCCACTGGCGCTTTGATCTTTTGACTCAATCCAGTCACCGTCAGTAAAAAGATCACACAGTTCACTCAATTTACTTTCCACCCAATCACCCGAGAAGCCTTTGAAGCGAATTTCTGGGATGGTGGCGCCGGGTTGCGGGAACATCTTTTGGAGCATCGCTTTTTTCAGCGTCACCAGCTTGTCATGCTTGCGCTGATGCAGCCCAATCAGACTATCCAGCTCTCGGAAATATTCGCCGATTTGGGTTTGTTCGGTGACGTCAGGAATAGTGACATTTCGCTTCTTCCAGTCTTCAGCGTCGAAGAACAACTTTTCGATGTCGACGCCATAGGAACTCAGAAAGAATTTCTGACGCATAGCTGGCAGGCTTGAGAGGATTGTCAGAAACTCTGTCAAAAGCTTGCTGCTATTGACGGCTACGAGATACTCGTTCGAAACGATTGCACCATCCAGCTTCGGGGGGATCATTCCAGTCGCCCCGTGGACGACCTGGCGCTTGGAAATAACAAAATCTCCAGTCTGGAGTTGATAGTAGTTTTTCACCAATATGTCTCGGCCGAATAGATGGCCGCGCGAAACAACGCCTTCATTGCGTCGCTTGACGGTGATGAGTTCGTATCTCTGATGATCTTTCAATACGATAGGACGCTTCTTTTCAGATAGAACTTCTCCGATTGACTTGTCTTCCCAGTCCCCCTCAAACCCCTTGAAACGAATCTGCGGCACTTTGCTGGCTGTCTGTTCGGTCATCTCAGTTTCCGGCAAGCAAGATTTTCAGTTCCGCGAGGCCTTTGAGGTCAAACTCGTTGGCGTCCAGTTCCTCAATCATGCCCGCCAGCTCGGTTTCTGTTTGCTGGATTTCGCAGGCGTTGTCGGCGTAGGTGATTTGGTACTTTTGCACGAGGGCGTCCAGCTTGCGGGTCAGGCCATCAATCTGCTGATCGGGCAGACCGTGCAGCGCGTCACTGAGGGGCGTGATCCACTTGCGTTCGAGCAGTTCGTGCACCTGCGCGTCACTCAGGCCTTCAATCGTTTTCTTGGTCTTGAGGTGGAGGGCTGCGGCTTCTTGTTTGATGGCGGCTTTCAGGGTTTTCTCTTCGGCGAGCCAGTCGGCGGCCTGGATGATTTTGGCCTCGTAGGTTTCGGCATCGAAGTCGCCTGATTGCTTCGCCTCGGCGAGCAGGAGCTTGGCCTCCTTGGCGACGGCGGCATTGACGAACTTGTCGCCCGCGTCGTTGACGGTGTCGTTGGCCTTTTCTTCTTCGCTGAGGCTCTCCAGAATTTCCTCAAGGGAGGCGGTGATTTCGCTGAGGCGGGTTTCCTTTTCGCGTAGCGCGCCCAGCTCCTTCTTGTGATGCGTCACTTGCACCAGATCGAAGGGCATGATTCGGCCTTTCCAGCCATCTTGTACCTCAACGTCTTTGCCATCCTTCTTTTTGGTGACGAAATGGGGGTCAACGATGCGGGAGGCAGCGAAGCCCTCGGTCTGGAGGATTTCCAGATCGAGGGCAATGGGTTGCCAGTGATCGTCGAGAATTTGGTAGGCCTGGTAACGGTCGATGAGCGGCAGCGGGGCGAGGCGGGTAAATAACTCCGCGCTGATTAGTGCCTCCTGCCGGGGGATTTGCAGGGTGAGCATCTGCGCCAGCAGTGCGCCGCGCAGCCAGGGATTGAAATCGGCAAAGGCGGCGGTGAATGTCTTGCCGTAGTTCATCACCTCGGGATGTTCGCGGGTGGCCCGGGCGAGGTCTTCCACCTTTGGCGCAACGTAGGGCGTGCCCTTGTCGGTAAAGAGGGCGGCGCGCAGGCTGGGAAAGGCTTTCCAGAAATCCGCCAGAGCATCCAGTTCGGTCAGCGGGATGCCGCCAAACATGGAGGCGTAGAGATCCCAGCTCTCCGCTGGCTCGGAGGAATCCACATACCGCGGGATGTTGAGGTTGTAGTCATTGGCCTGAAGCTCGGTCTTGGGCACGAGGCGGCTGTAGCGCGGCACGCTGACGCGCCCGATCACGGTGTCGGTGATTTTTTTGATGTCTGACGCGCGCAGTTTGTTGCTTTTTCCCTCTTTGGCAAAGCCTTTGGAGGCATCCACGATAAGGACATCGCTGCTTTCCCGCTTCTGCCGAAGCACGAGGATGATGGTGGGGATGCCGGTGCCGAAGAAGATGTTGGGCGGCAAGCCGATGATGGTTTCGAGGTGGTCGTTTTCGATGAGGTTTTTGCGGATTGCGCCTTCCTCACCGCCTCGGAACAAAACACCGTGGGGCAAGACGATGGCCATGATGCCGCCCGGCTTGAGGTGGTAAAGGTCGTGCAGCAGAAAGGCGTAGTCGGCCTTGGACTTGGGCGCGAGGCCGAAGCGGGCGTAGCGGGGATCACTGTCTTTGTGCTGCGGGTCCCACTTTTGCGAGTAGGGCGGATTGGAGACGACGGCGTCGAGGTAGAGCGGGCTGTAGGTATTGACCGGGTCTTGATCGTCGAAGTACGGCCAATCGTCTTCCAGGGTGTCGGCGTTGCGGGTGACGATATTGCCGGGAAGGATGCCGCGCATGACGAGGTTCATGCGCGTGAGGTTGTAGGTGTTTTCCTTGAGCTCTTGGGCGAAGTATTTGATGTTGTCCTGATCTTTGCCATTTGCCGCCATGTGCTTGGCGATCGACTGGCCGATATTGAGCAAAAGCGAGCCCGAGCCGCTGGTGGAGTCGTAAATCTGGATGGTTTCCCTGTCTTTCACATGGTGCGCGATGATCTCGGACATGAGCACGGAAACCTCGTGCGGCGTGTAGAACTCGCCCGCTTTTTTGCCGGCATTGGCGGCAAACATACTGATGAGGTATTCATAGATGAAGCCGAGCACGTCGTAGCCCTGCCGGCCATCCATGGGGATGTCCTTGATGAGCTGGAGCAGTTCGCTGATGGCCTTGGTCTGCTTCGCGGCGGTGTCGCCGAGCTTGCTCAAGCCTGTTTCAAGGGTCTTGAAAATGCCCTCGAAAAGGCGCTTGTGGTTCGGGTGGATGAGGCGGCTGAAGGCGGAGAGGGCATCGCGGACGTGTGAGACATCAAAGTCGCCCTTGTGCTCGATCCAGGTGGAAAACAAGTGCGGGTAGGCAATGAAGTAGCCGATATTGCCTTTGATGTAGTCAACGATTTCGGCATCGTCTTCCGATAGGGCGCGGATTTGCTCGTCGCTGAAGTCTTCGTCTTTGGCGAAGCGCACCAGTTTGTCGGAGAGGTATTTGTAGAAGATGAACCCTAGGATGTAGTCCTTGTATTCATTGGCCTCGATTTTGGAGCGCATCTGGTTGGCCGATTCCCAGATTTTGGCGGCGAGTTGCTGCTTATTCACGGTGGGTGGTCTTTAGTTTTTTATTACGCAGATTGGACGGGATTCGGAGCCGCCGCCGGCGGTCGTAGACGCGACGGGCAGGAATTTCAACTGCAGGTGCCGAAGTATCGCACCCGAAACGTGCCCACGAAAGGCCCACACTCCCACAGCCGCCAGACTGGTGAGACAGGAATTTTCCCCACCGGCGAGCGGTGGTAGCCCACAGACACAGCCCGACCCCACGGGCTGAATACGGCCCCATGCCGCCGCTGAATCTGCCAGATGACCTACCTCGGTAAATTGGCCTTTCCTGTCATTGTTTTTAAGCGTATCCGGAGTTTTGTGTAAAGCGCTCATAGCTATCCGAATCGTGGAAAGTCTGCTCCGGCCAAATCCCCAACGAACTAAATTCTCGCCGTACTCAGCAGTACGAAAATTTGCGGCATGCGCGACGAACCTTGACCAACTGACGTGATGTAGCGAAATCACTAAGTCAGGCCCCTCCCTTCCGACAAGCTCTATGTGTCTGGCTCAGCGCTGATCCCCTTCAACCCAGCCTTGAAAAAGTTCATCCCGGAGTTGAACCGCTTTGAATCGGGCATGAACCCGTTCAAGTCCGCACAACAAACATTCAAAACCGCCTTGAACCCCTTCAAACCCCGCCGGAAAGGGTTTGCTGAAATGATAAACGCCCGTAACCGGGCGTTTCGCAAGTTCAAGTTTCAGGTGAACTCTCTGACCGTGGAGGGCAACCGGATCAAACCGCCTCTTCGGCCACCGGCTCCTTGCGCCGACCCTGACGCGCAAAGCGTACCGAGGCCTGGGCGCGCAGCTCATCCAGCGCCGTGCCCTTGCCGGCCAGCTTGGCAAAACGGTAACCCTCCAGCGCCGCGTTGAAGATGTCGCTGCCCAGCGCCATCTCCGTGTCTTGCGCGCGTTGCGCCAGCGCGGTGATCCGCGCAAATACCGGCCGCAACTGATCCAGCGCCGTCATGTCGGCCGCAAACTCACTGAACACGAATTGCCCCGGCAGAATCTCTGGCGATTGCCCGATCACCTCATACGCCTTGCGCGCAAACATCTCCGATTTCGGCCCCATCTTGCGCAACTCACGCCGCTCATCCACCGACAGCGACACCAAATCCGCAAGCCCGTTCTCCAGCGCTGCCAGCGCCTTTAGCACCTGCTCAATCTGCTCGCCGGACAAAGACAGGGAAACCACGTTCTGGGACATTTTCTTGCTCCTCCTGAATGGAAAGTATCAATGACATTTGCACAATGTGATGCGGTGAGGATTGTGTCGGGAGGGGCTTGAAAATGTCAAATGGGTTTACGGGGCGAGGGGTGGTGCCTTGGTGCGCATTCCGCCAGCATGCAGCGCGTGGCTGGTTTGCGTTTTCAAGCCAGACGACCATGCCGGGCCGTCAAATCCAGATCGATTTGCCGCTCACGGAGCCACTGCCCGATTCCGGAATGCGTGGCGCTGCGCACCCGCCGCGATGCTCAGCGCCACAACAAGCAGCGCTGTGGCGACGCCAAAGGTGATGCGCATGCCGTTGGCAACGGCTTCGGGGGGCGCGCTTGTCATGTCGTTCGACGCTGCTCCGCAGGCGAAGACTGCGCCCATGACGGAGGCGCCGGTGATGAGCCCGAGGTTGCGCGACAGGTTGAGCAGGCCGGAAATGGCGCCACGTTGCTCCGGGCTGACATCTTTCATCACGGCGGTGTTGTTGGCGGTCTGGAAGAACGCATAGCTGGCGGTAATGACGACGAGGGGGGCGAGGTAGCCGGGGATGCCGGACATTGTCGGCAACATGGAGAGCGCGATGGCGCCGGTCGCCATGCCGACGAGCCCCGCCGTGCTGACGCGCTGGGTGCCCAGCCGGTCCACGATGCGCCCGGCAGGGGCGGCGGTCAGTGCGGCCACCGCCGGGCCGACCGACAGGACGAGCCCCACCCGTGCCGCGTCAAGCCCGAGCGAACGGGAGAGGTAGAACGGCCCGACCACCAGTGTCGCCATCATCACGGTTGAAACGAGGGCACTGGTGGCCAGGCTGGCGCTCAACTCAAGCTGGCGAAACATCGCCAGGCGGATCAACGGGGATGTGCTTTTCGTTTCGGCCAACACGAAAAGACCGGCACCGATAAAGGCCACCACAAGCAGCGCCATGTTGAGTGGCCCGAAACTGCCGCGCCCGCTCGTCATGGCCAGCGCATAGGCGGCGAGCGTCAGTGCCAGGAGCAGGGTGCCGATCGTGTCGAAGCTGGGGCGTTCCGTTGTCGGTTTTTTTTGCGCGACGGGCAGGTAGCGATGGGCGAGAAAAAGCGTTAGCGCCCCCAGCGGCAGGTTGATGAAAAATATTGCCCGCCAACCGGGCCCGGCGATCAGGACGCCGCCGAGCGATGGGCCAAGCGCGGTGCCAATGGCCGACATGGTTCCGAGCAGGCCAATGGCGCTGCCGGTTTTTTCTTTCGGCACGGTCTCGCCGACGAAGGCCATGGCGAGGGCCATCATGATGGCTGCGCCAAGGCCTTGCAGCGCCCGTGCCGCAATCAGCAGCCACAAGGTGGGCGCCATGCCGCACAGGAGCGAGGCCAGCGTGAACAGCGAGAGGCCGATCAACAGCAGCCTTCTGCGGCCGATGATGTCGCCCAGCCGGCCGGCGCTGACGATCAGGGTGGTGATGGCGAGCAGGTAGGCGATGACGATCCACTGGACGGCCTGGAAGGAGGCGTTGAAAGCCTGTGCCAGGTTCGGCAAGGCCACATTGGCAATGCTGGTGCCGAGGGACGACAGCAATACGGATAACGCCAGGCTGGCCAGCGCCCAGCGCACCGAAGGGGGTGTTTTGGTGCTGCGAGACGCTGCGGCGGCTTGCCCGGCAATGATGGTTTTCACCGTAGACTCCTTTTGTGTGGGGCGCTCCGGACGGGGCTATCTCTGGATCGTAGGTCCTGGCCGGATATGGCGGAAGGCGCTGCGTTTGCAGGTTGTTGATGCGTCTGGCGCCACCTGTCGAACAAGCACTGCTATCGTTGCCCCATGTCGAGACCTGATCTGAACCTGCTGTTCACGCTGGATGTGTTGCTTGCCGAAGGCAGCGTGGCCGGCGCCGCCCGCCGCTTGCGGCTCAGCCCGTCGGCCATGAGCCGGGCGCTGGCGCGATTGCGCGAGACAACGGGCGATCCTTTGCTGGTCAGGGCCGGGCGCGGTCTCGTGCCAACGCCGCGCGCCATCGAACTGCGCGAGCGCGTCGCTCAATTGGTGCAGGACAGTGAAGCCGTTTTGCGCCCCGCCGAAAAGCTCAATCTCACACAGCTGGTCCGGACTTTCACGCTGCGGACCAGCGAGGGTTTTGTTGAAAATTTCGGACCGGATTTGATCGCCCGCGTCGGCGCGGAAGCACCTGGTGTGCGCTTGTGCTTCGTGCAGAAAGCGGACAAGGACAGCAAGCCGCTGCGCGACGGGCTGGTCGATCTGGAAACCGGGGTGGTGGGGCAGACGACAGCGCCAGAGCTGCGTGTGCAGGCATTGTTCCGGGACCGCTTCATTGGCGTCGTGCGCATCGGGCACCCGCTGAGCCAGGGGGAACTCACGCCTTTCCGTTATGCAGCCGGGCGCCACATCTACGTCTCGCGTCAGGGCAGGGACAAGGGGCCGATTGATGAGGCCCTGGCGGCACTCGGACTGGAACGCAAGATCGTCACCATCGTCGGGGGCTTTTCGACGGCGCTGGCGCTGGCTCGGGCCTCGGACCTGATCGCCAGCGTTCCCGAACGACACACCGGCAACCTGCGCGCCGGCATGCATGGTTTCACCCTTCCGTTCGCCACACCGGAGATCACGGTTTCACTGCTGTGGCACCCGCGGCTGGATGCCGATCCGGCCCATCGCTGGTTGCGTGCTCAGGTCAGGGACGTCTGCGCGGCGCTCCGCTGACTGGATTGGCGCGACACGGCTCCATCCACAAGGGCCGACGGGGGTGTCGGACTGAAGTCCGACCCACAGGTGGGGCCGTGCCAGGCCACGGCATCGCCTGCATATCAAGGCTGCATGTGGTGGGGGATATGGCGGATTACCGCGATTCCCGAGCCGGAAATGCTGCCGCTGGTGTCGCTGGCTTTAGTGATCGGCATGGGCATGTCGCGAAACAGAAAGCGTTCCTGAGCTTGACCTTGCTTGTCGTATATTTTTCTGGATAGGAGAAATTCAAGGGGCGCTCCTTGTGCTTATAGATGTACAAGGAGCGCACGCCTCAAGGGCTAGTGCGGTTTCAGCTGCGACATGGCCTGCCTGACGTAGCCAAGTAGACGCTGGTCTATGCCCGAGCCCTCCAATAACTCAGGATGCTGCGCCATGGCCTCGCGCAGTTTCACCTGAGTCCCGGGATCGTCACCCACATAAGAGCGCACCACTTCCATCCAGCGCAAAGCCAGTTGGTGCATGCGCGGATCATCCGGGGAAACGCCGTCCTCCATATGCTGGAAAACCTCGGCGATCAATGCGGGAAATTTGCTGGTGCCGCGGATATAGTTCTTGCGCAGAAAAATCATCTCTGCCGGCGAAAGATATTCTTGATAGATCGCGTATTTCGTCTCGGCATAAGCCTGCTGAACATAAGCGATTATCTCGAGTGTAACGCCGGTCTGCGCCTGCGCAGCAGGTTCGTTGAAGTGCATCATATTCAGTTTGGCCAGCAAACGCGGATCGCCGTGCGAATCCCGCATGAGCATTGTCATCCAGCATTTCGCCAATGCCAGTGCAGCGGGGCTTTGCGGTGGCACCTTCGTTTCCATCGCCTGTTGCACCGATTGCACCAATTCAGCCCACTCGGCAACGGTACTATTCTCTGCCGTGCTCAACAGTGGGAAACGTTTCTGCTCTTCCTTCGTAAAGTATTTGTCGTACATGTTCATCATCTCCAGAGTTGTTAGCCAGCCGGCAAGTTCCGGTTCCTCTCCCCGCTGCAGCTGCCCCTGTAACTGGACTAGCCGCTCACGCAAGGTCGTGCTTTGCGCGATCTGGCAATCCAGCATCCGGATTTGCTGATCGACGATAGACGAAAGGTGAGTCCCGGGATTTGCCAACACATCCCCGATATTGGCCAGCGACAAACCGAAACGCCGCAATGCCTGAATCTGGTGCAAACGGGCAATGTCGTTACGGTTGTAAAGCCGGTAGCCGCTGTCGGAGCGCGCAGAAGGCGCGAGCAAGCCGATGGCGTCGTAGTGGTGCAGCGTGCGCACAGTGAGCCCGCTGCGTTTGGCCAGTTCCCCCACTCTAAGCAACATCGAATACTCCTTTCTTTACGCGTGCAGCAAGGTTGGAGCCTGACGTCACGTGAGGGTCAAGCGAATCATTTCAGCGCGCCGCCACATGGAGGGTCGTGTGATCGACATAGGAGACATCCAACCACAATGTTCCGTTCTCCTTTTCAAAGGATCGCCGAGGGTTCCTTAGCCGACAATCTGCCACCAGCCCGACAAACTCCCCCTCGGCCCTGATTGCCGGCGTTCCCGAACGACACACCGGCAACCTGCGCGCCGGCATGCATGGTTTTCCCCTTCAGTTCGCCATGCCGGAGATCACGGTTTCATTGCTGTGGCACCCGAGGCTGGATGACGATCCGGCCCATCGCTGGTTGCGTGCTCACGTCAGGGACGTCTGCGCGGCGCTCCGCTGACTTGATTGGCGTCGGAAGCTGCCATTCGGTATTAACCGAGGCCGAGCAGCAGGTATCTGATTCGATCGGTAGAGCTCTATCTTCATGACGTGAAATCCAGACCCATTGCTACTGTAGCTAGCGGTTGAAGGCGGATGCTCAGGAATATTTGGGATAATTGGCCGCCGGAGCTCGAAGGGCCGAGAGTACAGGCAAGTGCCGCTTACCTGCAGTCCATTTGACTGATGGGATGGACGACAGCGTTCTGCGTCCCCATGTTAGATTGCTATCCTCATCTCCTTTGGTTGTTGCCGTTCGGTATGGTCAGAATCTATATCTCTTCGACTAAGGACGACCTGTTTCAGGAACGACAGGCAGTAAAAGAGTGGCTTGTCAGAAACGGTCATGAGCCGGTGGATAGTTACGTGCCGGATAGCGATCCCGTTCTCGAGAGCTGCCTGGCTGATGTGGCAAGCTGCCAGCTATTCATATTGATTCAAGGTTGTCGCCGCGGTTTTGTTCCACTTGATGGCAATCCTGAGCAACTTTCTATCACTCATCTGGAATTTCGGCAGGCGCGGGCATGCAAGATCCCGGCGATTGCCTTGCGGACCACGCGGCCGGATGCTGAACGGTCCAGTTTGTTCAATCCAGAAGCGATGATTGATGTCGTGGCATTTCATCAAGAAGTTGATGCTCTTGTCCGGCCGGGTTTGTTTGCAGATATTGAAGAGTTACTCGAAAAGCTTGGGCAATCGGTGGACGCGGCACTCGGAAAACTCGGCCTGTCTATTCCATCGAATGGTCTGGTTTCCAGCTTGTGCGAGGCATCCGCTGATTTGCTCCAATGGCCCAGCACTTTGCCCGGCGGTCAATGGCTGCCACCACCAGAGTTGGATGAATTACGGGGTGTCTTTGCCGATCAAACACATTCGGTGACGCTGTTGTTGGGTGATCCGGGCTGCGGCAAATCGGCGCTGTTGGCTCATTGGAGTAATGAACTGCTAGCCCAAGGGGTGGCGGTGCTCGGGATCAAGGCCGATTGCTTGCCCAGCGAAGTCATTAATGCGAAGGAGTTGGCCAAAGCGCTAGGCCTTCCCTTGACCGTTGAAGCGATGGTACGGCGCATTGCCCAGGAGCAGCCCATCGTAGTTTTGATCGATCAACTTGATGCCTTGGCTGAGTTGGTTGTTCAGCGACCGGAGCGTCTGAGGGTGATGCTTGATTTGATCCGCGATTTGCGCGGTATCGAGCGGGTCCATGTGGTCGCTTCCTGCCGGATTTTCGAGCAGCGCCATGATCCAGCCCTACGCCGTTTTGAGTTGGATACGCTTACCCTGGCGTTGCCAGAGTGGAGGGTGGTCGAGGCGGTATTGCGTGAACGCGGAGTGAATACCGGAGCGTGGGCCGAAGCGGTGCGAGAGACACTTCGCTCACCCCATACGCTCAATGCGTTTTTGTCCTTGCTGAAGGGAACCCATGAGCCCGACTTGGCGCTGGGACTGCAAAGCTTGCTCCAGCAACTGTGGGATGAGCGGGTTATCCATGCAGACCCCAGCGGGCGACGACGCGAACTGATGCTTGCTCTGGCCGAGAGCATGGCGGAACGGGAAAGCCTGTGGCTGCCGACGGCGCGTTTCGAACGCCTCCAACAGGAATTGCATGACCTGGAAAGGGAAGGGCTGATAATCAAGCCGGAGGGCGAGGGTAAGGTTAGTTTTCGCCATCAGACTTGGTATGAGTTTTTGCGTGCCCGCAGTTTCTTGGAGCAGGGCGGGCGGCTAACCGAAGCGGTATTGGCCGGCCAGAGCCGCTTGCGTATACGTCCTCAACTCTGGCATGCATTGATCTATATGCGCCGTACCGATCCGGGGCTTTACGGGGAGGAATTAGGTCGTTTATGGCAGGCAGGCCTGCGTCCCCATTTGCGAATGCTGCTTGTTGAATTCATAGGGATGCAGCAGGCCCCTCTGCCCTGTGAAGTCCAACTTGCTTGGGGTGATTTTGAAGATCCCTGGTTTCAACCCCGCTTTCTAGGGGCCGTGGCGGGGAGTTTGGGCTGGTTTAAAGCGATGGAGGCGGGGTATTTGCCGCTATTGATGCAACGTCCCGTGAATGAATGTAATCAGGTAAGGAGCCTTCTTGATCGGGCGTTAGCACTGGCGCCGGAAGCAGTTATGGCATTGGTGGAACGCTATTGGTTGCTGAATCCTGCACTGGACACCCAAAGCTGGACTTTGCTGGTGCAGAGCGATGTCGTTCCAACGGACCCGGCTTGGGTGGCAAGGCTGGAAACGATTGTTGGCCGTACCGATTTGGCGGAATGGCATATCAATGAAGCAATCAGCATGGTCAGCGCGGTTTTTCCGGATGAGGCGCCAAGGTTGTTTGTGGCTTGGTTGCAGCGCCACTGGCAGGCTATTCAGAAAGAAGGTGGCAGCCCGGACGCAGTTAGGAAACTCCTCGAGACAGATAGTTTGAGAGATCTTCCGGCAGTTGCCGAAGCAGCGCCTACTGCTTACATCAATGGGGTCTGGCCCATACTGCTGAACTTGTTTGGGGAATCCGCAGCCGAAGAGCATCAGATTCTGATTGGGTATCGTCAATGCGGTGGACTCCTTGAACCTTGGGCGGATGAGGCTTGGCCTCATGAACGGTCGCTGCTTGAGTCCTTTCCTGTGGGGATTCGTGGTTGGGCAAGAAAAGAGCCAGCAACCTATTGCGTATTCATGGCGAAATATCTGGATGTGGATTTGCTACCCATCCAGCGTTTGCTAGTCATGGGATTGGCCGAGTGCGTTGAAACCTGCTCTGGTTTTGCGCTGGACTATATTTGTGCCGACCCTCGGCGATTGGTACTGGGGCCTTATTCCGATCACCATCAGGAGAGCCGGGCTCTGATCAGGGCACTGGTGCCATATCTGGATGATGAACAACTGGCGCGACTGGAAGAAGCCATTGTTGGCTGGCAGTACTACAAGGGCCATTTTTCCGACGACGATGCCAGTGTTCGTTTACGTCGTCTCAGGTCTTGTCGGCAGCATCGCTATCGTTTGTTGCGCACTATCCCTGAAGAGAAATTAAGTGCAAAAGTGCACCAGCTCCTTCTAGAGGAGGAGCGCGCGTTCCCGAAAACAGATGATCAAGATGTTCGATTCACCGGGTTCTCATGTGTCGGTAGTCCGATCAGTGCGGAGCAAATGGCTAGGGCGCCCATAGCGGACATACTCTCGGCGTTTGATGAGCTGATAGACGATACAGGCTGGGGCCATCCGCGTTACTTCATGCAGGGGGGGGCCATCCAGGCAGGCAGGGAGTTGGCAAGGTTATTGGATATTGATCCAGAAAAAGCTATCGAAGTGGTGCGCCGGCTAGCGCCAGGTCGTAATGAACTCCCGGTGAGCGATGTTATTCGGGAGATTGGAAAGGCCATGCTATCTCCCGATGCCGCTTTGGCTTTGATTGAAGAGTTGGTCAAAAAGGGATTCGCGGGAACGGAGTTCAGGCATTCGGCCGCTTACGCTATCGAGGCTTTAGCCTCTTCCTCTATTCAGATGCCGCTGGTGCTGGTGAACGGACTGGAGGGATGGTTGCAATCCGTCGATCCTGCTTCTGAAACTGTCGATCGAGAGGAAAAGAACGATCCTCACAAGAGTTTGCTATGGGGGTATGGAGGACTTTCCTCATTGCCGGGAGGGAACCTGCCGATTTTGTCGGCCCTGTCGAAGATTTGCCTTTCTGCATCACCGCAAGCATTTGAGCGTTGGCTTGAGATTCTGGAGAAGCACCTGACTCGCAGTGAGTCGCCTCCAGTGTGGTCCGCGTTTGCCTGTCATTATTTTCCCTACTTGCATTACGCGGACCATGAGCGCGCCCAAGTTTTTCTTGATTGTCTTTTCGCACGATACCCCTCAATTTTGGAAGAGGTGAGAGTCGCTCGTTTGATGGCCGATCTACAAAATTGGATTTCCCCCGACTACGCTAATCGTTGGTTAGTTGTGATGGCAACGCAGGGGGAGAATGGCCTTCAGGGAAGCGGTGAAGTGCTCATGCTACGGCGCGCTTGGCGCCAGGAAGAGACTTGGCTGAGCGACACGCTGGAGGAGTTGCTGGCTTCAGTCGCCCCGGAGACAGCTTTGCAAAGGGCTGGAGTTGCCCACACGGTGATTCGCATGTGGGAAGAGCCTACTTTACGTGCCCTCGGTCATGGGTATTTGTTGCGTTTGTTGCACAGTGAAGAAAAGCCCGTTCGTGATGCTCTGGGCCAAATTTTTCGTCTCCAATCAGTTTGGCCGCCAGATCGATGGACCTGGGAGTTAATGGATGCACTTGCCGAAAATCCGGCCTTGTTTCTGGATGGGCGCGCGGAGCATTTCCCGGAAATTCTCGAAAGGCTTGTTGAGTACCAGCCGAAACGGGTAGCCCTCTTGGCTCACATGTTGATTGACACGCTTGGGACTCGTCTTGCCGATACGGCTGGCGGCTGGGCTTTTCACTGTAATTCCCTTATTTCTGTAGCCCTTCGTTTGCAGGATATGCCTGGTGAGTTTAGCCTGCGCGGCGTGGAGTTATTCGAGCGCTTGCTGGAGTTCAATGTTTCGACGGCAGCAGAGATGGCTTTGAGCCTGGATCGTCGAACCCCAAATGCCGGGATCCGCCAACGGCGACCCCGGCGTCGGTTCAAACATTGATGCGCCACCCTTGGCGAGTTACAGATTAGCGACATGGCGTATCGGTTTATGTCATGTTTCCCTCGACCTGCCTGCCGAGTCGCTCTCCCGGCTCGATCAGGCGATTGCGACCATTGAAGAGATCTTTGTGCCTTTCGTGTCCCTCTCGGTCGAGGAGATCCGGGGTTTTGCGAGGAAGGGGGCACGTCGGCGCACTTTTGTCGGCAAACGGCGCTGGAGGCGTATGCGCTGATGAAGATGTACGGAAAAGCCGAGTGGCTGTGTGAGTTCCGGCAGGCGATGGCTGTACGCAACCCGGGGCTTGATGTGGCGTGGCCACCAGTTTTAGTGATGGCGGGTCATGAAAGGACGAAAATCACCCGGTTTTCGATCCCGGAGGTCGATTAAATAAGGCGTTCCATTATTTAATCGACCGGATCGGTCGAATTTTCGATGGCAGAGAGGTGTTGTCGTCGATTTTTCTAATTTAATTGTATTCTGCTTCTATTTAAGCCGTTTTCAAGCATGCAGCTATTCGTCAAGATACAACTCACCGGCAAGATCATCACACTCGATGTTGAGCCGAGTGACACCATCGAGAACGTCAAGGGAAAGATCCAGGACTGGGAGGGCATTCCGCTCGATCAGATAGTCCTGATCTTTGCGGGCACGACCCTGGAGGGCAATCAAACGCTGTCCGACTACGGCATTCAGAAGGAATACACGGTGAACCTGGTTCAGCAGACTGCGCAAGTGCCGGGGGTGCCGCTACTGTCGCCTTTCGGCTTGCTGGCCACCACCGCGGCGGTTGGTGTGGGCGCCTTTATCAGGCGTCGGCAGTGGATGCGACAGGTCTAGCCCGATGCAACAGCCTCAAGCAAAAATGCGGGGCCTGGTCCTGCTGGCTTGCGCCGCGCTGACGGCGAATGTGCAGGCCCTCGGCACGGCCAGCCCGGCGGATATTCCGGGCCTGCTGATTGTGGATGCCAGCGTGCCGGCGGAGTACGTGAACACCATCACGTCCGGCGCCGCCGGCAATCAGCCCTTCGAGGCGGGCACGACGGTTTATAAAGTCCACACGACCGAAGCCTTTGTCGCCATTCGTTCCTATTACACGCCTGCCGAGCCCGGCAAGGCCGGGCAGGCCGGGAGCTGGGTTGCGCCGCTGGCCGAAACGCGCGGCCTGAGTCGTGCCGAGCTGATGGATCGGCTGGCGTTGCCGGTCAATGCCGACGGGACGCGGAACAACACTTTTGCACTGGTGCTGGTGCCCGCCGGGGTGACCTTCTGGAGCGGCAAGGCGGGGCCGATCACGAGTTCCAGGGTGGACCCGGTGGGGGCCTACTGGGGCGAGGGCGGCGGCATTCAATACTATGTCGGGCGCAATGCCGGAGACGTGGCGGGCTTTCAGGTGCCGCTCAGGAATTACGTGCTGGCGGCGCCGATGGGAGAGGTCAATCTGCTGGCCTACAGCCCGCGACTCAGTGGCAACGCCCTCAAGGTCGGACGTTACATGGATGGCCTGACTGTTCAGGCCTACAGCGATCTGGACAAGGTATTCACGGCGCTGGACATCCTCAATCTGTCCACCGAGCGCGCCGACCCCAGGTTGCAGCAGGCCATCGCCCAGCTGGGGGCGGAGCGTCATGGGGCGCTCGGCCTGGCCGGCCTGCATCAATCGCGGCTGTTCATGGATCAGCTGACGAGCGCTTCGAGCCCCTTTGCGCCGGCCGGCCAGCGTGTGCCGGAAGTCGATGACAAGGGTCGCCGGAGCTGGATCAAGCTGCAGGGCGTGCGCTCACGGCAGTCCTCCGATGCGGAGCGCACCGGTTTCACGCAAAACACCACCACCCTGGTGGCCGGCATGGCGATGCGCCACGACGAGAACTGGACCTTTGGTGCCGCGCTTGGCTACCTGTCGTCGGATCTGGACTGGGCCGACAGTGCGCCCGGGCAGGCCAGGTTGCAGTCCGGCCATGTGGGGGCTTATGCCACTTACCGGGCCGCTGCCGTGATGGCCACCGCCCAGCTCTTCCAGGGCTACAGCAGCATCGACACTCACCGCAGCATCAGCATTCCCGATGCGGGGTTGTGGGCCGGCTATTCGTCGGCGCTGAACCGGACGGCCAGCGGCAACAGCCATGCCTTTGCCACCGGTGCCCGGCTGGATGTGGCCCGCCTCATGGCGGTGCCGCGGGTCAGGCTGGCGCCCTTCCTCGGTCTGGAATACCAGCGCTTCGATCGGCAGCAATTCACTGAAAAGGGCGCCGACAGCATCAATCTGGCGGTGCACGGAAAAACCCTCGAAGACCTGCGCGCGCGCTTTGGTGTTGCCCTCGAATCCCCGCTGGGCACGGCGGGCAGCCTCGATTGGTCGGTGGACGGGCGCCTGTTGACCGCCCCCCGTCTGGGGGGCGGCCGTGGTGCTATTCAGGCGGGTTTCGCAGGGCAGGGCGGCACTTTCTCATCGAATGGGTGGGCCGCTCCTGCCGTCCTTAACCAGATGGGTATCGGCCTGTCGGGGCGCAGCAAGCACTCCGACCTGGCGCTGGCTTACCACTACGAGCGCGGCGCCGGCTTCGCGTCGAGCGCCTTGCTGGCCAAGGCCGACTGGCGCTTCTGACGACGCGCGCAGGGTGGGTCAGTAGGTCAGGCAGATCTTGCCGAAGTGCGCCCCGGAAGCCTGGTGGCGGAAGGCATCGGCGATCTTTTCGAGCGGGAAGCTGGCGTCGATGACGGGGCGCAGGCCGCTGGCTTCGATGGCCCGCACCATGTCGATCTGCTGCCGGCGGTTACCGACAACCAGGCCTTGCAGGCGCGCCTGCTTGAGCATCAGGGCGATGGTCGGCACATCGCCGCTGATGCCGGTCAGGATGCCGATGAGGGCGATGTGTCCGCCCACCCGCACGGCGGCGATCGACTGGGGCAGGGTGGCCGGCCCGCCCACTTCGACCACGTGGTCTACGCCGCGGCCGCCGGTCAGCTCGAAAGCCTTGGCACCCCAGTCGGCGTGGGTCTTGTAGTTGATCGTGTGATCGGCGCCGAGGGCGCGCAGGCGTTCGAGCTTCTCGTCGGACGACGAGGTGGCGATGACCGTTGCGCCCATGGCCTTGGCAAACTGCAGCGCAAAGATCGACACGCCACCGGTTCCCATCACCAGCACCGAATCGCCCGCCTTCAGGCCGCCATTGACGACCAGCGCGCGCCAGGCGGTGAGGCCGGCGGTGGTCAGGGTGGCCGCTTCGGCATGGCTGTAGCCGGCCGGGGCGTGGGTGAACCAGTGCGCCGGCTTCACGATCCATTCGCGGGCATAGCCGTCCACGCCATCGCCCGGCGTGGTGGCAAAGTCGCTGACCGTCGGCTCGCCATCGAGCCAGCCCGGAAAGAAGCACGACACCACGTGATCGCCGACCTTGAATTCGGCGACGCCCGCACCAACCGCTTCCACCACCCCGGCACCGTCCGACATGGGAATCCGCCCGTCGGCTGCCGGCAGAATGCCGACCGCCACGGCGTAATCGTGGAAGTTGAGGGAACTGGCATGCACGCGCACGCGTACTTCGCCCGGACCGGGTTCGCCCGGGGCGGCGCCATCGATGAGTTGCAGGTTGTCGAGTGCTGCGGGACTGCGCAGGGTGATCACTTTCATTACAACGACTCCTTGGGAATGGATGGGGCGATGCTTGTCGCCAATCTTGTTGTCGGACGGCCGATGAGCTGGCTCAACTGACGGCTGTCGTCGAACAGCCCGCCCTTCGAGGCGCCCACGTCGGAATCGGCCAGCAGGGCAGCGAGCCCTTCCGGCAGGCCGGCCCCGAGCAGAATCGCCTTGTAATCGGCTTCGGGCAAGTCTTTGTACGCAATTTCCTTGCCGGACTGTGTTGTTATTTCAGCGGCCAGCTCGGCCAGCGTGTAGGCCGTATCGCCGGCCAGTTCGTAGACGCGTCCGG
>ERZ724523.555-NODE-555-length-21823-cov-15.907479_pt1 | contig 21823 bp, 17 predicted proteins | sample MGYA00376056_ERZ724523 | MGnify/ENA primary metagenome ERZ724523 (study PRJEB28724, sample SAMN07190888) | wastewater metagenome | isolation source: influent of sewage treatment plant in Hong Hong | place: USA: Christiansburg, Virginia | collected 2016-03-01 ... | reverse complement strand
TGCCCACCCAAGGCGTTCTGCACGACATCGCGAACGTTGGGATTGAGGTGGACTGGGTAAACAATCTGCACATCGTCGCGCTGGGCCAGATCCTGCAGCGCAGCACAGATATTGCGAAAACCCTCGCCAAAGTTTTCACGGCGGTGTCCTGTGATCAACAGTAGCTTGCGGCGCGCATCGAGCCACCCATAGCGCTCTGCCAGGGAACGCTCCAACGCAGCATCGCTGTCGAGCTTGGCAACTGTGGCAACCAGCGCATCAATCACCGTATTGCCGGTGACCCAGATACGGCCCGACACTTTCTCACTCAATGCAGCGTCGCGCGCTGCGGGCGTCGGCGCAAAAAGCCAAGTGCTCATGGAGTCCACCAGTCGGCGGTTCATTTCTTCGGGATAGGGCGACTGAATGTCCCCGCTGCGCAAGCCTGCCTCGACATGGCCCACACGGATGCGCCGCTGGAAAGCGGCCAGGGCGGCCGCTGCGGCGGTGGTGGTGTCGCCATGTACCAGAACGCAATCGGGCTGCACGCGCTCCAGCATGGCGTCAACCCCTGTGAGCAAGCGCGCAAACAGACCATTGAGGCTTTGATTGGGCTGCATGACATCGAGTTGGTGCTCGGCGCGCAGGTCAAACAAAGCCATGACCTGAGCGAGCATTTCGCGATGCTGGCCCGTAATGCAAAGACTGGTGTCGAAGTGCGGCTCAGCGCGCAGTGCAGCCACCAAAGGAGCCATCTTGATGGCTTCGGGCCGGGTACCGAAAATCGAAACAATGCGCATTCGAGGAGTCAGTTGGTGCGCTCGACCAGTACTGCTCCCTCACAAGGAACCCCACCCGGAAAAACGCCATCAATAAACGTCAGTCGCGCCTTGCGGTGCGGCTGTTTGGGCGGGAACGCTCTGCGGCGTCTGACCCTAGATGCGCCAATGATAGCAATTGTTCTTGATTGAAAGCAAATGTTTTTCGGCGGATTGGCGTACTGAAGCCGAAGTGCGTTGTTGAAATGCGGCGTCACTCGGGAACGCTCGGACTCCTTCGAGAGGCTGCTTCTCTCGCATCTTCACAAAACGAGTTTGCAGCGGACCCAATCAGTCATCCGCCGCACGCACGCGTCAGCGCTGCGGTGCAATCGCCATGTCAATGGCTTGCGCGTTGACAAGTCGATTGGCCTTTCTGGCGGCATCGAATCTGCCTGCTGCAACGGGCAAGCGGAGCAGACGGAACAGTTCAGGTCAAGCTGCGTGCGACACCATCCTGCCAGCGCCAGGCGTCCTGGCACATGCGATCGACGCCATGACGCGCCTTCCATCCAAGCATGCGTTCTGCAAGCGCAGGGTCAGCCCAGCATTGGGCGACGTCGCCGGGGCGGCGCGGGACGATTTGGTAGGGCACCGGGTGGCCGCTTGCACGCTCGAACGCGCTGACCATTTCCAGCACGGACACGGGGCGGCCCGTCCCCAGGTTCAGTGTCAGCAAGCCCGCATGCGCCTGCAGATAGCGAAGGGCTGCCACGTGTCCATCCGCAAGATCACAAACGTGGATGTAGTCGCGCACGCCGGTTCCGTCGGATGTGGCGTAGTCGCCGCCGAACACGCTCAGGCAATCTCTCTGGCCCGCGGCCACTTGCGCCACATAGGGCAAAAGATTGTTGGGAATGTCCTGCGGATCTTCGCCAATCAACCCGCTCTCGTGGGCACCCACGGGATTGAAGTAGCGCAAGCGCGCAATGCGCCAAGCGCCAGGCTCGGCAGCGTCGACATCCGCCAGCACCTGCTCCATCATGAGCTTGGTCCAGCCGTAAGGATTGGTGGCCGAGAGCGGAAAATCTTCGCGGATTGGCAGGATGGCGGGCTCGCCATACACGGTGGCAGACGAAGAAAACACCAGGGTGCGAACGCCAGCCGTCTGCATGGCCCGCAGCAGCGCCACGGTGCCTGCCACATTGTTGTCGTAGTAGCGCAGCGGCTCGCGCACCGACTCACCGACGGCCTTGAGCGCCGCAAAGTGAATCACGGCGCCAATGGGGTGCTCTGCAAACACTTTGGCCAGACAGTCTGGATCACGCACATCGCCCTGCAGCAGCGTGGGTGCTTCCCCAGTAATCGCCGCGACCCGGTCAAGCACCGAGCGCCGGCTGTTGGAAAAGTTGTCCAGCACGATGGCCTGAACCCCTGCGGCAGCCAGCGCCACACAGGTGTGCGAACCGATGTAGCCAGCGCCTCCGGTGACGAGCACCGCGCCGTCTTCTGTCATCTTGCGAGTTCCTTTTCTCCTAAATGCGCCCTAAGCCCCGCGTTGCATGCTGTCTCGTCTGCACTCTCTCGGCAGAACCAAGCATCGCTGGACTCACACAGACGCCGAGGCTAACAGCTTGGGACTCCGTGGCCAGGCAGAAAAACCGATGTGGCTTCGGGAACTGCGCTGCAATGCAAGCTTCGTTCATGGCACCACGCGCACACATAGGGCATCGGCTGAAGCGGCGGATGCCTTGGTGCTGCAGGCTACCCGCCAGATCAAGCCGCAGCATCTCCCCTGAAGTCGACCCCAGACTGCGGTGTCGTCTTCGGCGTTGTCGTCCAGCAGCATCTGCATGCAGACACAGACACCAAAGTGCGGCCTCCAGCACCGATTCCTGCAAGCCAGATAGGCGCAGTTCACGCATGCAGTCCCGAATGGCGCCCCGCTCCAGAGCACGATGCGTCCGGCAGCGCGCAGCTTGTCGATGTGCCGCGTGGTGCCGGCAAAGCGTGCGAAGTCCGGGCGGTTGATCAAACTGAGGCACTTCAGCACCAGCCCAGATACGGACCGCAACCTACAACGCACAGCCGGCAGAGAGCGGCACCGGCGGCGGCGCAAAAACAACACCCTCTACGTGAAAACTGAAACATATTGCGATCCAATGGCGCAGAGCGAGCCTTCGTCAGGCTTTGCACACACCATATAATTTTGGTCTAACAGCTCACACCTTGAAACATTGCCTGGGCGGGAATCGGGCTGTTTTCCGTGTTTTTGAAGAATTTATTCAGCGATGCTCCCTAATCCATCCACCGCAGCGCCCTGGTTTGGCATGCTGTTGGCCTGCGGCTTGGCAAGCCTATCGCCTGCCAGCGCCCAGCAGAAATCAGCCGAAAAGAACATCGTCCCGGTCAGCACTAGCGCCAGCCCAAGCGCGGTGTCGCTGCCCGCGCCGACGGTGGAGAACGTCGCGGCGCTGCCACTGCGCCAATGGAAGAGCAGCTTCAAGAGCCTGGGTCTGCGCAGTCCGCTGACCCTGCGTGGCTTGGAGAGCGAAGGCAGCATCGGCGTGGATGTGCGCCGCGACGAGCTGGTCGAGTCGGCCCGCCTGCATCTGACCTTCACACTGTCGCCGTCTCTGCTGCCGACGCTGTCGCACCTTAAGGTGCTGCTCAACGACGAGCTGCTGCAGACTGTCGTACTCAGCAAGGAGCAGTTGGGCAAGCCGCAAGCGGTCGATCTGGACATCGACCCGCGCTACTTCACGGACTACAACCGCCTTCGCTTTCAGTTCATTGGCCACTACACGATGGAGTGCGAAACGCCGACCCACAGCAGCCTGTGGGCCAGCGTAAGCAACGAGAGCAGCCTGACGCTGGCGCTTCGCCAACTGCCCCAGCGCGACGATCTGGCGCTGCTGCCTGCGCCATTTTTTGACCCGCGCGACAACCGGCCAGTGCGCTTGGCTTTTGTTTATCCGAACCACCCGGACCTGGCGCTTTTGAAAGCCTCGGGCTCGGTGGCCAGCTGGATGGGCATGTTGGCGGGCTACCGCGGCAACGAGTTCGCCACTTTCGAAGACCAGCTGCCCGGGCGCAATGCGGTGGTGTTTGCGACCGATGCGCAGCGTCCGGCCTTCCTGCGCGACCTTCCGCCCATCACGCAACCGACGCTGACGATGCGCACGCACCCCAGCGTGCCGGGCGCCAAATTGCTGCTGGTATTGGGCAAGGACACCGCCCAGCTGCAGATGGCGGCCGATGCGCTGGCGCTAGGCAAGGCCGCACTGTCGGGCACCAGCATGACGGTCACGGCGCTGGAATACCCACCTGCCGCGCGCCCCTATGACGCGCCGCGCTGGATTACCAGCGAACGCCCTGTGCGCTTGGCCGAACTGGTACAAAACCTGTCGGACCTGCAGGTGCGCGGCGCCTCACTGAACGATACGGTGAACATCGCTACACGCATGGCGCCGGACCTGTTCACCTGGAATGCCAAGGGCGTCCCGCTGAACCTGAGCTACCGACACACCCCCGGCAGCGACCTGGACCCCGGCGCACTGAATGTATTCATCAACAATCAGTTCATTCATACCTACCCGCTGGCATCGCGAGGCGACCGCTCCAGCGGCAACAACAAGCTGCTGGTACCGTTGTTCGACGACAGCAACGTGCAGGCCCACTCAGACCTGCAAATTCCCGCTTTCATGCTGGGCAGCGACAACCAGCTGCAGTTTGCCTTTGAAATCCCGCCCAACGACCAAGGCCATTGCCGATCGGTACAGCCCAGCGAGCGCATTGCGGCCATCGACCCCCAATCGACGATCGACTTGACGCGTTTTCACCACTACATCGCCATGCCCAGTCTGGCGGCGTACGCCAATAGCGGTTTTCCGTTTACCCGCGTGGCCGATCTGGCGCAGACCTCGGTGGTCTTGCCCAACCAGCCCACACCGGCGGACATCCAGGTGTATCTGACGGCCGTCGGGCGGATGAGCGCCTCCACCGGCTACCCCGGTACGCGTTTTCAGCTGCTGCCCGCCGCACAGATTGCCCAGGCGCGGGACACCGACATTCTTCTGGTGGCGCAAGGCGATCGCGACGGTGTGCTGGCCCAGTGGCAGAAGCATCTGCCGGCGCTGGTGGCCGCCGGCACGCGCTCAGTGGCGCCTCTGGAGCGGGCGCTCGGCTCGTTCATCCAGTTGTTCCAGCTTGAATCGGAAATCCAGCTGTCGACTTCGGGCGGCAGCACCACGCTGGCGGGCGATGGGCCGCTGGCAGCCATCGTCGGATTTGAATCGCCCTTGAGTGCGGGCCGCAGCGTGGTCGCGCTGACCGCCAGCGACGGCGCGGCAATGGCGCTGATTGGCGCCGGCTTGAACGACGCCGGAAAAGTGCGCCAGTTGCGCGGCGATCTGGGTTTCCTGCGCGGCGAAAACATCGAGAGCTTTCGCGTTCACCCGGTGTATTTCGTGGGCGACTTGCCGTGGTGGCAATGGCTTTGGTTTCATCTGCACAGCCACCCGCTGCTGCTTGCCTTGTTGGGTATTGCAGCCGGTCTTCTGGTGACTTTTGTCGTGTACATCGCACTGCGGGCTCGGGCGGCGCGCCGCTTGAGTGCAGGACATGATTGATCGGCCGCGACGTCGCGGCATTTTGCGCACCGGTCTGGGCAGCCTGCTGGCTCCGTTGCACAGTCTGTCTGTGGAGGCGAAAGACCAGGCGACGCAGCCGACCCAGGTCGCACCCACCGCCCCCGTCTGGCCGGCCTGGAAGTCGTTTCGCGCGCGATTCATGAACGAAGACGGGCGGATTCTCTCGGGCGCCGAAGGCACCGGGCAAACCTACTCCGAAGCGCAGGCCTACGCCTTGTTTTTTGCGTTGGTGGGCAACGACCGCCTGGCGTTCGACAAAATTCTGGCCTGGACGGAAAACAACCTCTGCGCCGGCGACCTGACCGCGCGCCTGCCCGCCTGGCTGTGGGGCAAGCGCCCCGATCGCAGCTGGGACGTGCTGGACACCAACCCAGCCTCGGATGCGGATGTCTGGATCGCCTACGCACTGGGCGAAGCCGGGCGCCTGTGGAACGAGCGGCGCTACCGCGCGCTGGCCGCCTTGTTGGCCGCCCGCATTCTGCGCGAAGAAACTGCCGACCTGCCTGGCCTGGGGCGCAGCCTGTTGCCTGCGCCGACAGGCTTCACTGTCGGACCGAAGCGCTGGCGCCTGAACCCCAGCTACATGCCGCTACAGGTCATGCAGTGGCTGGCCAGCACCCAGCCACAGGCCCAGGCCCAGTGGAGCGCGATCGCAGAAAGCTCAAGGAACATTGTCATTGGCGCTGCCCCCAAAGGCTTCGCTCCCGACTGGACGTTGTACGACGCTGACAAAGGCTTTCTTCCCGACACCGAAGGTGCAGAGAAAGGCCAGGGGGGCTACAACGCCATTCGTGTGTATCTATGGGCCGGCATGCTGCACCCCGATGCCCCGGATCGCCAGCGTGTGTTGCAGGCGCTGGCGCCGATGGCGCGCCAAGTGCGCGACCAAGGTTTTCCCCCGGAATCCATTGACATCCTGAGCGGCAAGGCCAGCGGCCCAGCGCCTTCGGGGTTTTCTGCGGCCATGCTGCCATTCTTGAAGGCGCAAAAGGAAGACGCTGCGCTGCAGGAACAACGCACCCGCATCGATGCACGCCCAGTGCGCCCGGAGGCGTACTACGAACAGGCGCTGGCGCTGTTTGGCATGGGCTGGGACGACGGGGTGTACCAGTTTTCTCCCGCAGGCGATCTGCAGGTGCGGTGGCAGCGCTGATGCCAGCCAACCATTTGCGCGTCGCTGGCTGGGGGGTGCTGGCCGCCGTGTGTCTTGCGAGTCTGCCTGTGCAAGCGCCAGCGCAAGTCCAAGTGGCACCCGACGTGCAGACCGAGCTGCTGCGTGGAGCGCAGCTTTGGGCGTCAAAGGATCGACCCGACTTGGCGCGCCAGCTGATTGAAAAACTGCTGCTGGGCGACCCCTATTTGCCTATTGGACTGGCCACCCTTGGCGAGCTGGCACTGCGAGAAAACAAGACCGAGGAAGCCCAGCGCATCTTGGGCCTCCTGCGCACCCGACACCCGCAAGACCCTCTGACGCAAGAGCTGGCAACGCTGGTACGGGTGTATGGACCGGAGCGTGAGAGCCTCGCAAAGATGCGCCTGCTGGCGCGCGCTGGACGCAAGGAAGAGGCGGCAAGCATGGCGCGCACGCTGTTTCCAAAAGGTCCACCGGCCTTGGGGAAACTTGCGCTGGAGTATTTCCAGATTGTCGGTGCCAGTTCAGGCGACGCTGCACTGGCTCAGAGCCAGCTCGATCGCCTCTACCAACAAACAGGCGAATCGCGCTATCGGCTCGCCCTGCTGGACATGCAATTGGCGCAGGGCACGCGCGCTCAGACGATTCTGCCTTCTCTAGAGGCACTGGCTGAGGAACCGGATGTGGATCCGGTGGCGCTGCAGAACCTGTGGCGCCGCGCCCTTGATCAGCAAGGGAACAACGCTGCGGGGCTGCGTTCCGCGCAGCGCTTCTTGCGCCGCTTCCCCGACAACACGGCGATGGTGGAGCGCTTGGCGGCACTGCAGCAAGCGCAGGAGCGGGCACAGCAGCGCGCACGCGACCCGGCCAATATTGCACGCAAAGCCGCATTGCGCGCCCTGGACCAGGGCAACGTCGCACTGGCCGAAGAACAATTGCAGACTGTTTTGTCGCTTCGCCCACGCGATGCCGAGAGCATTGGCAACTTGGGGCTAATTCGCCTGCGCCAAGGGCAGCATGCCCAGGCACAAGAGCTGCTGGGGCAGGCATTTGCGCTGTCGGGCAAGCAGCGCTGGTCCCAGCTGCAGGGCACAGCGCGCTTTTGGGGCCTGCTGCGCCAAGTCGATGTTGCTCTGGAGAAGAATGAGCTCGGCACCGCCGACGCCTTGGCGCAAAAGGCGTTGGCGCTGCAGCCCGAAAGCCCCGAGGCGCTCGGCGCCCTGGCCGGCATTCGCGCCCTGCAAAACGCGCTGCCACAAGCGCAAGCGCTGTACCAGCAGGCGCTGCGGCAGGAAGCCGACAACACCAGTGCGCTCACAGGGCTGGCCAACGTGTACGTGCGCAGCGGCCAGAGCGACAAGGCCATGGCACTTCTCGAACGCGCTGCTGCCAACGACACGGCCCTGGCCGGCAAGTTGGCGGGCACGCGGGCAGACCTGCTGCAGGAGCAGGCGCGCACGTTCCTGCAGGCGCAGCGCCCCAGTGCAGCTCTGCGCGCTCTGGAAAGTGCGGTCGCACTGGCGCCCGATGAGCCTTGGATCCGCCACAGTCTTGCGCAGCTGTACGTGCGCTTGGGCCTACCCCGAGAGGCTCTGAGCGCTATGGACGAAGGCATTGCCCGCACTCCACAGGCCGAGCCCATGCGCTACGCGCGCGCACTGATTCGCAGCTCCTTGGACGATGAGGCCGGTGCGCTGTCCGACATGCAGCACATTGCGCCCGAAAACCGAAGCGAAGGCATGCAGGAACTGGTGCAGCGTGTTTCGGTGAATCGACTAATCGCGCAAGCGACCGGCACCCAAACTCACGCCAACGCAGCTGCAAATGCCGACGCGCTGCAGCGCGCCGAAGCACTGGCGCGCAACGATGCAGGTCTGTTGTACGCCGTAGCCAATGCCTGGTTCAAACGCGGCCAACCTGCGCAGGGCGTGGCGGTATTTGATCGACTGGAAAAGCGCTCCGGACCCTTGCCCGCCCCGGTGCAGCTCGACCACGCGGCCTTGCTGCAGCGCGCGCAGCAGAACGAAGCGGTAGCGCAGCGGCTGCCGAAGCTGCTGACCCAGCGGAACTGGAACACTTCGCAGGAAGCGCAATTGCTCAACCTGTATGCCACCCACCAAGAACGCCTGATCGAGCGCCAGCGCGCCGAAGGCCGCCTTGAGCAGGCGGTGCAAAGTGCGCGCGCGCCTCTCCCAGAAATCGACAGCAGTCGCAACACGCTGCAAACTGCACTGCAGCGGCGCCGCGTGCAAGCGCAGTTGCTGGCAGCAGCAGCGCAATACTCGGACGCCGGCAGCTTGCTGCAGCCGCTGGTAGCGCAACTGCCGGAAGACGCAGAGCTGCGCATGGCCTTGGGCGATGCACTTGCCCGCCAAGGGCGCACAGCAGAAGCCACCGTGCAGGCACGCTGGCTGGCGCAGCACCTGCCAAGCACGGAACCCGTTCAGCAGCTTGCCCTGCTTCGACTGTGGCAGCGCGCGGGCCAAATGCAGGAAGCGCGCGCCCTGTCGATGCGCTTGCTTGATGCAGCGCCAGCCGATACCGACGTGCTGCTGCACGCGGCGCGGCTGGAGCGCTCCGAGCGCCACTACGCGCAGGCCGTAGCGCTGTTTCAGCGCGCCTGGACACAAGAGGCGCGCACGGTCGGCAATGTGTCCGCTCCAGACATCGCAGCAACGCCAGCGCCGACCCTGGCCAGTGAGGCTCCGCCAGACACGCCGCTCGCTCTGGCTTTCAGCCTGCGCCTGTCTGTGCCGGGCACTGCCTCGCTGGGCGGCGCAAAGGCGGGCACCGTCGCGGCGCCGGCCAATACTGTTGGCCCAGGCGACAGCCGTTCCTTCCTGCAAACGCCGCTGATACTGACCTACAGCTTGCAACTGGCATCGCCCGAAATTGCACCTATGCAGCCAGGGGCCGCCACCGGCAACGAAGCGCTCGACAAGATTGGGTCGGAAATCAAAGCCATTGAGGCACGCCGCCAGGCCTGGATTGAAGTGGGTCAGCAGACTCTGCAGAAGAACGCCACCGAAGGCATTTCCAGCCTCCACGGCTGGGAGCGGCCACTGGTCGCGTGGATACCCCGGGGCTATGACGGGCATTATTTCCTGCACGCCGACCAAGTGCGGCTGGACGCAGGCGAACTGCCTGCAGACCGCAATGCTGCGCTGAACTATGGGCAAGTGGCGGCGTGGCCGGCCAACGACTACCGCCTTTTGAGCGGGCGCCAACGCGGCTCGGGCAGCAATCTCGGCTTCGGCTTTGTCGGCGATACGCTGGAATGGGACATTGGCGCCACCGGCATTGGCTTTCCGGTGACCAACTTGGTAGGGGGAATCGCCCACAGCGACAGCAAGGATGGCTTCAACTACAAGCTGGCCGTTTCGCGCCGTCCCCTCACCGGCAACCTGCTGACCTACGCCGGCGCCCACGACCCCATCACAGGCCAGATCTGGGGCGGGGTGGTCGCCACGGGCGTTTCGGCCCGTGTGGCCACGGATCTGGGCCCGTACAGCACCTCAATGAGCGCAAGCTATGCCTTGCTCACTGGGCTCAATGTGCGCAACAACACTCGTCTGCAACTGCGCATGGCAGCGGACCGCGACGTCTGGCAGTCGAGCCACAGCAGCGTCAACCTCGGACTGGCGCTGTCTGCCTGGCGCTTTGGCCACGATCTGTCCGAATTCAGCTGGGGCCATGGTGGCTACTACAGTCCGAACAGCTACGTCTCCTTGGCGCTTCCGCTTGAGTGGAGCGGACGCAAGGGTGCGCTGACGTGGCTGGTGCGCGCTGCCGTGTCGGTGTCGCACAGTTCCAGCGCGGCCTCGGACTTCTTTCCAGGAAACCCTGGCTTGCAGCTCCAAGCCGGAGGCCTCGGAACGCTCCCGGTGTATGCCGGCAGTCGCAGCTCCGGTTTTGGTCGCTCTTTTCGCAGCGCGATTGAATACGACGTAGCGCCGCAACTGACGCTGGGGGCCCAGCTCGATCTGGATCGCTCCGCCTACTACGCTCCCACCAGCCTGCTGTTCTATCTGCGCTACCGTTTTGACCCGGTGCGGGCAGTGGCTGAAAACCGCCCGCGTCCGGTGCAACCCTATTCCAGTTTCTGAGATGCCTGCTACTTCTGCCCAGGGGCCGTCCCGCACATCAACGCCGCAGCGGGGGTTTTTTCGCACCTTGCGCCTGCTCGTCCGCCCCCCGCGCCGGGACGTGCGGCCAGGAGCCGCGTCTGGGCAATCGATGGGGCTGGGGGTCGGTCCGCTTCCCGACCAGACGGAGCGCCTGCCGCATGGCGTCCCGGCAGCACTGGTAGCGCGCGATGCCCGCAGCGCAGCGCTTTGGTTTCCGGCGGTGTTGGTCAACGCCGTGGCGGTCGGCACCGTGTTCTTGCTGGCGCCCAATACGCGATGGGCGGACCAATTGCTTGAGCACGTAGCGCTCCGCAGTGCGCATGCGCAAGGGAAGCTGGTGATATGGGTGCGCACGCCTGGACTGCAGCCTCTTCTGCGCACACGCGGGCTGCGTCCCTTGTTCGAGGATTTGCACAGCGCTGGCCTGCGCCCGCACCACGCCCTTTTCGTGATGGACGCGCAGGCGCTGTTTGCCGATCTGGATGTCCTGCGGCTGCAGCGGGTCGGTGATGAACTCCGCCTGTGGTGCCTGGAACGCACCCAAGCTGTGGTGCTCGGCTTTGGTCCACAGGCAGCCGAGGAAAACGACGCGATTGCCGCCGCCCAGACCGATCTATTGCCGATGCTGCGCAACCTGTGCAACATGACGCTGCACATTGCCACGTTGAACGCCAGCACAGAACTCATCACCTTGTATTTTGAGCGTTGGAACAGTGCCAGCGGTGCCGTGTTTCAAACCGGCTTTGGCCTCGCCTTGGATGCGCAGACGCAGCAATTGCGCTACGCAGGAAGCCGCACCCAGGGCGACACGGTGGTCGAAGCGCCTGATCAACGGGCAGTCATCGCTACCCGCGCTGCGGTTGCCCAGCAGCCCGGCGTGCCACGGCACTGGCACGTTGTGGAAACGCTGGAGGAGCTGGAACTGGCTGCGGCGCAAAGTATTGGCGCCACCGTGCTGCTGGATGCCGGCAACAGCAGCGAATTTGAAGAGCGCGCGCGCCTGGTGCACCACCTGCGCCTGACCCGCCCACCAACGCTCAAGATCGTGGTGCGCGAGAGCACGGGCAAGCTGCGCTCGCACAGCGAGCAGGCGCTGCTGCAACTGGGCGCGAATGCCGTGTTCTACCGAGAGCTCGGATTCTCGCGCCTGCTGCAGTTGCTGCAGGACATCCACAACCAAAGCTATGTGCACCCGGTAAGCGCCGACTACCAGAAGGCTTTGGGCGCCTTCATGCCGGTGCCTTGCCGGGGCTACCAAAGCGCGCCAGCATTTTCCCGATTGGTGCGCACCATGTTGGCCCGCACCCAGGACATCGGCCTGGGCCACAGCGTGGTGCGCTTGGACATTGCGCCGCAGATTGCACACCTCACTGCCTTGCGTGCCTGCCATATGTCGCGCGACGGAGACTTGGTCACGGCAAGCCACAGCGCCGTGTATGTCTTCCTGTTTGCCTGCCGGGAACCGGACATCGAGTCTGCCCTTCAGCGCGTGTTCGATGTGCCAGTAGCGCAACTTTTTACCGCCCAAAGCACCGACGGCTCTGCAGCCGGCATTCGCACCCTGCTCGAGGGCCTCGACATTGCCGCACGCCAGGGCTTGCCCGACTACAGCCTTTTGCTGGCTCCGACCGCATTGGCATCGCAGGCAACATCCTCTTCCCAGCCTGACGTTGCCGCGGCACCGCTCGCGCAAGGAGCCACGACGCCGCTGCGGCCATCGGCGCTTCCACCGTTCGAAACAACCGGGCTGAGTGAGCCAGCTCCAGCTGCAGCGCAGCGACCAAGCTTGCGCGCCCGGCCGATCGGCCAGCGCCGCAGCCACTGGCCTGCGCCCTGAAAGCACGCCATGAACATCTTCAGCCTGTTTCTGTATGTGGCCATGGGTGCCGCCCTGGCGGGGGCCGGCATTGTCCTGCTGCAGCGCAGGCGGCGACGCACGCTGCGTTGCATAGCGCCCTATCTTCCGGCTGCAGCGGGCAGCGCGCCACAGGCGCCCAAACCATGACGGTCGCATCCATCCAAAAGATTGCCGTCGTTTCGCCCCTTGGGGGAAGCGGTCGCACCACTCTGGCTGTGCACTTGGCCACGCTGCTTGCAGAGCGTGCCACGCCCTGCCTTGCAATTGATCTCTGCGCACAAAATATGCTGGGACGGCACCTCGGCATGCAGGAGGCAACCGACGCCGGTTGGGCTGCACTGGCCGCCCAGCAGCAGTGGTGGGGCCCGGCTGCGCTGCGCAACTCGGACGGCGTGGACCTGCTGCCCTTTGGTGCAGCCACCACGTCAGAGTTGGAAATATTGAAGCGCGAATGGGCGTTGACGCCACGTTGGCTGCGCGACCGACTGGACGCATTAGACATGCCCCAAGGCACCACGGTGTTGCTCGATACCCCGCAGTGGCCTGCGCCGCTGGCCTGCCAGGCACTGAGTTCGGCGCACATCGTGCTGATCGTTCTGGAACCATCGGCGCGCGCCTGCCACGCACAGCCGCTGGTGGCGCAGGCATTGGCGCAGGCGCCGGCGGATGCCCAATGCGCAGTGGTGATCAACCGTGTCGACCCGCGCCGCCCTTCCCAGCGCAGCGCGCTGGAAGCGCTGCGCACCCAGTGGGGGAATTTGCTGCTGCCTTACCTGGTGCACGAGGACGAGAACATCACCCAGGCGTGCGAGCACGCCACCAGCGTCACCAAGTACACGCCGCGCTCGCAGTCTGCGCACGACCTGCAAGGCATTGGTCAATGGCTGTTTGAGCAATTGCCGACGCAGCAACAGCGTTCGCTTATTCCCTGATATGAGCACGCCAGCCACGCCCATCCCCGCCACCGTTCCGGCACCCGCAAACATGCTGCGTCGGTTTCAGGCCGCGCTGGCACGGCAGCTCGAGGTGCCCGGCAACGCCCCGTGGTGGCTCTGGCTGTGGCGCCTGTTCGTGCGCCCGAAATCGGCGGCTGGCGGGTTTTTCTCCAGCATGGCAGCAACCCTCTTGGGTCTCTTGCGGCCCTTGGGTAGGCTGTTGGTTTGGCTTTTCAAAACTACGGGAATGCTGCTGTATGCAGCAGCTTGGCCGATTCGCATAGCCATGGGCGCCCTGGACAAACTGGCATTGCACATCAACGTCAGCGCTGCAGGCCGCTTGGCAGATCGGTACATGGCGCCGGCGTTGGCCTGGCCCGGAGTGCAATGGCTGGTCCTGGGCATCGGCGCGCTGGCGGCAGTGGTCGTGATGACGACGCCCTTCAGCTGGGTGGGTCAGGCCCTGTTTCTGGTGCTGGCGTGGGCACTTGCGATGGTCTTGCGCAGGCTGCCCGGGCGTTACCCAACGCTGATGCTGGCGACGCTGGGCCTGCTGGCCATGGGGCGCTACGCCTGGTGGCGCTTGACCGCTACTCTGGATTTTGATTCGCCTATTGAGTCGGCCCTCGGGTATGGGCTGCTGCTAGCCGAGGCCTACACCTGGCTGGTGGTGGTTTTTGGCTTTATTCAAACCGCCTGGCCGCTGCAACGCCCAGCTGCAGCCATCAGTGGCCCGCCGCACGACTGGCCAAGCGTGGACGTCTTCATTCCAACCTACAACGAACCGCTCAGCGTAGTGAGCGCCACGGTCTTGGCAGCGCTGGCTCTGGACTGGCCTGCCGACAAGCTGAAGATATTCATTCTGGACGACGGGAAGCGTGAGGAGTTTCGCGCCTTCGCCGAATCGGTGGGGGTTGCCCACATCACCCGCAGTGACAATCGCCATGCCAAAGCGGGCAACCTCAACCATGCATTGGGTCTGACGCATGGCGAGTTGGTCGCCATCTTTGACTGCGACCACATTCCCACCAAATCCTTTCTCACTCGGGTGGTCGGATGGTTCCAGCGCGATCCGAAGTGCGCCATGGTGCAGACACCACACCACTTTTTTTCGCCCGACCCCTTCGAGCGCAACCTGGGCACGTTCCGGCGTGTGCCGAATGAGGGCGCGCTCTTTTACGGCCTGATCCAGGACGGCAACGATTTTTGGAACGCGACGTTCTTTTGCGGCTCGTGCGCCGTGATTCGGCGCGGCCCTCTGATGGAAGTCGGCGGCATCGCCGTTGAAACAGTCACCGAAGACGCCCACACCGCCCTCAAGCTGCATCGCCTGGGATACAACACGGCCTACATCAGCCGCACTCTCGCCGCGGGCTTGGCCACGGAGAGCCTTTCCGCGCACGTGGGCCAGCGCATTCGCTGGGCCCGGGGCATGGCGCAAATCTTTCGCACCGACAACCCGTTTACCGGGACCGGCCTGAGCCTGTGGCAGCGCATTTGCTACGCCAATGCCATGCTGCACTTTTTCTTCGGACTGCCGCGCCTGGTGTTCCTGACGGCACCGATGGCGTTCCTGTTCTTCGAGTGGCACATCATCAACGCCGGCGCCATCATGATTGCGCTGTATGTGCTCCCCTATCTGCTGCAGACGAACATCGCCAATGCCCATGTGCAGGGCAAATACCGCCACACCTTCTGGGCGGAAGTCTATGAAACTGTGCTCGCTTGGTATGTGGCTTGGCCGACCACCGTAGCGCTCATCAACCCCCGCATTGGCAGTTTCAACGTCACCGCCAAGGGGGGCTTGGTTGCCGAGCCGTATTTCGATTGGACCATTTCACGCCCTTACACACTGTTGGTGCTGCTCAATTTTTTGGCGTTCGGGATCGGTTTGGTCCGGCTCTTTTTCTGGAACACGCACGAGCCGGCAACGGTTTTCATGAACCTGCTTTGGACCACCTACAGCATCCTGATGCTGGGGGCGGCATTGGGTGTTTCCTCCGAGTCGCGCCAGGTGCGGCGCATGCACCGCGTCAGCACGCGGCTGCCCGCTACGCTGTTTCTCGACGACGGACAGGTTTTGAACGCCAAGTGCGTGGATTTCTCCATGACCGGTGTGGGATTGCAACTGGGCCCGGGCGCGCCCTTGGCGGTAGGGCAGAAGGCGGCAGTGGGCTTGTGGCATGGTGATACCGAATGCGCGTTTCCCGCCACGGTAGTGCTTGAGCGCAGCAGCGGCGAAGTCGGCCTGCAGTTCGATACCCTGACCAAAAGACAGCAAATCGATCTGGTGCAATGCACTTTTGCCCGCTCGGATGTCTGGCAAGACTGGAGCGAGAGCCACGACGTTGACCGCCCGCTGCACGGACTGCAAGAAATCGCACAGCTCGGTCTTCGGGGCTACCGCACTTTCTGGAAAATATTGACCGACAACTTGCTGCAGGTCGCTGCGCGCACGGTGCGCTGGCGTCGACTGCCGATGCGTTGATTCCATGCATTACTGGAACCTGTATTTCCTGCTCAAGGTCGCGCTTTTCTATCGCGGCTACTTGGGTTTTCACTGGGCATTGAACCTTGCCCTAGGCGCAGCACTGGCCTGGCCACTGACACAGGGGCGCTGGAGGCGGCTGCGCAACGTGCTGGCCGTTCCGGCGGCGCTGGCACTGCTCTACCACGACTCCTTTTTGCCACCCCCTGCCCGCGTACTTTCACAAGCCCAGGCACTGCTTGGCTTTAGCGCCGACTATTGGTGGGAACTGTTGCAGCGTGTCTGGAGTCCAGCGCTGGCAGGGGCGATGGTGGCCATCGTCTTCGCCTATTCTTTGTTGGCGCGGCGCATCCGATTTGCCACCCTGGCTCTGGCTGGCATTCTGAGCGTGCCAATCGTCTCCCACCTGTCCGCTGATCCAGTAGAAACCATCGCGAACAGCGCCACAGCCACCGCCGATGGCCAACCCACCACTCCGGACGGGCTGCTGAAGACTTTCTATGCTGCGCAAAGCCGGTTGCACCTGCAACTGCAACGCAGCGACACCGCCGCTGCGCCGTTTGACATCATCGTGCTGCATGTGTGCTCGCTCTCGTGGGACGACATGGCATTTGTCGGGATGCGCCAGCACCCACTGCTGCAACGCTTTGACGTGGTGTTTAGCAACTTCAACAGTGCGGCCAGCTACAGTGGGCCGGCTTCGCTGCGCCTGCTGCACGGCACCTGCGGGCAGCAGGCGCATACGCAGATCTACGACAGCGAAGAGCCCTCCTGCTATGTGTTCCCGAGCTTGGAAAAACTCGGCTACCAAACCCAAGCCCTGCTCAACCACGACGGTGTGTATGAAGGCTTTGGTGCTACCTTGGAGGAAAAGGGCGGCTTGGCTGGCAAGTTCCTGCCCAACCAGAACGCAGCCGTGCACATGCAAAATTTTGATGGCTCGCCGATCTACAACGACTACGCGCTGCTCTCGCAGTGGTGGCAAAAGCGCCTGAGCCAAGGCGGCGCGCCAGTGGCGCTGTACTACAACACCATCTCGCTGCACGACGGCAACCGCGTGCCGGGCATGACTTCGCGCAGCAGCCTCGATACCTACAAACCACGCCTGATGCAACTGCTGACAGACCTTGATCGCTTCATCAGCGAACTTGAGGCGGCGCAGCGTCCGGTGGTGCTGGTGCTCGTGCCCGAGCATGGCGCCGCCCTGCGCGGCAACAAGATGCAGATTTCAGGAATGCGCGAAATCCCCAGCCCGAACATCACGCTCGTTCCTACAGCAGTCAAACTGATCGGTCTGAAGAATTCTGCCGCCGGCGACGCTGGCACTTCAAACGCACCTTTGGTGGTGGACACGGCCATGAGCTATCTGGACCTGTTTACGCTGCTGAGCGACTGGCTGGCCGACAGCCCCTATGCCGCCCAGCCGCTGAAAAGCTTGGCCGAGCGCGTCGCAAAACTGCCAGGGACGCGCTTCGTGTCGGAAAACGCCGATGTCATTACGATGCGCAACGAAGCTGACCAGTACCTTCTGAAATCCGGCAACGACCCCTGGATCCGCTACACACCCTGAGGCGCCGGTCCACTGAGCAAGACGATTGTTCAGCCGTTCAGCGCATCGGCGCGTGCCTGGGCGGCGGCAAAGTCGAGGTCACCCGAATAGATGGCGCGCCCGCAAATCACACCCTCCACGCCTTCGCTCTCCACGGCGCACAGCTGCTCGATGTCCTGCATGTTGCTCAGGCCGCCCGAGGCGATGACAGGAATGGTCAACGCCTGGGCCAGCTTCACGGTGGCGTCGATGTTGATTCCCGAGAGCATGCCGTCGCGGCCAATGTCGGTGTAAATGATGGATTCAACGCCCCAGTCCTCGAACTTCTTGGCGAGGTCCACCACTTCGTGGCCGGTGAGCTTGCTCCAGCCGTCGGTGGCCACCTTGCCGTCCTTGGCGTCCAGGCCGACGATGATGTGACCGCCAAACGCCGAGCAGGCGTCTTTCAGGAAGCCAGGGTTTTTCACCGCCGCCGTACCGATGATGACGTAGCGCAGGCCACCATCAATGTACTTTTCAATGGTGTCCAGATCGCGGATCCCACCGCCCAACTGCACCGGAATATCTTCTCCCACCGCTTTCAGGATGGATTTGATCGCCGCATGGTTCTTGGGCTTTCCCGCAAAAGCACCATTGAGGTCCACCAGATGCAGCCGGCGCGCGCCCGCTTCCACCCAGCGCCTGGCCATGGCCGCCGGGTCTTCCCCAAAAGTGGTCGATTGGTCCATGTCGCCTTGCTTGAGGCGAACGCAGTGGCCGTCTTTCAGATCGATGGCAGGAATGAGCAGCATGGTGGTCTATGAGAAGAAAGCGGCGCCGGGAGGCTCAGAAAATCAAAAAAAGAAAGGGTGTGCGAGAACGGTGCAGTTGCAGAGACTCAGGGATTCCACTGCAAAAAGTTGCGGTATAGGCGAAGCCCCTGGTCAGCACTCTTTTCGGGGTGAAACTGCGTGGCGAAGATGTTATCGCGCGCAATGGCTGCGGCAAAGGCTTCCCCATACTGCGCCTCTCCGGCACAGTGCGCGGCGCTGGCCGGGCGGGCATAAAAGCTGTGCACGAAATAGAAGTAGCTGTTGTCAGGTACTCCGTCCCACAGCGGGTGCACGGCGCCTGCGTGTGGCACTTGGCGAACTTGGTTCCAGCCCATTTGCGGCACTTTGAAGCGGCTGCCGTCCTGCTGCAGGCGGCCCGCCAGATCAAAGCGCAGCACCTCCCCCGGAATCAGCCCGAGGCCAGTGGTGTCGCCTTCAGCGCTGTGGTCCAGCAGCATCTGCATGCCAACGCAGACACCAAACAGCGGCTTGCAGGCGGCCGCTTCCAGCACCGATTCTCGTAGCCCTGATTGGCGCAGCTCACGCATGCAGTCGGGCATGGCGCCCTGCCCCGGCAGCACGATGCGCGCGGCAGCGCGCACGTCTTCGGGCCGCGAGCTGACGATCACCTGCCAGCCGCTGCCCTGCGCTGCCGCCTGCACCGCCTGGGACACGGAGCGCAGATTGCCCATGCCGTAATCCACCACCACCAGCGTTTTTGCTTCTATATTCATAGCTGCTTGCGCTTTATTCATAAGCGCTGGATGCCTTTTTTACTTAAAGTACGCCCTTGGTGGAAGGAATGCTGCCGGCGCTGCGCGGATCGCGCTCCACCGCCGTACGCAGCGCGCGCGCGAAGGCCTTGAACGCCGTTTCGCACTGGTGGTGGGCGTTGACCCCGCGCAGGTTGTCGACATGCAGTGTGGCGCCGGCATGGTTGACAAAGCCCTGAAAAAATTCGTGTACCAGCTGCGTGTCCAGGCCGCCGATCATGCCGCTGGTGAACGGGATGTTGAGCGTGAGCCCCGGCCGACCTGACAGGTCGATCACCACGCGGGTCAGCGCTTCGTCCAGCGGGACGTAGGCGTGGCCGTAGCGGCGCAGGCCTTTCTTGTCGCCAATCGCACGGGCCACCGCCTGGCCCAGCGTGATGCCGACGTCTTCCACGGTGTGGTGGCCGTCGATGTGCAGATCGCCATCCGCCTGCACTTCGAGATCGATCAGGCCATGGCGCGCAATCTGCTCCAGCATGTGGTCAAAAAAACCAATGCCGGTGGACAGTTGCGACTGGCCGGTGCCGTCCAGGTTGATGCGCACGGTGATGCGCGTCTCTGCGGTGTTGCGGCTGACTTCCGCCGTGCGGTCCGTATTGGAAGAGGTAACGAGAGCAGAAGAGGTCATATCGAAGCTTGAAGAGCCGCCAGCATGCATGCGTTCTCTTCGGCAGTGCCCACCGTGAGCCGCAGGCACTGGGCCAGCAATGGATGCATTGTAGAAACGTTCTTGACCAACACCTTGCGCTCACGCATGCCGGCAAAGGTTCTCGCGGCGTCCGCCACGCGGATGAGCACCATGTTGGCCTCGCTGTCCCACACGCGGGCCACGCCGGTCATGGCGCGCAATGCTGCCACCAAGTCTGTGCGCTGGGCGCGCAATTGCGCGGCTTGGTCTGCAAAAACCTCGGCGTGTTCCAGCGCGAACAGCGCCGCCTCGCAGTTGAGGACGCTGACGTTGTAGGGTGGGCGCACCTTGTCCACCTCGGCCACCAGCGCCGCCGGGCCCATCAAATAGCCCAGGCGCACGCCGGCCAGGCCGAACTTGGAGAGCGTTCGCATGAGCAGCACATGGGCGTTGCGCTCAGGCTCGGCGCGCATGCGATCGATCCAGCTTCGGCTGGCAAACGGCTGGTAGGCCTCGTCGATGAGCACGATACCGCCCTGCGCACCCACGGCATCGACCACCGCCTGCACGGCCGCCTCGCTCCACAGCGTGGCCGTGGGGTTGTTCGGGTAGGCGATGTGCGTGAGCGCCGGGCGGTGCGCTTCGATGGCGGAGAGCATCGCCGGCAAATCCAGCTCGAAGTCTTCGGTGAGCGGCACACCGACAAATTGCAGCCCCAGCAGTTGTGCCGACAGGGCGTACATGACAAAACCAGGAACCGGTGCCAGCACCACAGGGCGCTGTGCGGCGGTATCCCAGGGCTGCGCTACGGCCTGAGTCACCAGGCTGATGAGTTCATCCGAGCCATTGCCCAGCGCCATGGCACAGCCGGCAGGCATCCCCGCGACCTGCGCCAGCGCTGCCTTGAGGTCGTCGCTGCGCGTGCCGGGGTAGCGGTTCAGGGCCAGCGCGCCCAGACGCTCACCCAGGGCGCGCTGCAAATCGGGCGGGAGCCGGAACGGGTTCTCCATCGCATCCAGCTTCAGCAGCCCTTGGGCCGATTGCACGGCGTAGGCATGCATGGCGCGGACGTCGGGGCGGATGCGGTTCAGGGCTTGGTCGCGGGTCGTCATTCGGTGGTGTCCAATTCTGCAGGTGCCACAAGAAAGGGGTTGATGGGGCGCACGGCATCCAGGGGCTGGTCGTGCGGCAAGGCCTCGGTCAGCAGGTAACGACAGCCCTGCTGATGGGCGGACGAGAGAATCAGCGCGTCCCAGTAACCCAGGCCGTGGCGGTCCTGCAGATCCCAGGCGCCATCGACGGTGTAGGCGTCCAGGTGCGGCGGCAGCCAGACGCGCAGTCGCCGCACCTGCGCACGCACCTGCGGCAGCACTTGGGGGCCGGTAAACCGCTGGATCGCCTGGTTGTACAACTCGTTGAGCACCTGCGAACTGACGCGCCCGCAGCGCGTCTCCCAGCAAAAGCGCAGCCACTCGCGGGCACGCGCCTGGCGGGCGGGATCGCGCTCGTCCACGCTGGCGAGCAGCACTTCGGTATCGACAAAAATGGGGACGGTCGCCATCGTTCAGCGCTCGAAAAGCGTATTGCGCGGCACATACGGACCGCTGGAGGCGCCCCAGGTCTCAAAACCCAAGGCCTCGCGCATGGCCTGGACGTAAGCATCTTCCTGGCGCATTTTCTCAGCCAGCCACTCGCCCACCAGCCTCGAAACGCTGCTGCCACGCTTGGCCGCCTCGATGCGCACCCACTCGGCAGCGGCATCTTCCATGGTGATGGTGACGTTCTTCATGGTCGCTAGTTTACACGAACTTCGTGCTACACGAAGTTCGTGAATTTTTAGATGGCTTTGCGCGGCACGGTCGCCACGCCCCTGCGCCTGCACTTGGGGCAGGAAGCAGGCACGCGCCGGGTGTCGCCTGCCCGCCTCAGCGCGGCGGCTTAAGGCGCAACTGCGCCGCCTGCGCGTGCGCCTGCAGGCCCTCGCCATAGGCCAGGGTGGCGGCAATCGGGCCGAGCACCTGGGCGCCGGCCTCGCTCACTTCAATCAGGCTGCTGCGTTTTTGAAAGTCGTACACGCCCAGCGGCGAAGAAAAGCGCGCCGTGCCGCTGGTGGGCAGCACATGGTTGGGGCC
>ERZ724523.536-NODE-536-length-22162-cov-14.754060_pt1 | contig 22162 bp, 20 predicted proteins | sample MGYA00376056_ERZ724523 | MGnify/ENA primary metagenome ERZ724523 (study PRJEB28724, sample SAMN07190888) | wastewater metagenome | isolation source: influent of sewage treatment plant in Hong Hong | place: USA: Christiansburg, Virginia | collected 2016-03-01 ... | reverse complement strand
GTTCTTGCCCGGCAATGCGGCCTATCGTGGCAGCGTGGTGAATGCCTATTTTGATAACTTGTTGCCGGATAGCGATATCATCCGCCGCCGTCTGGCGCAGCACCACCGGTTGAGCGATAGCGCGCCGTTTACGCTGCTGGCGACGCTGGGACGTGACTGTGTGGGCGCACTGCAATTATTGCCAGAGAGCGAAACACCACAGGACCTGCAGCGCATCACGGGGGAGGCCCTGGATGACGCAGCGATTGCCACACTGCTGCGACACACGGTGCAACCCGGCAGGTTGGGCCAGATGGATTCCACTGACGATTTGCGCCTGTCCATCGCCGGGGCGCAAGAAAAAACGGCCCTGCTCTACCATGCCGGTCGCTGGCAACGCCCGCTGGGCAGCACACCCACCACACACATCTTGAAACTGCCGCTGGGGCTGGTGGGCGGCATGCAGGCCGACATGCGCAGCTCGGTTGAAAACGAATGGTTGTGCGCGCAACTGGTGGCCGCATTCGGCCTGCCGGTCGCCCGCTGTGACATCGCCCACTTTGCAGAACAGAAAGTGCTGGTCGTTGAACGCTTTGACCGTCGTTTGTCTGCTGACGGCAGCTGGTGGATGCGCCTGCCACAGGAAGACCTGTGCCAAGCCACAGCCACGCCACCCCAGCTCAAATATCAGTGCGACGGTGGCCCCGGCATCACACGTATTCTGGATATTCTGGCCGGATCGGAAAACAGCGAGACCGATCGCCGCCAATTCTTCAAGGCACAGGTGGTGTTCTGGTTGCTGGCCGCCACCGACGGCCACGCCAAAAACTTCAGCCTGTTTCATCTGCCAGGTGGCCGTTACCGTGCTACGCCACTATATGACATCCTGTCCGCCCATCCCATCATCGGCCATGGCGCAGGCCAAATTGCACCGCAAAAAGCCAAGCTGGCAATGGCGGTGCGCGGGCAAAGCAATCACTACCTGATTGATCGCATCCAGCCACGCCACTGGCTGGCGCAAGCGCGCAGCTGCGGCCTGACCGAAGCGTGGGCCAATGATCTGCTGAACGAGTTGATCGACACCACGGGCCAGGTTTTACAAGAGATAGAAGGGAAACTACCGGCAAATTTTCCAACTGATGTGGCCGAGGCCATCTTTCGCGGTATACGACACCACAGCGAAAAACTGGCGGCAAAACATCGCTGAGCAAGGCAACATCACGCGGAACAGTGATGTCCTGAGCCAAGCGCAGCGACAAGACCGCAGCATGCGGTTAAATTTGAATGTGCGTGATCTTGGATACGGTGTGGGCGCAGGCGGGAGTTTAAGCCCGTAATGAAAGCTGAAAAGCGAAAGATGAAAAGCAAAACCCCTGGCTCAACAATGCTATTGAGCCAGGGGTTTTAATTTGGTTGCGGGGACAGGACTCGAACCTGTGACCTTCGGGTTATGAGCCCGACGAGCTGCCAACTGCTCCACCCCGCGTCAGAGAGGTGAACTATACGTGGGTCGATTCCTGCCGTCAAGCACTTTGTTGCATTGCAATGAAGGTGGCGCAGCCATCACGCTGCCCACTCCACCCAGCCCATCTTCCAGGTCAGCAGGATCACCAGGCCAAACACAATGCGATACCAGGCAAATACCACAAACGTGTGCGACGCCACAAAGCGCAGCAGGCCGCGAACCGCCACAAACGCCGACAGGAAAGCCGCCACAAAGCCCACGCCAAATACCGGTAAATCGGCCAGGGAAAACGCCTGCCAGTGTTTCAGCACATCGTAGGCGGTGGCAGCAAACATGATGGGAATGGCCAGAAAGAACGAAAACTCGGTGGCTACCTTGCGGTCCAGGCCAAACAGCATGCCGCCAATAATGGTGGCCCCGGAGCGCGATGTGCCCGGAATCAGCGACAGCACCTGGGCAAAACCCACTTTCAGCGCATCACGCAGGCGCAGGTCTTCGATGCGGGTAATTCGCGGTTGTTGCGGGCGCGACTCCACCCACAGGATGACCAGCCCGCCCACCACCAGCGCCACCGCCACCGCCACGGCATTGAACAAATACAGCTTGATGGTCTTGATGGTCAGGATGCCAATCACCGCCGCCGGCAGAAACGCCAGCAGCAAGCCCACCACAAACCGCAGGGCCACGGGGTCATTGGGCACGCCGGCAGCCAGTTTGGCAATGCGTGCGCGGTACTCCCAGCACACCGCCAGAATGGCCCCGAGCTGGATCACCACCTCGAATACCTTGCCCTTGCCATCATCAAAACCAATCAGGTCACCGGCCAGAATCAGATGCCCGGTGCTGGAAATCGGGAAGAACTCGGTAATGCCTTCCACCACGCCCATGACCAGGGCCTTGAACAAGAACAGAATATCCATCAACCACTTTCGAGAAATACCCATGCGCCTGGGGCCGCAATCGCGGCCCCAGGCAGAATCGATCAGCGACCGGATTTAACCTTGGCCACCAGTTCATCCACCACCTGCAGCAGGCGGTTGGGTTCTGCCGCCATGGTGGCATAACGCCCGCCCACCACAAACACCGGGGTACCTTCCACCTGGTAGTCGCGGGTCATCTTGGCGGCTTTGGCCACCTGGCTGGCCATCCCGAACGACTGGGCGGTTTGCATGAACGTGGCCACATCCACCCCCTGCGCCTTCAGCCACGGCTGCAGCACCTTGTCGTCTCCGAGGTTTTGCTTGTCGCGCATCACCGCGTCAAACGCCGGTTTGTGCAGCTTGTCCAGCAGGCCCAGCTGGCGCTGGGTGGCAAACAGGCGAGCCAGCGGCTCCAGCGACTTGTCCCAGACAATCTGCTCGCGGCGGAAACTCACATGCGCCGGCTGCTTGCGCGCCCAGCTTTCCACAAACGGCTCCAGCCGATAGCAATGGATGCAGCCGTAAGAGAAAAATTCGATTACTTCCACCTTGCCGGCAGGGCCGCCGGGCTGCGGGGTGCGCAGTTCAGTGTAGTCACGCCCAAGTTGAATATCCGCCATGGCCCAGGCCGACACCAGCAGCAACAGGGCTGCCCACCATTTTTTCATCATGCCAGTTTCCTTCTGTCAGTATTGAATAACGCCCGACACGCCCAGCCTGGCGTGGCTGGGCGTGAACTGCGGCTTAGTCTGCCTTGACTGGCGTCGGGTTCAATCCATTCATCTTCAGCTGGGCGCGTAAACGCTCCACGTCTTCAGCACGGGTCAGCGGCCCCACGCGCACCCGGTGCAACAAGCCCTTTTCCGGGGTGTTCACCGACTGGATATTGGCCTCCACCCCCAGCAGCGCCAGCTTGGCCTTCATATTGTCGGCGTCCACTTCCTTCTGGTAAGCGCCCACCTGCAGATAAATCCGCTTGGTTTTCTCGGCGCTGGCCGGCTCTTTTTCTGGCGTGGGCTTGTCCTGCGGAATCGGCGGGTTATTGCCGGGCAGGATTTTATAGAAGTCGTATTTCGGCGGCTCGGCCTTGGCGTGCTTCTCCGCCGGGGTTTGCGGCGCGGCAGGTTCGGCCTTTTCTGCCTTGCGCGCGGGCTTGTCTTCCGGCTTGCTCTCTGCCGGGGCAGCGGCAGGCGCGGCGGCGGCAGGTGGCGGCGGCGTATCCAGCAGCGGATTCACCGGCAGGCTGGCACTCAGGTCCGGCGCACGCTGAATGGGTGCGCCTGGCTCCAGGCTGGCCGGACCAGGCGGCGCAGCCGGTTTGGCCGGTGGTGCATCCGGCGGCGGCAGCGCCACCATGCTCTCGGCAGGTTCTTCCTTGGCCGGTGTGGCTTCGCGCGGCGCAAACGGCGTGGCAGCGCGGTTCAGATAAAACGCCACCCCGGCTGCTGCCCCCACCCCAACCATCAAACCGATCAGCACCCCGACCACCACGCCCTTTTTACTGCCGCCAGTATTCCCGGACGGCTTTCTGGGCGACGTGTTACGCGGCGGCGGCGGCGGAGCGCCCTTGCTTGCACCGCTGCCACTGCGGGGAGGGCGCGTGCTGTTTTTGTAATCACGGGTGGCCATGCTGGATGGGGCGTCTTTCTTCAGAGAGGGATCATGTCGCAGCGCACAGGCGGACGACGGCGCGCTGCGATTATATCAGCGCCCATCGGGCAGTGGCAGAGGGCGTGTGAACAGTTCAGGCTCGCCTTGAACTGTTCACACGCCCTCTGGAAGCCTCCCTCAGGACCAGCCTCCTGCCCCAACAGCAAATGCCAATGCGGGCCTGAGCACCGGGGTTGCCGCACACACACCCAATCCTTCGGGCAATGCCCTCAGCTTGCCCCCTACATCCCCAGATACGCCGCCCGCACCTGTTCGTTTTCAATCAGCTCGCGCCCGCTGCCGGTCAGGGTGATATGCCCGGTTTCCAGCACATAGCCACGGTCGGCCAGCGCCAGTGCCGAAAACGCATTCTGTTCGGCCAGAATCAGCGTCATGCCCTGGGCTTTCAGGCTTTTCACCACGTTGAACACTTCTTCCACCAGCAGCGGGGCCAGGCCCATGGACGGTTCGTCCAGCAACAGCAGCTTGGGCCGGCCCATCAGCGCGCGGCCAATTGCCAGCATCTGCTGCTGGCCGCCAGACAAGGTGCCGGCGGGCAACGCGCGTTTTTCTTTCAGGATGGGAAACATGCTGTAAATCCGCTCCAGGTCGCTGGCCACCTGCGGCTTGGGCTGGGTGTAGCCGCCCAGACGCAGATTATCTTCGATGCTGAGTGGGCCAAACACCTGGCGCCCCTCCGGACTTTGGCAGATGCCCCGACGCATGCGCATGTCGGCACGCAGGCGCGAGATGTCCTCGCCATCAAACACAATCTTGCCGCCTTGCAGCGGATGCACACCAGACAAGGTGCGCAAGAAGGTGGTTTTGCCCGCGCCATTGGCCCCCACCAGGGCCACCGTCTCGCCGCGACGGACGCTCAGCGAAATGCCTTTCAGCGCCTGAATCCGGCCATAGGCGCTTTCCATCTGTTCTACCTGCAGCAGCCAGTCCTGCGCCGGGGCGGCCAGCTCGCCGCCGCTGTGTGCGCCCAGGCCCACCGAGACCGGGGCCAGGCTGGCCACCCGGTGGAACAGCTCGCGAAACTCGGCGCGGGCTTCATCGCCAAACAGCGGATCCTGGTGACTGCGAAAGGCCTGGTTGATCTCGTCCCAGTCCTGTTCGGTCAGCCACTGGCTGGCCAGCGGGAACACCTGCTGTTCTTCGGTGCGGATATGCGCCTTCAGGTCGTGGGTGTACTGGCGCAGCGCGGTGGTCAGCGTGTCCAGGCTGGCCTGGCCATGCAGGCAGTCGGCCAGCAGCTGGCGCAGATTGGCCAGCCGCGCCGGGGCGTGGCGGTGCTCGCTTTCCAGCTGGTCGAGCGCGGCGTTGGCCAGCTCGGTGCGCTGGCGCAGCCGACAGAACAGATGACGGTCTTCCTTGGCGTGATGGGCCTGATCGACAAACTGGTCGAAGTAATCAAATACCGCGTAAAAAAACGCCAGCTCGCTGCGCGGCGAGCCGTGCAGGTCGTCAATCACCTGCTCCAGGGTCAGGGCGATACGCCACAGATTGCGGTGTTCGTCCTGAATAATGTGCAATGCGTGCATGAACAGTCCTCTGCGTCAGGCGTGGGCACCCAGGTAGGCGGCAATCACCTCCGGGTTGCGGCGGATGGCGTCACGATCGCCTTCGGCCAGTTTTTTGCCGTAGTCGAGCACCAGAATCCGGTCGGACAGATTCATCACCATTTTCATGTCGTGCTCCACCAGCACCACGGTCACCCCGGCGTCGGCCACCTTGCGCACCAGCGCATCCACCTCCTGGGTTTCTTTCGGGTTCAGCCCGGCGGCGGGTTCATCCAAAAAAATCAGCTTGGGCTGCATGGCCAGTGCCCGAGCAATTTCCAGCCGCTTGAGCGCGCCGTAGGGCATGCTGTCGGCACGGGCGTCCAGATAGGCATCCAGGCCGACAAAGCGCATCCATTCGGCGGCCTGTTCGCGCAACTGATGGTCGCGCCGGGCCAGCGCCGGCCAGCGCACAGCGGCCTTGAACAGATTGCGGTCAAGCTGTAGGTGGGCACCGACCATCACGTTTTCGATGGCGAGCATATTCATGCAGATTTGCAGGTTCTGGAAGGTGCGCGCCATGCCGCGCCGGGCCAGGGTGTCGGGGGCCAGGCCGTGAATTGGCTCGCCATTCAGGCGAATTTCACCCTGGGTGGGGGTGTAGATCCCGGTAATCAGATTGAACAGCGTGGTTTTGCCGGCCCCGTTTGGGCCAATCACCGCGTAGACAATCCCGGCGTCAATCCTGAAACTGACATCCTGCACCGCCTTGACCCCGCCAAATTGAATCGACAGGTGGCTGACATCAAGTAAAGCCATCTTATCCCCCCTTGCCAAATTTGGCGGCCAGCGTGGGCACCAGCCCTTTGGGCATAAAAATCATGCACAGCATCAGAATGCTGCCAAACGCCACGGTTTCCCAGCCTTCAAACGTGGCCAGCAGCTGGGGCAGCGCGGTCAGCAGCATGGCACCAATCAGCGAGCCATACACCGACGCCATGCCGCCAATCACCACCATGGTGACCAGCTCGATCGAATGGAAAAAATCGGCCAGATTGGGCGTGACAAACCCCACGTAATGCGCGGTGATGCTGCCCATCAGGCAGGCAAACATTGCCGACAGAACAAAAATGGCCACCTTGTAGCGCACCACGTCCACCCCCACCCCGCGCGACGCCACTTCCGAGCCATGCAGTGCGCGCAGGGCGCGGCCAAAAGGGGAGTTCATCAGGTTTTGCGACATCCACACACTGGCCACCAGCAACACCGCCACCACCCAGTACCAGCTACGGTCACCGGACAGGGCAAAGCCAAACAGCTCGAACACTGGCACCGGCATGCCATCCGGGCCGCCGGTCCATTGCGCTTCGTTGCGCACGGCAATATTGATGATGATGCCCAGCCCGAGGGTGGCCATCGCCAGGTAATGGCCCTTCAGCCGGAAAATCGGCCGCGCCACCAGCCCGGCCAGCGCGCCGGTGATCAGCATGCCAGCCAGCATGGCCAGCAGCGGATGCCAGCCAAAGTGGCTGGGCAGCACCGCCGAGGCATACGCGCCAATGCCCAAAAAACCGGCATGGCCCAGGCTGATTTGCCCGGCAAAGCCAATCAGCAGGTTCAGCCCGAGCACGATAATGGCGTTGATCGCCATGCGGATGACCAGATCGAGGTAAAAGCTGTTGGGCAGCAGCCAGGGCAAGACGGCCAGGCCGGCAATCAGCAGAATCAGGCCCAGATGGGAGCGGGAAGCTTGAGTACGTGTTTGCATGGTTACACCCGCTCCGTGGTTCGGGCACCAAACAGCCCCTGAGGCATGAAAAACAGGATGAACAGGATCAGGCCAAACGGAATGGCATCCTTGTAGGCCGACGACACATAGCCCGCGCCCAAGGCTTCCAGCAAGCCCACCAGCAAGCCGCCCAGCACCGCGCCCAGGCCATTGCCCAGCCCGCCCACCACAGCGGCGACAAAGCCTTTCAGGCCAAGCATGATGCCCACGTCGTAAGAGGTCAGCGTGATAGGGGTGACCAGCACCCCGCCCAGCGCACCCAGCGCTGCCGACAGGGCAAAGCTGATAAACAGCACCTTGCCGGTGTGAATCCCCACCAGTTCGGCCGCCAGGCTGTTGTACGAGGTGGCCAGCATGGCCTTGCCCAGCAGGGTGAACTTGAAGAAATACCACAGCAGCGCCACCACCACGGCGGTGACCCCGAGCACCCACAGACTTTGCGGCATCAGCGTGGCCCCCAGCAGCACAATCGGCACATCACCAGAAAACGCCGGCAGGCTGTGCGCGCCCTTGCCCAGCCACACCTGCACCAGGCCACGAATCACCAGCGATGCGCCAATGGTGATGATGATCAGCGACACGGTTTCGGCCCCCTTCACCGGCTCGATGGCGAGCTTTTCCACCAGAATGCCCACCAGCGCCGGCAGCACGATGGCCAGCAGCAAGGCCAGCGGCAAAGGCAGGCCCAGCTGGACAAACATCACCGCCAGCATGCCGCCCAGCATGATGAATTCGCCCTGGGCAAAGTTGATCACATGGCTGGCGTTGTAAATCAGGGTGAACCCCAGCGCCGCCAGCGCGTAGGTGGCCCCCACCGTCAGGCCGGAAAACAGGAATTGCAGCAGCTGCGCCAGCATCATGCCCTCCCTGCCGGTGTGGGCATGGTGTGAAAGTGAGTCATCCTGGCCTCCTCTGGTGGATGATGAACACGGGGTCGGGTCAGCGTGGGCGGCCCGATATTCTGTATTGTGTAATGTGTTACGCACATTAGAAATGACACAATAAATTCTGTCAACGAAATTTTATGTATCACTTTTTGTGCATGGTAATATTGGGATGCAGCAGAAATTGACTTTGAAAACAGCTTTTTGCCATGAATGGCCGGCAGGCAAAATGACACAAATTATTGGTAAATTTTGTTTTTTGTTGTATCTTGTTTGCTGGCTTGAGCAGAACAGACGCGCCACGCCCGGCATGCCGGGCGTGGCGGAGATGCGGCGAAAACCGCAAAAGGCTTATTGCGGCAGGGACAGCAGCGTGGCCCCCATGCGCATCGACAAGGCCTGGGCCGCCTGGCGCAACTGGCTCACCAGCACGCTGTCTGGCGACAAATCCATACTGCCTTCCACGCCGACCACCACCAGGGTGAGCGAGATTTCGTTCTTGAAATTGAACACCGGCGCAGCCAGCGCCTCCACCCCGCGCACCATATAGCTGCTGCCGGAAATCGCCGCCATGCCGCTGGCGCGCACCTCGGCCAGCAGCGCGTGGGCGTCGGCCAGCGTGCTCACCCCGGCAGGGGCCTTGCCGTTGTCCAGCTCCTGCTGCAGCAGCGGGTCAATCTGGCTGGCCGGCAGCCAGGCGGCAAACACCCGGCCTGCCGCCGACGACAGCAGGCCCAGGGTGGTACCGGTCAGCACATTCACGGTAATAGGCCGGCGTGGGCGCTCCCAGCGCACAATCACCGGCCCATGGCCGCCCCACACCGCCAGCGCCGTGGTTTCGTTGATGGCGTCGCGCAGCTCGGTAATGCTGGTCAGCCCCAGCCGCACCCGGTCCAGCCGGTCCAGCGCCACCAGGCCCAGGTTCAGTGCAAACGGCCCCAGGGTGTAGCGCGAGGACAGCGGATCCTGCTCCACCAGCCCGCTGCGAATCAGGCTGACCAGATAACGGTGCGCCTTGGACGCCGGCATGTCGGCGGCAGCGGCAATGTCCTTGAGCATCATCGCCCGCTGCCCGCCCACCATCGCCTTGAGCAGGCTCATGCCCACCTCCAGCGATTGCACGCCGTGTTTGCCTTCCAGATCTTCATGCATGACAGAATTCCTTGCGTTATAGTTCTGATATAAGAAACTAATTTCTTAATACAGAATATTACAGCACACCCACAGGAGCGCCGCAAATGCACACTCTGTCTGTCTATGCCCTGGAAGGGCTGATTCCGGTGGTTCACCCCAGCGCCTATGTCCATCCCTCCGCCGTGCTGATTGGCGATGTGATCATCGGCCCGGACTGCTACGTGGGCCCATGCGCCTGCCTGCGCGGCGACTTTGGCCGGCTGATTCTGCAAGCCGGCGCCAATGTGCAGGACACCTGCGTGATGCATGGTTTTCCGGGCACCGACACCGTGGTGGAAGAAGAAGGCCACATCGGCCATGGTGCCGTGCTGCACGGCTGCCGGGTAGGGCGCAATGCGCTGGTGGGGATGAATGCGGTGGTGATGGACCACGCCAGCGTGGGCGAATCCGCCATCGTCGCCGCCTCGGCCTTCGTCAAGGCCGGCATGGAGATTCCGCCCGGCGTGCTGGTGGCCGGCGTGCCGGCCAAGGTGGTGCGCCCGCTGACCGACACCGAACGGCAATGGAAACGCGACGGCACCGCCTGCTACCAGGCACTGGCCCGCCGCAGCCTGGCCAGCATGACCGCCACCGCGCCGCTGACCGAGGTGGAAGCCAACCGGCCACGGGTGCAATGGTCGATGGAAGAGGTGGTGCCGCTGGGGGTGAGGAAGGGGCGGTGAGCGGGATCAGCGCTCGGCTGGCGTACTGGCGACGCCACTATGCACTTCCACCTTGGCGTTGAACTTGTTCAGCCACTGGTAACCGTTGTAGAGCGCACCGATTGCCAAGATGGTGAGCAGACTGACCAAAAGATTGCCGCCGACATCACGCAACCAGCCGGCCACGGTTTTTTTGCTGTGTAGCTCGCTCAGGATATTGTCCGTTTTGCTGACCAAAAGCGCCTGGCTGGCATGAATGCTGTCGGTGAGGTCAGCTTTTCCCGACTGAAGCATTTGCAGCGTTACCGATTGGCGAATGTCTGCTTCACTCTGTTGAAGCTTGGCAGTGAGCACGACTTCCAGAAATTGATCTGCCAGTGCTTCCGCACGCTCCTGGTAACTTTTCAGTGTATCCGGCAGCAAACTGATAGTGTGGAAACTCTGCAACTCTTGTTCGTTGGGCTCCCGCTTGCATTCTTGCTGAATCTGCTCGATAAAAGCAATTTTCTGCTGCTTGTAAAGCACATATGCCAAGGCCCCGACGACATCATCGGGGCCTTGCACCAACTCTTTATATACCCAGTTGTATTGATGCTGCTTCATTTGACTTCTGCCAGACGACGGCGAGCCTCCTGGAAGGCGATATTGATTTCGTGCCGGGAAAACCGGGTTTCACGCACGATCTTCTGACTGGTGGCGGACAACGTATCCCGTGCAGGGCCAGACTTTGACATCAGCCATTGATTGGCCTGTTGAACATCTTCACGACAGAAATGTTTGGTCATGTCTTGGTTAACTCCTGAACAATAGCGATATTTAAGCAAATATTTTCAGATAAAACAATTGGATGCCAGCTTTCCCCTGGGCCTCACCCCAACGGATCAGCCTCGCGAAAGCGGGCAAACACGCTGACAGCGCTTTCCGGAGTGTCGCCATTGGCCAGCTGAAAATGCCGGTCGAGGTGGCGCTCCGAGCCGGGCAACAGGCGGTGATAGATTTCCTGGCACAGCTGGCGGGCTTTTTGTCCTGGCCAATCGGCAGGCAGCAGCACTTCCGGCAGCTCCGGGTCGCGCAGCAGCAGGCGGCGGTAGTCGTGAATCAGCAGGATGCGCAGCAAGAATGCGCTTTCGTCGTCAATGTCCTGGCTATTGTCGCCACGCAACTGGGCCAGCGCCGGCAGGTAGACGCTGACAAAGTCGGCGTACACCGCGGCCAGCTTGTCCAGGTTCCACGCGCCATGCACCATGTCCAGATCGCTGGCGGCGCTGCCGTAGGGGGTGTCGGCGGCAATCAGCGGCTTGAGCTTGCCCAGCACCTCGCCCAGCCCTTCGGCAATCAGCGCGTCAAAGGCGCTGGTCAGATCAACGCCGGGGTGAACAAAACAGTCATTGCCCAGCACGCCAAAGCCCTGCCAGAACAGCGCCCGCTTGAGCTGTTCGCGCTGTTTCGGGCTAAGCTCGCCCACCAGCAGGATCAGACGCCAGCGGCGGTCCCATTGCGGAGCGCTGGCGGCGTAGATATGCCGTGAGGCTTCTTCAAAGCGGCGCTGGCCAGATGGGGCCAGCAGGTAGTCGGTGCGCCGGCCAGCGGGCTCGCTGCGCAGCCATTCTTCTTTGGCCAGACGAAACACCGAGGTGCGGATCAGGCGTTCGTTCAGGTCGAGCGGCTCCAGCAGGCGGATCAGGCTGCCCAGCCAGATGCGGCTGCCACGGGGCACCACGGCGTCACCAAAGACGGAAATGATCAGCGAGCCTGCCTGAACCCGGCCTTGCTGGCGGAAATCTTCAAGACGTTGCTGGATGGGAGAAAGCACGGGAGGAGGTCTGTGTGGTCAGGCGGGTAAAACCAGAGTTTAACCGGATATGACGGTGTGAGGGGAGGGGCGCGGTGCGGGATGCGCGATGGCGAGAATGGCCAACCAGCCGCATGGCAAATGGCGCAGCATGCCACCACCTGTCGCATGCTGCGCCATTTGCCATGCCAGTGAGTCGCGCAGCCGGCGCGCCTTGATTCCCCCGGCCCGCCAGCCAGGCACCAGCTTACCCCGCCACCGGCGGATGATCCGGGTGAATGCGCTGCTGCTGGGCAAAAAAGCCTTCGCTGTGTACCCATTCCGGCTTGGCCCCCAGCGCGGTGACGGCGCTGACGCAGCTGTCGACAAATTCCGGGCTGCCCGCCACAAAAATGGTGTGGCGCGACAGGTCGGCAAACAGCTTGGGCAGAATGTGCGGAATCCGCCCGGACAGATACCCGTCCTGGCTGTCGCGAGTCAGGGTGATCTTGTAGTCAAAATTGCGGTGCTTGGTGCGCCACCAGGCCATCAGGCCCTGGGCGTAGACATCCGCCGGGGTACGGGCGGAAAACAGCAGGGTCACTGGCTTGCGAAAGCCCCGGCGCAACGCCGCTTCGGTCAGCGCCAGGATCGGGGCCAGGCCGGTGCCGGCGGCCAGGCACAGCACCGGGGTGTCCACCGAGGGGTCGCCGATAAAGGTGCCATACGCGCCGGACAGTTTGAGGCTGTCGCCGGTGTGCAGGTCGTCGTGTACCCACTGGCTGGCCTGGCCGCCTTCGGCGCGGGCCACTTGCAGCACCAGTTCGCCATCCGGGCGCGGGGCGTTGGCAATCGAATAGGCGCGCGCCGGGATGTCCCTGGGCGCGGGTTTGAGCATCACATACTGGCCGGGCCAGTGGCGGATGGGCTGGCCCACCGGGCGCAGGCGCAGCTCCACCACCCGCTCGGCCACGTCGCGTTTGTCCACCAGCACAAACAGCGCATCTTCGCGCGGCGGAAACAGCTTGGGCTTGGCGTCTTCGGTGCCCCATTCGATGGTGAGCTGGTCAGAAATCGGCTTGGCCATGCACATCAGGCCGTAGCCCTGGCGGCGCTCTTCCTGCGACAGCGCCATGTCCAGCACCATGCCTTGGTCAAAATGGCCGGCGCTGACCTTGACCTTGCACTCGCCGCAGGCACCGGCGCGACAGTTGTTGGGCAGGGCGTAGCCGGCTTTTTCAAGCGCCATCAGCACGGTGTCGCCGCTGGCGCACTCGACCGATTTGCCCGAGGGTTGCAGGATGATGCGGGGCATAAGAATCTCGTTGGGTTGATTGCAGTATGGGCGGGTCTGGCCGCACCAGCCCGCCTGTGTCCAGCCGGCACCGGCAGCGGGGCATCGCCGCCGGGTGCCGCGCCTGACGATCAGAACACCGGAATAATGTCTTCCATCTCGATATCGCTGATTTCCTCACCGGTAATGCCCACTTCCGGAATCGCCGGGAACGGGATGTTGTAGCGGTCGAGCACACCCTTCAGGTTGATCATCGCATTGCGCCAGTTTTCCAGTTTCATCTCGTAGGTGGGGATGCCAAAGCCGGCGGCGCGCGCCACTTCTTCGGCTTCGCGCTGGTTGGCAATGAAGTCGGACGGCAGGTCCCAGAACTCCATCGGCGGTTCAAACAGCACGGCAGACAGAAACAGATACCCAGCGCGAATCTGCTTGGTGACGATGGCCTTGGTCGAATCGTCCAGGCCCGGATAGTCACGCTCCATCACCGCCATACAGATGGCCATGTGACGGCCTTCGTCGCGGCCGATGTTCTTGAAGCCTTCCTTGAAAACCGCTTCACGCGAGTTGTCGTACATCTGCTTGAAGATGGTGGCGGCGGCAATTTCGCCCATCAGGAAGGAGCTGAACAGCACGGCCAGGTCGTACTTGGGTACCGCCTGCTTGTAGCCGGTCCAGTAGCGGCCACCGTTGAAGTACAGCCACTGCACATTCTTTTGCAGACGCTTGCCCAGCTCGGTTTTGGGCTGATAGGTCAGCGGGTCCGGGTGGCCCAGCATCTTGGTGATGGCCAGGCCACACATGATTTCGTGGTTCTGCTCGTCGCGGGTCACCGAGAAAAAGCATTTGCGCACCGGGTCTTCTTCGTGCACTTCGTAGGTCTTGATCAGCGCTTCGGCAAACACCGGCGGTGCCGAGGCGTCAAACACCGACAGCAGGCTCCACCAGTAGGCGATGGATTCGCGCTCTTCCCAGCTGTAGCTGTCCACATCCAGGGTGTCCCAGGGCAGTTTCTCCGGGTCCCAGTTTTCGCGCAGTGCAGCTTCCCACACTTCCTGCAGTTTCTTGGTTTTGTTGTTCCACGACAGCGGATAGACATTCGGCTGCACGGTGGCAGGCGGGAATTCCATCTTGTCGGCAAAACGTTCCTTGTGGCTGGACATAAAGCTTCTCCTGAGTAGGCGGGTCACATCATCAACAGGGCGGCAAACCGGCTGGTTTGTGTGATTTATAGTGATACATAAACAATAGAACAGTCAACAAAAAATGTATCGCTTTGTGTGATGCGGTTTGCTGCATGGCAACATGCTCACCGGGAAATACCCCCGTTTTTTGCCTAAAAAATCTGTATAAGTATTTTATTTATAACAAGTTTCTTTGATAGAAACTGATTTCTTGATACGTAATTTTTAACGATAACCACCAAAAAATACGATACTAAAAGTTGACACAAGTCATGTTTGTTCGTAACGTTTAGCGCACTTGCCCACTTGTCTGGAGACACACCCATGAGCCACCCCCTGCTGGAAAAGCACCGCGCCACCCTCGACGGTGCCCTGAACGCGATGAGCACCCGAGGCTACTGGTCGGCCTACCCGGAAATGCCCAGCCCCAAGCTGTATGGCGAAACAGCGGCAGAGGAAGGCAAGCAGGCATTCGATGCGCTGCTGGGCCAGCGCTTTGTGCTGGATCAGCCAGGGCAGACCGGCTGGCACGGTGGCGAAACCTCGCCCTACGGCATTGAGCTGGGGGTGAGCTATCCGGTGTGTGATCCAGACGCGCTGATTGCCGGCGGGCTGATGGCCATGGCCGGCTGGCAGGCGCTGGGCGCTGCCGGGCGTACTGGTGTGTGTCTGGAAATGCTGGCGCGGCTGAACCAGCACAGCTTTGCCCTGGCCCACGCGGTGATGATGACCACTGGCCAGGGCTGGATGATGGCGTTCCAGGCCGGTGCGCCGCATGCCCAGGATCGTGGGCTGGAAGCCGTGGCCTACGCCTGGCGCGAACAAAGCTTTGTGCCGACCGAAGCGCTATGGGAAAAACCGCAAGGCAAAAACCCGCCGCTGCGGATGCAAAAACACTTTGAGATTGTCGGGCGCGGTGTGGGGCTGGTGATTGGCTGCGCCACCTTCCCCACCTGGAACACCTACCCCGGCCTGTTTGCCGCGCTGGCCACCGGCAATGCCGTGATCGTCAAGCCGCACAGCAACGCCATCCTGCCGGCAGCAATGACCGTGCGCCTCCTGCGCGCCGTGCTGAGCGAACAGGGGCTGGATCCCAATCTGGTCAGCCTGTGCGTGGCCCCCTCGCGGCACACCACCCAGGCGCTGGCCACCCATCCGGCGGTTAAATCGGTGGACTTCACCGGCGGCAATGGCTTTGGCCAGTGGCTGCACACCCATGCCCGTCAGGCCCAGGTGTATGCCGAACTGGCCGGGGTCAACAACATCGTCATCGACTCCACCGACCAGTACAAAGCCATGCTCGGCAATCTGGCCTTCACCCTGTCGCTGTATTCCGGGCAGATGTGCACCACCTCGCAGGCGATTTTTGTACCGGCTGCCGGCATCCACACCGAAGACGGCCCGAAAAGCTACGACGAGGTATGTGCCGACCTGGCCAAGGCGGTCGAGCGCTTTCTGGGCAAGCCCGAAGTGGCCCATGCCGTGCTGGGGGCGATTCAATCCGCCGATACCCTGGCGCGCATCGAGCAGGCCAATCGCGGCGAACTCGGCCCGGTGGTGCTGGCGTCGGTCAAGCTGGATAACCCGGATTTCCCCGCCGCCCAGGTGCGCACCCCGGTGCTGCTGGCCTGCGACGCCGCCGACGAGGCGCGCTACATGGAAGAACGCTTTGGCCCGATCAGCTTTATCGTCAAGGTGGCTGACACCGCCGCCGGCATGGCCTTGTCCGAGCGGGTGGTCAGCCAGCATGGCGCGCTGACGGTGGGGGTGTATTCCACCCAGCCAGAGGTGATCGACGCCATGACCGCTGCCACCTGGCGCAGCAAGGTGGCGCTGTCGATCAACCTCACTGGTGGGGTGTTCGTCAACCAGTCTGCCGCGTATTCCGACTACCACGGCACGGGCGGCAACCCGGCGGCCAATGCGGCTTACGCCAATTCGGCCTTTGTGGCCAACCGCTTTGTGGTGGTGCAACGCCGCCGCCACGTATAAGGAACGGCCATGCGCTTTGAACATCTCCAGTTTGAGCTGCACGACGGCGTGGCCCGGCTGACGCTGAACCGCCCGGACAAACTCAATAGCTTCAATGCCGATATGCACGCCGAACTGCGCGTGGCGCTGGACCAGCTGCAGGACACCGCAGCCGCGCGCGTGCTGGTGCTGACCGGCGCAGGCCGGGCCTTTTGCGCCGGCCAGGATCTGGCCGACCCGGCGATGCAGGCGGTGGACGGCAAGATGCCGGACATCGGCAATGTGGTGGAACGCCACTACAAGCCGCTGATTCTGCGCCTGCAGAACCTGCGCATGCCCACCCTGGCGGCAGTCAACGGCATCGCGGCAGGCGCGGGGGCGTCGCTGGCGCTGGCCTGCGACCTGGTGGTGGCCAGCCAGTCGGCGGCGTTTTTGCAGGCGTTTTCCAAAATTGGCCTGATTCCGGACACCGGCGGCACCTGGTTTCTGCCGCAACGGGTGGGCATGGCCCGCGCCATGGGGCTGGCCTTGCTGGCGGAAAAACTGCCGGCAGCCAAAGCCGCCGAATGGGGGCTGATCTGGGAATGCGTGGAAGACGAGCACTTTGCCAGCCGGATTGACAGCCTGGCCGCCCAATTGGCCAGCGCGCCAACCAAGGCGCTGGTGCGCACCCGCCAGGCCATGCACGCCGCCGCCAGCCACACCCTGGAACAGCAACTGTCGATGGAAGGCAGTTTCATGCGCGAACTGGGCTGGAGCGCCGACTACGCCGAGGGCGTGCAAGCGTTCATGGACAAGCGCGCGCCGCGCTTTGGCGGGGTGTAAGCGTGAGCGCCCCGTCTGTTTCTGCTGCCCTGCCGCTGTCGGCACGGATTGCCGTGGTGGGCGCGGGGGCCATGGGCGCTGGCATTGCCCAGGTGGCCGCCGCCGCCGGCCATGCCGTCAGCCTGCTGGACAACCGCCCTGACGCCGCCGCCCACGCCGTGGCGGCCATCCGCGCCCAGTTTGCCCGGCTGGCCGACAAGGGCAAGCTCAGCGCCGATGCCGCCCAGGCGGCCGCCAGCCGGCTGCAGGCGGTCACCGAGCTGGCCGAGCTGGCCGACGCCGATCTGGTGATCGAAGCCATTGTGGAAAATCTCGACGCCAAGCAGGCGCTGTACGCCGCGCTGGAAGCGCTGGTGGGCCCGGACTGTGTGTTTGCCACCAACACCTCGTCGATTTCGGTCACCGCCATCGCCGCCAGACTGCAGCGCCCGGAACGGCTGGCCGGCCTGCACTTTTTCAACCCGGCACCGCTGATGGCGCTGGTGGAAATTGTCTCTGGCCTGGCCACCGACCCCGCCGTGGCCAACACCCTGTTTGCCACCGCCGCCGCCTGGGGCAAAACCCCGGTCCACGCCAAATCCACCCCCGGTTTCATCGTCAACCGGGTGGCGCGGCCCTACTACGCCGAAGCCTTGCGCCTGCTACAGGAAGGCGCGGCAGACATTGCCACCCTGGATGCGCTGCTGCGCGAAGCCGGCGGCTTTCGCATGGGGCCGTTCGAGCTGATGGACCTGATCGGCCACGACGTGAACTTTGCCGTGACCCAGTCGGTGTGGCGGGCGTTTTACCACGATCCGCGCTTTACCCCGTCGCTGATCCAGCAGGAACGGGTGGACGCCGGTTTTTACGGCAAAAAAACCGGGCGCGGCTTTTACGACTACCGCGACGGTGCGGTGCGCCCGCTGCCACACAGCGAAGCGGCCCAGCCCCAGCCTAACGCCATTGTGCTGTATGGCCACAGCGCCGCCAGCCAGGCGCTGGCGCAGCGGCTGAGCGCGCACGGCGTAGCCTTTGTGAATGCACAGGCCAGCGATGCGCGGCTGGCCGACGTGGACGGCGCGACGCTGTTTGTCACCGATGGCCGCAGCGCCACCCAACGCGCCCACGACAGCGGCATCGCCAACACCGTGCTGATCGATCTGGCGCTGGATTACCGCCAGGCCAGCCGGCTGGGGGTGACGGTGGCCGAGGGCTGCAGCGACAGCGCCGCTCAGGCCGCCATCGGCCTGCTGCAGGCCGCCGGCCTGGCGGTGTCGCGCCTGCGCGATGTGCCGGGGCTGGCGGTGATGCGCACCGTGGCCATGCTGGCCAACGAAGCCGCCGACGCGGTGAATCAGTCGGTGTGCTCGGCCACGGCAGTCGATGCCGCCATGCGCCTGGGGGTGAATTACCCCCTGGGGCCGCTGGCCTGGGCCGAGCAAATTGGCGTGGGCCAGGTGTGTGCCGTGCTCAGCCATCTGGCCGCCAGCTATGGCGAAGACCGCTATCGGCTGTCGCCCTGGTTGCAACACCACGCGCTGACTGGAAAGGCACTGTCATGACCGAATCCCTGTTGCCCCCCGACGACCCCCAGGCGCTGGCCGAGGCCACCGCCCAGGCCATGTGGTCACGCGACCGCGCCGCCCAGGCGCTGGGCATGCAGATTGTCCAGGTGCAGCCGGGCCGCGCCACGCTGAGCATGCAAGTACGCGCCGACATGGTGAACGGCCACCATATCTGCCACGGCGGCATGATTTTCAGCCTGGCCGACACCGCCTTTGCTTACGCCTGCAACAGCGGCAACCACAACACGGTGGCGTCGGCCTGCCACATTGATTTTCTGGCCCCCGCGCGTGAGGGCGAGCGGCTGCTGGCCGACGCAGCCGTGCAATCGCAGGCTGGGCGCACCGGGGTGTACGACGTGACGGTACGCCGCGATGACGGCAGCGTGATTGCCCTGTTCCGGGGCAAGTCCTGCCGCATTCCGGGCGAGGTGATAGCCGGTTTGCAGCAGGCGGATTCGGCACACTGACTGACCCCCGGCGCAGCCCGCGCTGCACCGGGACATAACAATACCCAGGAGGAGACCCCCATGCCCGTCAAGCAACCCCGCCCCGGCGAGCTCGAGCCGATTGAAACCGCCAGCCGCGATGAAATTTCGGCGCTGCAACTGCAGCGCCTGCAATGGTCGCTGCGCCACTGCTACGACAATGTGGCCGCCTACCGAAAAAAATGCCAGGACAAGGGTGTGCATCCGGATGAGCTCAAGCAGTTGTCCGACCTGTCGCATTTTCCGTTCATGACCAAATCCGACCTGCGCGACCACTACCCGTTTGGCCTGCTGGCGGTGCCACGGGAACAGGTGGCCCGCCTGCACGCCTCCAGCGGGACCACCGGCAAGTCGGTGGTGGTGGGTTATACCCGCAATGACCTGGACCACTGGGCCAATGTGGTGGCGCGCTCGATTCGTGCTGCCGGGGGGCGGGCGGGCGATATGGTGCATGTGGCCTACGGCTACGGCATGTTCACCGGCGGGCTGGGCGCACATTACGGTGCCGAGCGGCTGGGCTGTACTGTGGTGCCGATGTCAGGCGGGCAAACCGAAAAACAGGTGCAGCAAATCCTGGATTTCCGCCCGGACATCATCATGGTCACCCCGTCGTATTCGCTGGTGATTGCCGAAGAATTCGAGCGGCTGGGCATTGCGCCACAGGATATCTCGCTGAAGGTGGGCATTTTTGGTGCCGAACCGTGGGGCGAGGGCATGCGTGGCGAAATTGAACGCAAGCTGGGTATCGACGCGGTGGACATCTACGGCCTGACCGAAGTGATGGGGCCGGGGGTGGCCTGTGAGTGCATCGAAAGCAAGGACGGCCCGGTGATCTGGGAAGACCATTTCTACCCCGAGATCATCGACCCGGACACTGGCGAAGTATTGCCCGACGGCAGCGAAGGCGAGCTGGTGTTTACCTCGCTGACCAAAGAGGCCTTCCCGGTGATCCGCTACCGCACCCGCGACCTGACCCGGCTGCTGCCGCCCACCTCGCGCGCGTTCCGCCGCATTGGCAAGATCACGGGCCGCTCGGACGACATGCTGATTGTGCGCGGGGTGAATGTGTTCCCCACCCAGATCGAAGAGCAGATCCTGCGCGACGCACGCCTGACCGGCAACTACCAGATTGTGCTGGCCCGCGATGGCCATCTGGACCATGTGGAAGTGCGCTGCGAGCTGCAGCGCGACGTGTCCGGCAAACTGCCGCCGGCCACGGTGGACGATATCCGCCGCCGCCTGCAACACCACATCAAGACCCTCATCGGTATTTCCACCCGGATTGAAGTGATGGAATTCGACACCCTGCCGCGCACGCAAACCGGCAAGGCCCGCCGGGTGATCGACCAACGCCCGAAGCAGCTGTAAGGAACCCATGATGACTGATGCCTATCTGTGCGACGCCATTCGCACCCCGATTGGCCGCTACGGCGGCGCGCTGGCCGGCGTGCGCGCCGACGACCTGGGGGCCATCCCGCTCAAGGCGCTGATGGCGCGCCATCCGCAGCTGGACTGGGCGCAGGTGGACGACCTGATTTACGGCTGCGCCAACCAGGCCGGCGAAGACAACCGCAATGTGGCGCGCATGGCCGGATTGCTGGCCGGGCTGCCCGTCGAGGTGCCAGGCACCACGGTGAACCGGCTGTGCGGCTCCGGCATGGACGCCGTGGGGCTGGCCGCACGCTCGATCAAATCCGGCGAAACCCAGCTGATGCTGGCCGGTGGGGTGGAAAGCATGTCGCGTGCGCCGTTTGTGCTGGCCAAGGCCGACAGCGCGTTTTCCCGCCAGGCGGCGATTTACGACACCACCATCGGCTGGCGCTTTGCCAACCCAAAGATGAAGGCGCTGTACGACACCCATTCGATGCCGCAAACCGCCGACAACGTGGCGCAGGAATTTGCCATCTCCCGCGCCGACCAGGACGCCTTTGCCTGGCGCAGCCAGCAACGCTGGGCCGCCGCTGATGCCGCCGGGCGCTTTGCCGACGAGCTGACGCCGGTGCTGATTGCCCAAAAGAAAGGCGAGCCCAAGGTGGTGGACCGCGACGAACACCCGCGCCCGGACACCACGCTGGAACAACTGGCCCGGCTCAAGGGCGTCAACGGCCCGGAACTCAGCGTCACCGCCGGCAACGCCTCCGGGGTGAATGACGGTGCGTGTGCGCTGCTGCTGGCCTCGGGCGCGGCCGCCGCGCAGCACGGCCTGACCCCGCTGGGCCGGGTGATAGGCATGGCCACCGCCGGCGTGCCACCACGCATCATGGGCTTTGGCCCGGCCCCGGCGGTGAAGAAGGTGCTGGCCCAAACCGGCCTGACCCTGGCGCAGATGGACGTGATCGAACTCAACGAAGCCTTTGCTGCCCAGGCACTGGCCGTACTGCGCGACCTCGGCCTGGCCGACGATGCCGAACACGTCAACCCCAACGGCGGCGCCATCGCCCTGGGCCACCCACTTGGCATGAGCGGTGCCCGGCTGGTCACCACCGCCCTGTACGAACTGCGCCGCCGGGGCGGACGCTACGCCCTGTGCACCATGTGCATCGGCGTTGGCCAGGGCATCGCCATGGTGATTGAGCGGGTGTGATTGCCTGCGCGCACCGGTTTGTTTCAGTGAGTTTGCATGGAGTGCACATATCCAGCATGGCATTTGCCACAAACCGTTGCGCCTAACCGCTTTACCCCCCGTATGCAGCGCCGAGCATCGCAGACCCTCAGGGGGACGTCCGGCACGGTTGTTTGAGCGGCGGCGCAGCCGACGCGAGTTTCCGGGCCGGCCCTGAGGGTTGAGAAGCGCAGGGCACCCAGCCGCAGGCTGGGCGCGGAAGTCGGGTCGCCTTTCTTTGCCTTCTTTCTTTGGCGAAGCAAAGAAAGAAGGGCGGATGCGAGACGCACTCTCGCCTCAATCAACCCTGCGCGCAGCGCAGCCAATAAAAGAACTCGCCTCGCGTCACACGCAGCGGCGAAATCATCGGGACAGGGGTCCGACCTACGGGCTTCGCCCGGCATAACAAGGAGAGACACCATCATGCAACAGCTTACCCGCACCACCCTGCTCGGCCTGGCG
>ERZ724523.533-NODE-533-length-22194-cov-7.490898_pt1 | contig 22194 bp, 25 predicted proteins | sample MGYA00376056_ERZ724523 | MGnify/ENA primary metagenome ERZ724523 (study PRJEB28724, sample SAMN07190888) | wastewater metagenome | isolation source: influent of sewage treatment plant in Hong Hong | place: USA: Christiansburg, Virginia | collected 2016-03-01 ... | reverse complement strand
AGCACTGGATTGTGATTCCAGTGGTCACCGGTTCGAACCCGGTATGTCGCCCCAAGTATTACAGCAAAAAGCCTCGAGAAATCGGGGCTTTTTGCTTTTCTGGCCGTTCCCCCTCCCAAGTACTTCCTGCCGCACCTCCACATCCCTTAAGCGCTTCCAGCTGTGAATCGATCAAGACTATGACAAGTGGATTGAGGCGAATGGTTCCTGATATCTGCTTGCCTGTTTGGCGGGTGGATGACTGCGTCGAAGAGAGGCATGTCAAACGACAGGCAAGATGGCGCCCCGTTTTTACCGATCTGTAACTTCTGAGCATCTAAGCTGGCCTACCGGAATCCCCAGAAATGTAGAAACAAGGAAATGCCATGAGATTCAAAGGGCTTCTGCTTGCCGCTGCCATGCAGGTGACTTTCTTCGCTGCTCCTGCTCGTGCAGGAGAATTCACGATGACGGAGAGCGCTGCTCGTCCTCCGGATGAAAGTCTTTGGTGGGGGAGGCACACTTCGGAAGGTAAAAAAGCCTTTCAGGGGGGAGTGGGCTGCAAGCAAGGGCAGAGCATTACGGTGTCACGCGATCAAAAAATAAAAGGCCAATACGCCGCCTTGTTTGATGCTCCTTGCGTGAATTTGCTTACCCTTGCTGATTTTGTGACATCTCTTGACTCGCGATCCTTCATTTACCCCACGGGAGAAGTGTCTGACATGAGCGGTATGCCCCGGTTGCGTCCCGCGATAGTCACCTCGTCCGCCGAGTTGCGAAGGTATGCTGGATATTCTGCCGACACCACAATTCCGGCCCTGGTTGAAACACTGGCGGCCACGCACATTCCGGAGCCCTCCGGGCTGCTCCTGGGGATGTCAGGCCTGATTGTGGCTGCCGCATCAAGAGCCCGGGAGCGGATGCAGATGAGGTCCTGAAAGCGTCAGCGTCCGAAAAGCTCGTCGTCGGGCTCCAGCGCCAGGCCGGCTGATGGGGGCGTAGTGAGTTCGCCGATGGCAAAGCGGGGATAGACCGTCGTGACGACCAGTTCGCCGACGGCTCTTTTCTCTATTCCGAGTATTTCTCCGCGGGGTGTTGTGATGGGCTGTCTGGCGGATTTGAAGGCAGAAAAGGTATCGCCGATCGAGACACCTTGTTCGGCGCCGGCATCGAGATAGACGGCCTTGTTGTCGACTTTCACGACGCGGGCGGAAAATGGCAGGCAGCTGGTTATCGCTTCGGCCCACCGTGCAACATCCTCAAGAACGGCGCCATGGACACGTCCAAAGTCGCTGGCGTAATGGGCCGTACTGCCAAAAACGATGCTTTCCGGTATTGCCACGTGGCCGGATGCTGTCTGAGAGAAGCGTTTGCGTGCGACACAGGAGCCGTCGGAGGCGTCGAGGATGAGGGCTTCCATGTCGATTTCCCGGTGGCTTTCATCTGCGCTGATGGCCAAGGAGCGATAACGTCCAATCAACAGGTACTGGGCCCGGTGTTTGCGGGTTGCCGCGCGGACGACCGACCAGGCCTGCAGATCAAGGGGAATGGCGCCGACGACTCGTTCCGGAACGCCGAAATGGACCATGGTGCTACCGTTGTAGTCGGCAAATATCGCTGGATTTGCGCCGAGACGCCGGGCAATTTCACCGGCGCTCAACTGAGCGTAGCCTGACATTTCATTGATCTTCAACTGCTCGGGGCGCAATACCGGGAAGCCGCCGATCAGGAGGCGTTTGGTGTGCCCTTCGCGACAGACATTTCCCGCTGGACTGGCCGGCTCGGATTCGAGGTCGGCACTCAATGTGACCCGGTATGTCTCGCCGTCATGGCTCTCGTTGATGATTTGGTGCCGATACACTCTGGCAGATGCCTTGACCACCACCTGGTCGAAGGCCGTCTGTGGGCCCGAGGTCCCGAGCACCGATCCGACGTGAAGTGATCCGCTGCGTGCCGCTTCCGCCAGCGCATTGCGAATGGCCTCTTCACGGGCTGCCAGTGGATTCTGATTGCGCAGTGGCGCTGCGCCCTCCACGACAACCGATTCTGCATGGCCGATTGTTCCGGCAAGGAATAGCGCCAGGCCGGACAGCCATGCGAGAAGCGGGCGGTACATCTTTTATTGGGCGGTGTAATAGTAGGCGCTGGGTTGAACGCAACCCGACAGGCCGCAGCTGGTGTCTGCCGCAGTAATAGCTCCGCACTGATTGCTGGTATTGGTACTGGAAATACAGGTAAAGAAATTTGGTGTGAGGTCGAGTTCTACCGTGGCTTCGAAATTGCCGTCAGCCACGGCCGTGATATTGACGAGTCGGGCACCGCGGATAAAAGCATCGACGTAAGTCCGGACGTTGTCGTTTTGCGTTGCAAATGCCGATACGGCCGTATTGCCCCATACGCGAAAACCATAGACCTGTTCGGCAAGAACGCGGTAGGCGTCGACCCGTGCGGCGCGCATGGCCATCAGTTTTTGCTGGCCCATGGTGTATTGCGACGAATTGCCGCCAATTGCGCCGTAGCCGACTGCCAGTACCTTTTGGGGGTGATAGACGGCTGCTCTTGTTTCACGCACGGTAGGGCCGGGGGCGGTAACACAGCCCGAGAGTAGTGCTATGAGTCCCACTGCTGCAATGGAAAGTTTCAATTTGTTCATTTTTTTCATACATTTTTTTGCCTTTTATTTTATTTTCCGTAATTCTGTAAAAAGACTTGTTGGTGAATTGTCGTCAAGGATGCGGTTAACTTTAATTGGGAGTGTATTGCGCCTGATTGACGATACTGGCACCTGCCAATTAGGCGCGGCATGTCGCAGCAGCGGCAGGGCTCGCAACTTTTTCTGCCTCGGTCTAGTCTGTGTTTATGGGCTGGTTGGTTGTGCCGTGCAGCTGGGCAGGAGAGGATCTGAATGAGTCGGAGAGGGTGGTCAGACGGTTGGGCGGTGAGGGTGTTTTCAGCCCTGGTGGTCGTGTTGCTGGCGGGACAGGCCGTGCCGGCAAGGGCCGTCAACAAGTGCACCGGTGCAGATGGGCGGGTGACTTACACGGACGGGCCGTGTGCGGGTGACAGTCGGGTGTCACGAGTCGATATACCTCCGCCGACGAGTCGGCAGGAGGAGGCCGAGGCGCGTGCCCGTGCCGATCGCCTGGTGGGCGAAGCGCGGGTTCTGGAGGCCAGGCAGACGGCTGAAAGTGTGGAGAGGCAGCGCCGTTATGAGGCAGAGCGTGCTGCCGAGGTGGCGCAGCAGCATCAGCAGAGCCAGCGGGATGAGGCCGAGCGGCTGGGGGCGGTGTATCCGGCGCCGTTCATTCCTCGTCACCGTCCTCCGGTGGTGCCGGTCCAGCCGAAGCCGAAACCTGTACCACAGGAGCGTCAGGCCTTGATGCGGGCCTATCCGTTCCGCTGACGGGCGCCGTTCAGTGCCAGGGGCGGTTTGGTGAAAGTAGCGAGTTCATCTGCTGAAACCGGGCCAAGAATCAGCAGACGAATGGGGTGATTGGCACTTTTTGCGGCGCAACCCAGGGCCCCGGCCACGCGTGCGGCGAGGCCCGCGGCGGGGTGGTCGAGGACGATCAGTGTTGGCCGGCGTGGCTGCCAGCGGGCGAGGGCTTTGATGCGGGTTTCGTCCGCGGCCTCCAGCCAGGCATCGTCCCAGGGTTCGTCAGTCCGTCGCGGTAAAAACCAGATCAGCGGACGCAGTTGCACGCCGAGCCGGTAAAGGATGCCGCCAAGGCGACTGCGTTCGTCCAGCTGGTGATAGCCGGCCAGACGATAGCCAAAATGACGGACCGTGAGCCTGGCGTCTGCCGGGACCGTGGCGCAGCTCAGCACACACGGCACGGTCGGGTGCGACCAGGGCAGCAAGGTGGCGCCGTTGCCGGCGTCGTCCATCACCCAGGCCATGAGGCGGCGTTTCAGATTCTCATCGCCGGGTTCGGCATCCGGTTTGTCGGTGATGGGGGCCAGTGCATTGCTGTCGTAACGCTGGCGCAGGCGGGGCAGGCGCGGGGCGACGGCGACCAGCGCCGCAACGGTCAGCACGAGCCCGCCAGTCAGCATGCGAAGCGGCTCCTCAGTTCGTTCAGGTTGAGCTCGTCGAGGATCTTCTCGATGCGCTCCATGGCGTTCTTTCGGGGTGCGCCGGTGCGCCTGGCGATGATCAGCTCGTTCTTCATCGAATGCTCCCAGCCGACCAGCTCGGTCACCGTGACCTGATAACCGTGCGCCTCGAGCTGCAGGCAGCGCAGCACGTTGGTCAGCTGGCTGCCGAATTCGCGGGTGTGGATCGGGTGGCGCCAGATTTCCGACAGCGGCGTGAGGCCGAAGCTGGCGTTCTTGTTGTGGCGCAGCACGCTGGCCACTTCGGCCTGGCAGCATGGCACCAGCACCAGGAAGCGGGCGTCCTTGGCGAAGGCAAACTGGATGGCGTCGTCGGTGGCTGTGTTGCAGGCGTGCAGCGCCGTCACCACGTCGATGCGTTCCGGTAGCTCGGCGGAGCGGGTGGACTCCTCCACGCTGACGTCGAGGAAGCGCATGCGCGGAAAATCGAGTTGTTCGGCCAGCACGCGCGAGCGTTCGACCAGCTCGGCACGGGTTTCGATGCCGTAGACGGTACCGGCATCCTTCGCCTTGAGGAACAGGTCGTAGAGGATGAAGCCCAGGTAGGACTTGCCGGCGCCGTGGTCGGCGAGGCTCAGGCTGCCGGTTTCGGCCAGCACCTCGGCGAGCAGCGGCTCGATGAACTGGTACAGGTGGTAAACCTGCTTGAGCTTGCGCCGGCTGTCCTGGTTGAGCTGGCCCTCGCGGGTCAGGATGTGGAGTTCCTTCAGCAGCTCGATGGACTGGCCGGGGCGGATCTCGGGATGTACTGCCGGTTTGGCCTCGACGGCCGCGGGCTTAGTCTTTTTTGCCATCGTTCTTCGAGGTGGCGAGGCCAAGGGCTTTCCAGCCGGCGAGGCCGAGTTTTTGCAGGGTCTCGATGTTGCGTTCGTAGATCATCTCGGCTTCCGGGAAGGCTTCGACGGCCTTGTCGAGGCTGGCTTCGCGGATCAGGTGCAGGGTCGGGAAGGGCGAGCGGTTGGTGTAGTTGGAGATGTCGTCCGGCTCGGTGCCCTCGAACTGGAAGTCCGGGTGAAAGCTGGCAATCTGGATGACGCCTTCCAGCTCGTGCTCGGTGACGGCCTCGTCGGCAATTTCCAGCACGTCGTTGAAGAGCAGGAAGTCGGGGAAGAGGGTGGGATGCACCAGCAGCGTGGTGTCCACGTCTTCCGGGCTGGCGGCGGCGATGAAGTCGAGTTCTTCGTCGAGCTGCTCGAGGAAGGCGTCGAAGTGGCGCGCGTCGCTGACCACGATGCGGACCTGGTTCTTCACGTAGACCGACTTGGCAAAGGGGCACAGGTTGAGGCCGATAACGGCCTTTTCGATCCACTCACGGGTGGCGGCAATGACTTCTTCGTGACTCATGGTGCAGGCTTTCCGGGGATTTCCTTCGAGGGTCGCCATTTTGCCCTGATAATGGCAGGCTTTCATTGATTCAACGCACGCCCATGTCCATCCAGTGGTTCCCCGGTCACATGACTTCCGCCCGCAAGAAGGCGGCGGAGAGCATGGAGCGTATCGACGTCGTCATCGAAGTGCTCGATGCCCGCCTGCCCGAGGCGAGCAGCAACCCGATGATTCGCGACCTGCGCGCCCATCGCCAGCGGCCGTGTCTGAAGATTCTCAACAAGGCCGATCTGGCCGATCCGGTCGTCACCGCCCAGTGGCTGGCCTATTACAACGCCCAGAAGGGCGTGAAGGCGGTGGCCCTGTCGTGCAAGAAGCCCGGCGACGTGGCCAAGGTGCCCAACCTGTGCAAACCGCTGGCGCCCCACCGGGCCGACCGTCTGAAGCCGCTGCGCATGATGATCATGGGCATTCCCAACGTGGGCAAATCCACGCTGATGAATGCACTGCTCAAGAAGCGTGTGGCCAAAGTGGGCGACGAGCCGGCGGTGACCAAGAGCCAGCAGGTGCTGGATCTGTCGCCGACCATGACGCTCACCGACACCCCGGGCATGATGTGGCCGAAGATCACCCACGACGCAGACGGTTTTGCGCTGGCGGCCAGTCACGCGATCGGCCGCAATGCGGTGATCGACGAAGAGGTGGCGAACTTTCTCGGCGGGCTGTTGCTGGCGCGCTATCCGGCTCTGATCGCCAAGCGCTACGGCGTGCCGGTGGAAGGCCTGGACGGCCCGGCGCTGGTGGAAGCGATCGCCCGGCGGCGCGGCTGTCTGTTGAGAGGCGGTGGGCTGGACATCGAAAAGGCGTCCCTGATCCTGCTGCAGGATTACCGCGATGGCGCCATCGGCCGGGTCAGTCTGGAAACGCCGACCACCCGCAAGGCGATGCTCGACGCCTACGCCGAAAAGCTGGCGGCCGCAGCCCAGGCCAAGGCCGACGAGCAGGATCCGGACGCCAGCGAATAATGTGTGGGTCGGACTGAAGTCCGACGCCGCGCGCTGAATCGGCTGAGTCGGACTGAAGTCCGACCCACAAGACGTTTTGCTTAAACCCGCAGCAGCAGGGTCTTGAGCGGCGGGTTCCCGTCGGAACTCGGGAAGTCGGCTTCCGGCGCGATCCATTCCATCTCGCGGATGGTCCGGCCGGCCTTCTTGGCGCTACGCTCCAGCTGGTCGGCCCAGGCCTGGCGATCCACCTGGGCAACGTTGTTGCAGCACACCAGCGTACCGCCTTCATTCGTGCACAGCAGCGCCGGCTTGAACAGCGCGGAGTAGTCATTCACCAGGTCCACCACCCCGAAGGCGCTCTTGGCGTAGCGGGGCGGGTCGAGGAAGACCAGGTCGAAGCTGTGCTTTTCGAGCACCGGGAACGGCGGCATGCGCTTGCCGCGCACCATCTTCGCCTGGCCAATGCCGGACAACTGGCGCAGGGCGGCGAAGGCGTCGCTCTTCACGAAGCGCACGCGGATCGGCAACTCGTTGAGGCGCGCGTTTTCCTTGCCGATGGACAGGCTCGTTTCGGAAAAGTCCACATTCACCACATGCTTGGCGCCGGCCTTGGCGGCGGCGATGCCGAGCCCGCAGGTGTAGGCAAAGGTGTTGAGCAGGGACTTGCCCGGCGCCTCGGCCATGATGCGCCGGCGCGCGGCGCGCAGGTCGAGGAACAGCCACGGATCCTGCCCGCCATGACGGGCCTGGACGCGGTACTTCACACCCAGCTCCGAGAATTCGCGCAGCGCTTCGGCCTTGGCCAGCTGCTCGGGGGGCAGGGCGTTGCTGATGCGCGAATTGGCGTGACTGCGGTCGTTGTAGATCACGTCGAGGCCGGGACAGGCCTCTGCGTAGAAGCCTTCGAGGGCTTCCAGCTCGGCGGGCATCAGCGGCCCGTGGAAACTCTGCACGAGAATCAGGCTGCCGTAGCGGTCGACGGTGAGGCCGGGGCGCCCTTCGACGGTGCCGTGGAAGAGCCGGTAGGCGTCGGTTTTTTCCTTCAGCAGGCGGGCGATCAGGTCGCGGCGGACTTCGTGGGCCTCGTGAAGGGCGGAGATCAGGTTCTGGGAATCAGGCATGGGATACGGTACAGGCTTTCGGCAGGATAGGTAAATCGGCTCAAAGACCGAAGAATTCGCGGATTTTTTTGCCCAGGGCGGCAACTTCGGAGCCCTGGGAGGCACTGTGGCCTGGTTTGTCTTCAGCATACCCCGTTTCGAGGGCCTGGAAGTGGCTGAGACGGCGTTCGAGGATGGCGGAAATGCCTTCTGCAAGCTCCGGGCGGGCCCGGATGATGTGTTCGAAGCCGGCCTTGTCGAGGCGGTAGGCTTCCATGTCGCTGGTGGCAATGACGGTGGCCCGGCGCGGCGCCCCGGTCATCAGGCCGAGTTCGCCAAACAGGCTGCCCGGGCCGCGTTTTTCGAGCAGGCGTTGCTGGCCGCCATCGGGTGGCTGCCACCAGGCTTCGGCTTCGCCGCTGACGATGATGTAGAGCCAGTGGGCGATGGCGCCCTGGCGGGTGACGATGTCGCCGCGCGCAAAGGGGGCATTCACCAGCCGGCGGGCCAGCTCCAGCTGCTCGGCTTCGGACAGGCGCGAGAACAGGTCGATCTGTGAAATCGCCTGCAGGCGGCGATTGAGTTCGCGGGCACGGACTTCCTCCCGGTGCGCCTCGCCTTCCTGCACCAGATGGATGGTCTGGTCGCTGACGGCGAGGCGGATGCCTTCCCGTTGCAGTGCGGCGAGAACATGGTGGCGCACGTCGGAATCAGTGACTTCGTCCGGGCCCGGGTCTACCAGCCAGTAGCGCAGGGCGTAGCGGGCGAAGCCCGGGCCGAAGTCGAGGAGCAGGCACTGGGGCTGCGGTTCGAGGCTCAGGTTGGGAATGCGGGCGGTCTGGATGTCCTGCAGGATGGCTGCGCTGACCCGTGCCGGCGGCACCGACAGATCGATGTTGAAGGAAATGCTGCGCCGCTGCTGGGGCACCGCCTGGCGCTTGTTGCACAGCACCGAGTAGCGGTTCTTCATCAGGTGGCTGTTCGGAATGACGACCCGTTCGCCGCTGCGCGTGACGATGGCAGTGTAGCGCCACTGAATGTCGCTGACCCGGCCGCCGAGGTCGTCCATCTGGATCCAGTCGCCGATCTCGAGGGAGTTGTCCATCTGCAGGGCCAGGCCGCCGAGCAGGTTGCCGAGGGTGTCCTGCATTGAAATGGCCACCACCGCGGTAAGCACCGCCGAGGTGGCGAACAGGTGGGAGAACTCCATCCCGGCGAGGTTGAGGCGCAGGAAGCCCCACGCCACATAGCCGATGATCACCAGGATGTCGGCGAGGATGCCGGAAATGTGCACCCGCATCCGCGGCAGCACCACGTTGAAAAGGGCCAGGCCCAGGTAGCGGATGACCGCCAGGCCTTCGCCGAAGATCGACATTTCGCGTAGCCAGCGCAGGGCGGCCGGCTGCATGTAGCCCTCAAGCAGGCCGGCCAGCAGGTCGCCGAGCAGGCAGGCGACGAAGAATACGCCGGTGTTCATCAGGGAGCGCCGCCAGGCGATCAGGGGCCGGATGATCAACGCCCCGCTGAGAATCATCAGCAGGATGGCGAAGGGGGCTTCTGTGCTGAGGAAGGGAATGAGCATGAAGGTCGGGTCAGGGGCGTCCGGATGGATTGCGCTGGGCAGGTCTTGCCTGATGGTTAACGGAAGACGCCCGCCCGAATGAAGGGGCGGGGCTCAGGTCTGGGGCGCTGCGCCTGGGGGCGTGGAAACGTCAGAGGGCGGCGCGCAGGCGCTCGGCCATCTCGTCCATTTCGGTACGGGTCGGTGCGGTGGCCGGCCACACGCCGGGCAGGCTGTCGCCGGGGGTGCGTGGCAGCACGTGGAGGTGGAAGTGGAAGACGGTTTGTCCGCCGGCCACTTCGTTGGCCTGGAAGAGCGTTACGCCTTCGCAGCCCGCGGCCTGGCGGACGGCTTTGGCGACCCGGGTGGTGGTGCGCATGACGGCTTCGGCCAGCTCGTCTTCCAGAGTGTAGATGTTTTCCCGGTGGGGTTTGGCGATGACCAGGGTGTGCCCCGGGCTGCCGGCCATGATGTTGAGGAAGGCGAGGGTGTGTTCATCCTCGTAAACCTTCGAGGCGGGCAGTTCGCCGCGCACGATGCGGCAGAAAACGCAGTCATCCATTTTTGTCTCCTCCTTGTTCCGGTGTTTTTTTCTGGTACCGATTATCCCGCACGTTCGGCCAGGGCGCGGCGCAGGTTGCGCTCTTCCTGCCAGCTGCGGCGCAGCGGATCGGAATTGGCGTAGCGCCGGCTCTCCTCCACGCTCTGGGCATGGAAGCTCTCGACGGTGCGCTGAAGCAGTTCGTGGTGGGGCAGCATGGTACCGAAGAACAGAACGGCATCATCGCGCTGGATGAGCACGGTGGGAAAGTTCTCCACGTCGTAATCGTCGAGCAGGTCGGCTTCGTCCTCCACGTCCAGCCACACGAAACGGGCCGTCGGGAAGCGGGTGGCAAGGGCTTCGAAGCCTTCCCGATAGTCCCGGCAGGTGCCGCACCAGTTGGCACACAGGCAGGCGATGAGGAATTCTGGGGTGTCGGCGGGGGCGTTCATGAGGCGGGCTGTTCCAGGGCGATCCACTTGACCCACTGGCCGCAGGCGTTGCGCGGGCCGCGGCTGTTGCCGTGCCACGGGCCTTCCTGGCAGGGGCCGCGATCGTTGTTTTCGTCGTATTCGATGGTGTCGGGCTCGGCGCCCGGCGTGCGGGCGCCGCCCCAGCGGTTGCAGGTGAGGCAGCGGCGACGTTCGATGGACTGGACGGCCAAGGCGTCAGGTCTTTCCCGATTGACCGCCTGGGAGTGCGGCGAGCTTGCGCACCTTGACGTCTACGGACATGCCGGCAAAGTCGGCGTCCTGGCCGATGTAGCTGCCGCTGAGGGGGCTGGCCTGGCTCGGGTCGCGGACGTGGGCGACGCGGATCAGGTTGTCGCCGCCAAACAGGCTGTTGGTGGGGTCGATGGGCATCCAGCCGGCCCCCGGCAGGTAGATCTGCAGCCAGGCGTGGGTGGAGCCGGAGCCGACTAGGCTGCCGCTGCCGCCGTCGAGGGCCGGGTCATACAGGTAGCCGGAGACGAAGCGGGCGGCAAAACCCAGGCGACGGACCACTTCCATCATGAACAGGGCGTAGTCACGGCAGGTGCCGCTGCGCAGCTCCAGGGTCTGCAGTGGCGGCTGGGTGCCTTCCACATAGCGGGAGGTGTAGGTGAATTGCTGGCGGATGCCGTCGGCGATGGCGATCAGCAGGCTGCGGGTCTTGAGACGGCGGCCCTGGGTGAGGAACTGGTCAGCCCACAGGCGCAGCTCGCCGCCCGGGTCGGGGTAAGCAGGCTCGATGAAGGGACGCAGGTCGTAGCGCTCGGAGATGGCGTACTCGAAGGGATAGTCCTCGGCGGCACGGGTCAGCGGGAGCTCTTCGTTGCGCGCGTTCATGTGTTCGACGACAAAACGGGCGACGAACTTCAGTTCGGTGGCCTTGCCGGGAATGCGCACATAGGTGACCGAGTTGGAGAAGACGTCATGCACCCAGCGGATCTCGGCTTCCGGGCTCACTTCCAGCGCGCACTCGACCACCCGGATGTCGTGGCTGGTGCGCGGCCGGAACATCATCTTGTGCTCGCCGAAACTGACCGGGTTGCGGTACTGATAAACCGTGGTGTGTTCGACTTCGAGAATGACAGACATGGCGGGCGCTCAGGGTTTGGCTTGCGCCTTCAATGGCGCCTGCAGTGCCTCGAAGCGGGCTGGCGCCACGTATTGCAGCAACTCCTTGCCCTTGCTGTCGAGCACCAGGTCGAGGCCCTTGGCCGGGTAGAGCAGGTGTTCCACGTGGTCGTTCACGCGGATGCGCTCCGTGGGCTGGCCGAAGCGTTCGAGAACGATGGCTTCGTCAAGCTGGGCGCTGGGGATGAAGGCCATGCCACGGATTGGCGCGGCGAGGGCAGCGGCCAGGTCGGCGTCGGCCAGCTTGGCCTTGCGGGTGGTGCTCTGCATGTACTCGGTTTTCGGGGCGCGCTCGCGCATGCCTTCGATCACGTCCTTGGGTAGTTCGGCGGTGATGATCAGCTTGCCGGCCACGAAGCCCGCGGTAACGCTCTCGTAATAGCCTTCCACGTTGCCGTCTTCGTTCGGTTCGGCCACCAGCGCGAGCTGGATCTCGTTGCCGAAACGGGCCTTGGCCTCGGCCAGCGTGCTGCGCCCGAGGGTCAGGTCAAAGACGCGGGATTCACCGCCCGGCAGGGTTTCGATCTGCCAGGGCATGCCGGTGGTGGGCACGGCCTTCGGGTCGGTGTGGGCTATCGTCCAGACAGCGGGGCCGACGATGAGGGCCAGGGCCAGCAGGATGATGGCAATCGCTATTTTCATGGGATGGGGTCAGTGAGGGGCGTGGAAGCCGTCAGGCACCTTGGCGTGAAAGACCACCGGGACGGCCGGGGCGTCGATGACCGACTGGCGGATTTGCCCGATGACGTGCATCTCGCAGCGCTTGCAGTCGAACCGGAGGGTGAGCCGCTCCTTGCCATTGACGAGGGTCATCGGGTCCGGCTTGATGCCTTTCACTTCCTTCGGGCACAGGTTGAAGCTGTAGCGCAGGCAGTGCTTGGTGATCATCAGCGAGGCGTCGTCGGTGTGCTCGTTGGCCTCGTAGGCTGCCTCGATGAGGGTGACGCCGTGGCGGTGATAGAAGTCGCGCGCCTTCTGGTTAAGCACGTTGGCCAGGTAGCTGAGCTCGGTTTGCGGGTAGGGCACCGGCGGTTCGACCGCGGCCCGGCGTTCGAGGCGGGGCAGGGCAGCCAGGCGGGCGGCCTCCAGCTTGTCGACGGCATCGCGACGCAGGGCGTTGATGGCTGACGGAGGGATGAACCACGGCGCCGAGATGTCGAGGTCAATGTTCCGCGCTTCAAAAATCGTTGTGCCCAGCTTGGCCAGGCTGTCCTTGAGGCTGGAGCGGGCGCGCTCGACGTCTTTCGCGGGCTCTTTGGCATGGGCCTGGCGGGTGCTGACGCAGATGCCGGTTTCGTCGGTCATCGTCAGCGCAAAGCCGTCCGGCGTTTCGGCGAAGGCCAGGTCGACGCCGATGCGGCGCTCGGCGGACTTCTTTTCGAGCATGCGCTCGAACTCGTGGTCGCGGTTGCGGAACATGCCGCTGCCGGGAAAGAGGTCGGTGGGCAGCGGGTCGGCAGTGTAAACGCGGAAGTCGTCACCGACCTTTTCGGCGCGGTTGACGCGCAGGCCCAGCAGTTCACCCTTGCGGTCGTAGAAGGTCAGGCCGTCGCCGTTGTGCAGCTCGACCACGCTGGAAACATCGAAGTGGCGGCGCTGTTTGGTGTCCACGCGGGTCACGCTGCCCACCGGTTCGCCGACGAATTTGGGCGAATCGAAGGCGCCGATGTCGGCGGTACGGCCATTCACGAAGTAGTCGGTGGCGCCGCGGTTGAAGGTCTTGTCGGCCAGCGGCTGGAACAGGAAGGTGCTGCGCCCGGCAGAGGTGCGGGAATATTCCGGCGCGTCCTCCATGATTTCGTCGAGCAGCTGGCGGTAGTGGGCGGTGATGTTCTTGACGTAGGCCATGTCCTTGTAGCGGCCTTCGATCTTGAAGCTGCTGATGCCCGCATCGGCCAGCGCGCGCAGGTTGGCGCTCTGATTGTTGTCCTTCATGGACAGCAGGTGCTGGTTGCTGGTGAGCAGCTTGCCGTCCTTGTCCTCGAGGTCGTAGGGCAGGCGGCAGGCCTGCGAGCATTCGCCCCGGTTGGCGCTGCGGCCGGTGTGGGCGTGGCTGATGTAGCACTGCCCCGAGAAAGCCACGCACAGGGCGCCATGCACGAAGAACTCCAGCGCGCAGTCGGTGGCGGCGGCCACCTTGCGGATGTCGGTAAGCGTCATCTCGCGGGCCAGCACGATCTGCGAAAAGCCCACGTCCTGCAGGAAGCGGGCCTTTTCGGGGTGACGGATGTCGGTTTGCGTGCTGGCGTGTAGCTGGATCGGCGGCAGGTCGAGCTCCAGCAGGCCCATGTCCTGAACGATCAGCGCGTCGGTGCCGGCCTCGTACAACTGGCGAATCAGGGTTTCGGCGCCGGCCACTTCCTCGTCGTGGAAGATGGTGTTGCAGGTGACGAAGACCCGCGCGCCAAAGCGGTGGGCGTGACGGGTCAGGCGTTCGATATCGGCAATGCTGTTCTCCGCGTTGGCACGGGCACCGAAGGCGGGGCCGCCGATGTACACGGCGTCGGCGCCGTGATTCACCGCCTCGATACCGATATCCGCAGTGCGGGCCGGGGCGAGGAGTTCGAGCTGTTTGCGGGAATGGGTCATGCTGGGAGGCTTTCTCTGGGTAATACCGGGATGGACTGGCTGCTCGTCTGGCAGCTTTTCAGCGGGGCATTATCGCCTGCCCGGCAGGGGGCGTCGAGCACCCACCCGAAAGCAGGGCTTGGCGGAGGCTGAATGCACGAGGACAATCCGGCCTTGCAAACTTTTTCCGAGGGCCCGACATGGAATCCCGACTCACCGAAATCGAGATCAAGCTCGCCCTGACCGAAGACCTGGTGGACACCCTCAACATGACGGTGCACCGCCAGCAGGAACAGATCGACGCGCTGCAGCGTCAGTTGGTGCAGCTCTACCACCAGATGCAGTCCGCCGCGCCGTCGGCCGAATCGCGCGATCTGCGCGACGAGATTCCGCCGCATTATTGAGGCGGGTTCAGCCGCCACTCAGGGCCTGGACGATGACAAGCTCGCCGGCTGCAGAGAGCGGCTGCGCGAGATCGCGGGCCTGCACGCCATCGACGAAGAAGCGGATGTGGGGGCGAATCCGCTGCTGTTCGTCGATCATGCGGAAGCGGATTCCCGGGTAGTGCCGGTCCAGGTCGGCGAGGGCCTCGGCGAGCGTGTCGCCGCTGGCTTCGGCGTCGGCCCGCTCGGTGTAGGAGCGCAGGGCGCTGGGGATCAGGACTTTCACGGGCGCCGCGCTATGCGCGCACGGCGGCTTCCACCGCATAGATTTCCGGCAGGTGCTGTGCGATGCATTCCCACTGCCGGCCCTCGTCGCGGCTCATCCACAGCTCACCGCTGGTGGTACCGAAGTAAAGCCCCACGGGGTCATGATTGTCGGCCGCCATGGCCTGACGCTTGACGGTCCACCAGGCCTGGCTGACCGGCAGGCCCGTGTCGAGGCGCTGCCACGTACCGCCGCCGTCCCGCGTTACGTACACCGCCGGCTTGCCGCCCGGGCTGGTGCGCGGCCACACGCTGGTGCCGTCCATCGGAAACACCCAGGCGGTGTCGGCATCACGCGGGTGCACCACCAGCGGAAAACCGATGCTGCCAACCGCGTCCGGCATGTTCTTGCCGATGTTCTGCCACGTGTCCGACGGCCGGTCGAGGCGGTAGATGCCGCAGTGGTTCTGCTGGTACAGGCGGTCCGGATTGGCGGCGCACAGCCGCATGCAATGGGGGTCGTGAAAGGTGGCGTCACTTCGGTCGAAGCCTTCCACCACATCCAGCCCCTGAATGAGGGGTTTGAATGTCTGCCCTCGGTCTTCCGACTCATGGACGCCGCCGCCAGACATCGCCAGGTAAAGGTGGGCGGCATTGCGTGGATCGACGATGATCGAATGCAGTTTGGGGCCGTCCGGCGTGCCGTCCTGCACGGAGCCCATCCACTGGCAGTAAACGGGATCGTCGTTGAGGCACGAGAAAGGCGTCCACGTTACGCCGCCGTCCTCCGAGCGGAACAGCCCTTGCGGCGAGGTTCCGGCATACCAGACATCGGTTTCGTCGGCGTGGCCCGGCGTCAGCCAGAAGGTGTGATCGACCGCGCGCCCGGCTTGGCCGTCCGTGGCCGTGGCGAAGGCCGGAGGCTGTGCGGCCTCCTTCCAGTTCTGCCCGAGGTCTGTGGAGCGGAAGATGGTCGGACCGAGATGGCCGGTTTTGGCGGCGGCGAGCAGGGTTCGACCGTCACGCGGGTCAAGCACCACATGGTTGATGATGTGACCAAGAAAATGCGGCCCGTCGGCCCGCCAGGCCTTGCGCGCCGGATCCCCGTGGTAGAGCCAGAGGCCCTTGCGCGTGGCGACCGTCAGCAGCGTGGGGTGGTGGCCGGCGGCCTGATCTTCGATGTTCGATGTCATGTCCATCTCCTCATCAACGCCTGAACGTTTCGATCATGCACCGGCCGACAAGTTTCAGTGCAATGTTTCCGGCTTGACCAGCGGCTGCACATCCACCCACACATCGCTGCCGTCTTCGCTTTCGCGAATCTGCAGGCCGAAGGTGGCGAAGGCGGCCTGCACGTCGCGGCGCAGCGGAATGTCGGCCAGCTCGCCCGGGCCGATGGCATGGCCGGCCGCCAGGTGTTGCGCGGTGGTCAGCCAGATCGGCGACAGGAAGGACTGGCTGACCAGTTCCTGCATGGTGGCGCTCACGTCCTTCAGCGGCAGTTCCATGCCGTCGAGGTAGCCCTGCACGTGGGCAACGGCCTGCATCAGGTGGGCGATGCGGCCGAGGCTCTTGGCGAACAGCTCGTCCAGGTTCTGGTCAGCGTAGTAGAGGGTGATTTCTTCCTGCATGCCGCCGGGCAGGGCCTGCATCAGGGCCGCCAGGTGGTTGAGGAGCAGGTCGGAATCGGTGGGGATCGACCAGGCGCTGCGCCGGTTGATTTTGTATTCCAGCCACATGGCGCTGACGATGGGTGACAGAGCCCTGGCCAGCGGCGTTGCCGCCGTGTCGGCGGGCGGCGTGGGGGCATCGTGGAGGCGCCAGCATTCCTTGTGCAGGTGATGGATCAGGCGAGCGACTTCGGCACCGTCGCCGGACAGGATGGCCCACAGCTTGCTGCCGTCGAAGAGCAGGGCCAGCTTGCCGTCGGTGCTGTCCTTGTCGGTAACGATGCGCGACAGGTGGTCGCCGGCAACCGGCAGGGCGCCGAACTGCTGTTCAGTGGCGGGCAGGTCGTCGGTGACGACGATGCGTGACAGGGCCGACAGGTCGAGTTCGGCATCGCGGGCCTGGATGCGGCTGACGAGGGCTTCGATGACCTGGCGGAGGGTGTCGGCGTTCTCAGTGGACGTGGAACCGTCGAATTCGATGTTCATGGTCGGCGGGGGTAATGAATGCGGGGCTGAAATGAAAAAGGCCCGGCGCTGGGCCGGGCCGCGTGCTGCAGCGATTTACTCTTCCACGTGACGCAGGGAGAGGTCGATGGCGCGCACGTCCTTGGTGAGGCTGCCGATGGAGATGCGATCCACGCCGGTTTCGGCAATGGCGCGCACGCGCTCCAGGTTCACACCGCCGGAGGCTTCGAGTTCGGCGCGGCCCTTGTTGATGCCGACGGCGTCGCGCATCTCTTCGAGGCTCATGTTGTCGAGCAGGACCATTTTGGCGCCGGCTTCGAGGGCTTCATTGAGCTGATCGAGGGTTTCGACTTCCACTTCGATGAACACGTTGGACGGGGCGATGGCCCGGGCCTGTTCCATCACGGCCTTGATGCTGCCGGCGGCGATGATGTGGTTTTCCTTGACCAGGATGCCGTCGTACAGGCCGACCCGGTGGTTGGTGCCGCCGCCGATCTTGACCGCATATTTTTGGGCCAGGCGCAGGCCCGGCAGGGTCTTGCGGGTATCGACGATCTTGGCTTTGGTGCCGGCCACGGCCTGCACGAAAATGGCCGTGAGGGTGGCGGTGCCGGACAGCAGCTGAACAAAGTTCAGGGCGGTGCGTTCGGCGGTCAGCAGCGCGCGGGCGCTGGCGTCCACTTCGCACAGCAACTGGCCGGGCTTGATGCGTTCGCCATCGCGGGCGTGCCAGATGATCGAGGCGTCGGGTTCCAGCGCGGTGAAGGCGGCGTCGAACCAGGCGGTGCCGCACAGCACGGCGTCTTCGCGGGTGATCACGCGACCGCGGGCGGTGCGGCTGGCCGGGATGAGCCGGGCAGTCAGGTCGCCGGTGCCGATGTCTTCGGCCAGGGAGGCCGCTACGGAGCGCTGGACTTCAACGCGAAGCTGTTCTGCAAATTCCATCGGGAGTCACCTAATATGTGCTGACGTGAATTCTAACACCGGGTGAAAAGCGGCATGACGACGATGATGAGTGTGCTGGAAGTCAGCCTGGGCGTGCTGCTTGTCCTGCTGGTGGTTGGCGGGCTGAGCTACTGGTATATCCAGGACATTACCCAGAAGAAGCACGCGATCCTGCGCAATTACCCGGTGATTGGCCACCTGCGCTATTTCTTCGAGCAACTGGGCGAGTATTTCCGGCAGTACTTCTTCCTCGGCGACCGGGAAGAAATGCCCTTCAACCGGGCGACCCGCGGCTGGGTGTACCGTCTGGCCAAGAATGAAGGCGGGGTGGTCGGCTTCGGTTCCACTTACGATCTGCATCACCCGGGGGCGCTGATCTTCGTGAATTCCGGCTTTCCGGTACTGGACGAAGAGCAGGCGCCGACGCCGCCGCTGCTCATTGGCGAGGGCTACGCGGCGAAGCCCTTTGCAGCCCGTTCCATCGTGAACATCAGCGGCATGAGCTACGGTGCGCTGTCACGGCCGGCAGTGCTGGCCTTGTCGAAGGGCGCCGCCGCGGCCGGCTGCTGGATGGATACCGGCGAAGGCGGCCTGGCGCCGGCCCACCTGGAAGGCGGCGCCGACATCATCATGCAGATCGGCACCGCCAAATACGGCGTGCGCGATGCCGAGGGCCAGCTGTCCGACGAGCGCCTGCGCGAACTGGCCGCCCACGACGCGGTGAAGGCCTTCGAGATCAAGCTGTCGCAGGGGGCCAAGCCGGGCAAGGGCGGGGTCCTGCCGGCGGCCAAGGTGACCGCCGAAATTGCCCGCATCCGCGGCATTCCGGAGGGCGTCGATTCCATCAGCCCGAACCGTCACCGGGACATTGCCAACGTCAATGAACTCCTCGACATGATCGTGCGGGTGCGCAACGTCACCGGCAAGCCGGTGGGCATCAAGACCGCCATCGGCGGGCGACGCTTTCTGCATGAACTGTGCGAGGCGATCCTGCGTCGCGGCCTCGAAACCGCACCGGACTTCATCGCCGTGGACGGGGGCGAGGGCGGCTCCGGCGCGGCGCCCCAGGCGCTGGCCGATCACATGGCCCTGTCCATCGACGAAGCCCTGCCGCGGGTGGTCGATACGCTGATCGAGTTCGGCCTGCGCGAGCGCATCCGGGTGATTGCCGCCGGCAAGCTGGTGACCTCGGCACGGGCCGCGTGGGCGCTGGCGGCCGGGGCTGATTTTGTGAACACGGCCCGCGGCTTCATGTTCTCGCTGGGCTGTGTGCAGGCCATGCGTTGCCACCAGAACACCTGCCCGACAGGCATTTCCACCCACAATGCCAAGCTCCAGCGCGGGCTGGTGGTGGAAGAGAAGTACCTGCGGGTGGCCAATTACGCCCGCAACATGAACAAGGAAATCGACATGATTGCTCATGCCTGCGGACTGACGCAGGCGCGCGAGTTTCGCCGCGAGCATGTGCGTCTGGTGCAGACGGCCGGGCGCAGCGAAGCCTTCAACATGATTTATCCCTACCCCGAACGCATCGGCGAGGCGCGCAGCCTGGATTGAGCGGCAGGTTCTTGCCGGTGCCATGTCGAGCAGCATCCAGAAGCTTGCCGATGCCCTCGACAGCCAGGCCTTCAGCAGCCGCATGGGCGGTGCACAGGGAGCCGGTGGCATGCCGCCGCCTCCGCCACCGGAAGACGACACCGGTTTCACCAAAGATCAGTTGAGCAGCCAGCTCAGCGAAATCGGTTCGACCGACAGCGAGCGTTCGGACCTGATCTCCAGGATCGTCAGCAATTTCGACAAGGCCGACGCCAACGGCGATGGCAAGGTGAGCATGCAGGAGGCGATGGCCTACGACCAGTCCTCGCAAAGCCGCAGCACGTCGTCGTCGACGACCGACACCAGTACCGCCAGCACCACATCCAGCAGCCAGAGCGATGCGGCCCTGATGCACAAGCTCATGGAGCTGGCACGCGCTTACGGGCCGGGCAGCGATGCTTTCAATAGCACGAGCAGTCTGACGGTGACGGCCTGAGGCCGGAGACTTTTTGTCAGCGGGACGGTGCGCTCTGGCTGATGGGGACGAAGAGCTTTTCGCCGCCCCTTTGCACCAGCAGCGCCACCGTGCCGCCGGCGCCCTTGACTGCCGCGCGGGCCTGATCGAGCGACGCCACGGGTTTGCCGTTGATCGACAGCACCACGTCCCGCGCCTGCATCCCGGCCGCTTGCGCCGGGCCGTTCGCCGCTTCGACCAGCAGGCCCGCGGCGGAGCCGATGGCGAGATGCTCCACCGGTTGCAGTGGCCTGAGCTGCAGCCCCAGCAAGCTCAGGGCCTGCGTGTCGGCACGCGGCACGGGCGGCGGGCTGGCCGCCTTGCCGGCTTCCCCGAGGGTGACCGTCAGGTGTCCGGGCTGGCCGTCACGCCACACCTCGAAGAGCAGGCGCTGGCCGGGCTGGGCCATCGTCACCAGCGTTTGCACATCCCCCGCCGAGGTGATCGGCTTGCCATCCACGCCAACGATCACATCGCCGGGCAGCAAGCCGGCCTTGGCGCCGGGGCTGCCCGGCTGCACGTCGAGCAGCAGGGCGCCGGTGGGTGAGGGGAGCCGGAAGGCCTCGGCCAGGGCCTGATTGACCTCCTGGACAGTGACGCCGAGCATGCCGTGGGAGGCATGGCCCGTGGCGACGATCTGCTTCTGCACCTTCAGCGCCAGGTCGATGGGAATCGCAAAGCTGAGCCCCTGAAAACCCCCTGTACGGCTGTAGATCTGCGAATTGATGCCCACCACTTCGCCGCGGGCATTGAACAACGGGCCGCCCGAGTTGCCCGGGTTCACCGCCGCGTCGGTCTGGATGAAGGGCACGCCGCTGCCGTCCGGCAGGGAGCGCCCCTTGGCACTCACCACGCCGGCACTGACACTGTTTTCAAAGCCATACGGCGCGCCGATGGCCAGCACCCACTGGCCCACCTGCAGCTCGGCCGGATTGCCGATGCTCACCGTCGGCAGGCCGCGGGCGTCGATCTTCAGCACGGCAATGTCGGTTTTCCTGTCGCTGCCGATCACGCGGGCGTGGAACTCGCGCCGGTCGGTGAGCTTGACCACCACGTCGCTGGCGTTGGCGATCACGTGGGCGTTGGTCAGGATGAGCCCGTCCTCGCTGACGATGAAACCCGACCCCAGGCCCCGTACCGGCACCTGCATGCTCGCCCCCGTGCCGCCGAATTGCTGCTGGAAGCGACGCAGAAACTGCTGCATCGAGTCGGCGTCGTTGTCGTCGCCTGCCGTGTCGCTCGTGTCGGGGCCGACGGACACCTGGCGCATCCCGCTGATGCTGATGTTGACCACGGTCGAACCGTAGCGCCGGGTGATCTGCGAAAAGTCCGGCACCCCCACGGTGGCGAAGCTCGCCGGGGCGTCCGTGCCGGGTTCTGCCGCATGGGCCGGGGGGAATGCCACCCCGCCGGCACACAGGATGGCGGCCAGTCCGAGGCTCAGGTGGGCGTACAGGCGGGGAGCGGGATTCCCGCAGGAATGGATGGTCATGGTGGCCTCCCTCAGAGGCGTGCTGAAAGCGCTTGCTGCAGAGTCCCCTAACGGGGATTGAAATTCGTGTCTGTCGGGCCGAAGCCGTTTTCCTGGTATTCCACATCGCCGTCCTTCGCCCACACGTAATGGGGTTGGTCGGCGGGGGTCAGGTAGACCGCTCCGGCCGGCACGGCCTGCACCCGTGTCTCGTCGAAGACCGTGCCGAAGCCCACGTAGAGTGTCCCCGAGAGCACGCTGGTGACCCGGTCTTCCGGATGGGTGTGGGCGCCGATCCGTCCGCCGTCGGCGAGCTTCACGCGCAGCACGTAGGGGCCGGCGTCCTTCTCGCTGCCCAGCATCCAGGCCACTTTGAGCGCCGGGATGTTCGGCGGGCCGGCCCATTTGAGGGTGTCGGGAAGCACCGGTGCCAGGCCCGAGAAAGGTTCTTCGCTGCGCGCTGCCGGCGGCGGCTCCATGACGGGAGAGGGCTCGGCCACCTCTTCGGCCAGCGCGTGGCCAGTGCCGGCAAGGGCAAGCAGGGCGGCCTGGAGAAGGAGTCTGCGCATTACTTTATTACCTGAAAAGGCGGCGCAAATACGTTAGCCGGTTTGCGGCCGGATGACCAGTCAAAGGGCTTGTGCGACGGTCTGCCGTACCGTTTCTTCCAGATGTTCCGCCAGACAATCCAGCTCCACCAGATCGCCCCAGTTTTCGCGGAAGTTGCGTTGCCAGGTGATTTGCCGTTTGGCCAGCTGGCGGGTGGCGAAGATGCCCTTGTCGCGGAAGGTCGGGAGGTCGCAGTGGCCTTCCAGGTATTCCAGCGCCTGGCGGTAGCCGACGCAGCGCATGGACGGCAGGTTGGGCGTGAGTTCGTAATGGCGGCGCAGGCGCACGACCTCATCCACAAAACCGCCCAGCAGCATGCTGTCGAAGCGCCGCTCGATGCGCGCGTGGAGCACGGCCCGGTCGCTCGGCGTGAGGGCGATGGGAATGTAGCGATGGCTGTCGGGCGCGGCGTCCCGCCGGGCGTAGCTGGCGGCCAGCGGCTGGCCGGTGAGGCGGACGATCTCCAGCGCGCGCTGGATGCGCTGGGCGTCGTTGGGCTGCAGGCGCGCGGCGGCGTCCG
>ERZ724523.531-NODE-531-length-22213-cov-7.673707_pt1 | contig 22213 bp, 20 predicted proteins | sample MGYA00376056_ERZ724523 | MGnify/ENA primary metagenome ERZ724523 (study PRJEB28724, sample SAMN07190888) | wastewater metagenome | isolation source: influent of sewage treatment plant in Hong Hong | place: USA: Christiansburg, Virginia | collected 2016-03-01 ... | reverse complement strand
ACACAACACAACAAAAAAACTTCCGAGGAAGTTTTTTATTTCTCAAATATTTCTGATTCACCTCACTCATCATCCCCCTCATCATATACGCCCATGATATCTTGATTCCAGCGTCCGAGTGCATAGAGATTCTCATGCATACTCATATGCCTGAAATCAATACTGTATTCAGAAGGTTCTTTATCACTTCATTCAATGTAGAATGCTGTGATAATAGAATAACCTTGTTGTTCTGCAATTTCATTGAGCCGACGGATGTACTCATCGGCGATATCAGCAAATTCTCTGCGATTCATAAAAATCAGATATTATTTTGTTTTCACGACCTCAAAGAGTGCAACAGAAGAACGATCGGCAACGATATGAGATACATACTCAGCAAGCTTTTGATCATCAAATTTATTCTGCCGTGCATACGTTCTGTATGGATCTAAATATGGTGGTAGCTCCTGATCCCCCTTGAGCAAGGCATATACCTGTTGGCGACATGATGCTATCTTTGTCATGCGAGATACCGTATTGAGCGATCAAGATGCATCACGAACATAGCTCTCAGAGTTCACATGAGCAAGGGAGAGAAATTGATCTCTCGAGAGATCTTTCTTATTACTCAGTGCAAGTTTGAGACACATCGAATCTGTATGAACCAATTTTAGATGATCACTGCGTGTATTGGCAATGAGTGACTCAAATCGTGTTGTAAGATTGTGTCGTGGATCACGATCTATTGTAGCAGCATTGAGATCAATGAGCAGGTAACCAATTCAGAGCTTGTCGAGTCTCTCTGCTGCTGTGTCATCATTGGGCGAAGAGATCATACGATCATACTCCATCACGAGAGAATCATCAAGATACCGAGTTGTATTGTTGCGTATAAAATACGTGAGAAATGTTCCTATGCGATAAATTTTTCGATCATTGAGGAGTTCTTTACTCGGATTCATAATGACTGCATATGTTTCTTCTCTCATTTGTGAAAACATGTTCTGGAGAGTGATATCGAGTGCTTTTGCATCACGAAATTGTCACTCAACCCCATCAATCATCTGGAGATACAATTCTATGGTTGTAAGTTTTTGTTGTTCAAATGCAGTGCGAATCTTCTCATTATCAATACGACTGATGAGCTCTTTGACTGCTTTTTCTTGATCGTTGATATTGAGTGTCGCTAGTATTGGATCATCATGTGTTCTGTATACGACTGACTCACTGGTCATAAGACCTGTTTTATACTCGAGAAAACCAGCGTTTAGGACATTTGTCCATGCATGAGGAATCGCAGAGAAGAATACAAAAGAACCAATGATGATCACCGATATACCCGTTACCAATCAAGTCGGCTCGCCAATAAGATCATCAATCTCGCGATCAATCATTCGTGCCCCAAAAATGATAATCAGAAAGAAGATGAAATAAATAAGAATACCATACCATACCACCCCATACGAAGATATCCAGAAGAGGAATCCATAGTACGCAAGTGCTACAAGCACAAGACGAATATCTCGAATCTCCGCTCGTGAACTCGCATTATCATCTTGATGGATTTTAAGACCAAAGAGTGATACAAGGAGGATGAGAGCTACAATCAATATGATATAAATGTATGCGTATGGATACTGAATCGTCGCAAAAAAGTTCGACATATCGGCTCCTATACCTCTCTGAAAATAGAAAAGTGCAAAGAAAATAACAACACCAAGAAGCAAAAATGCATGGGATCTTGATCGCACCAGCGCTACTCACATCAACGGAACAAGTGCGAGAAAAAAGAATCCAATATTGGTAAATTCACCAGATTGATTGATCTGAGTTGTGAGATTGAGTGGAAGTTTGATAGCATTATTGAGTCATGATTCATAGCCAAAATAACGACCAAAGTCTTCATTTGCTGTCTGCCCAGATTGACTCGTAAGATTAGTTCTTCTTTGTGCATCCTTTTCTGTGAGTTCAGTATCCGAATAGATAGCATTCCAATCGGGCATAAATGCATTTCATCGACCTGAAAGAAGTTCTGTTACATGGGTAAGTTTACTATTTTCGTGAGAGTATATCTCAGAGATATTTTTGATTATCCAAGGAGAGAGGCCGAGGATGAAAGAGAAGCCAAATACAAGTGAAACAACAAGCGTATTTTTCAATCTTGCAAGATATTTTTTTGAGAAGAATGTGCTTGCGATGAGAGCCACTGCAAGAGAGAGAAAAATTCATCCAACTATCATTCGCGGATTATGAAGATTCGTGAGAAAATCCACATTTATAATCGACCAGAGTTTTCAGATCGTAAAAATTCCGAGGAAAAGTGAGGTGTAGATCGCAAGTCAGAGATATTTTGCATAACGGAAGAAGATCATTGCAAATGCTGCAATAATAAACATCAACGTCGTCATCTTGATAGCAAAAGCCACTCACGTTAGCATACCAGCAATAACAATAAGTATTCGCGCTTCTACGTTTAGCGAATGAATGTAGTTTTGAAGTATATTGATAAGAAATGGAACGTTATCGATTTTTAGATCATCTTGTTTTGAGCGATCGATGCGAAGACCACTCACGAGAGCGACGAATGCAGCCACAGATATACCAAAGAGTGCTGGATCTACCTTCATGTCTTTTGCCAGATGGAATACAATCATTGGCAAACTCACCATAGCTGCAGCAACTACAAATGGCCAAACTGATGAACGAGATATGTGTGCATCTGCAATAGATCTAACACCGAGAATACATGCGATTACGAGGAGAAGACCTCCAAGTTCAGAGAGGAAAAACGCCTGCGTCGGACTACCAAAGAGGAATCCAAGTGAGGTAAAATGTTGCCAAGCAATCAATCCCATTCATCCACTATCCCCAGAGAGGGCAATGAGGCGAGGATAGTTCATATAAACACCAAGATCATCCCATCCTATCGGCATAGGACGCAAGATTGATATTATGTTCGATGAAAAGAAAATCATCAATGCAAGAACAAATAATTGCCCCACGATCGATGCGAGGATGCTATGATTTGCATCGAGCGATTCTTTTTCAACAAGAAGCTTGAATACATTTGAATACTGAGTACCACCAATGAGAGCAAATACGAGAGTAGCAATCAGTACAACGGACACCTGAAAAATACCAATTGCCCCAAGAATATTCAGCAAAATAATGTAGAGTGCTGCTCAGAACATCACAGAAAGCAAACGAAAAGTGGAAACACTAACTTGTGAACCAATTTTAAGTCACAGGATCGAATTGAGGTTTGTGCCAACCGCATAGAAGATGCCAAGAAAACACAGTGGAAGAACCATAAAACCAACACTTTTTGCAAAAATACCGAGAGCAATACTGAAACTTCCGGTTCCTGCTCCGAACATATTTGCGAGGTTGGCTGATTGCATCGATGTATATGCCAGGACTACCAGCAAATGAATCAATAGAAATATTCAAAATACACTCAAGAGTGAGTGAGAATATTTTATCACTCTATTTTGACTCCATATGGAATACATGGTAAATCAGAGCGCTATGAGAGCAAGCACCCAGCCAAAACCTGCAATAGATTCGATCGAATGTGAAGGATATACCTTTGCTGCAAAATAAACAGCAATCGATGAATAAACCCAAAACCCAAATACACATCAGAAGAGTGCAAGAAAGATAGAACGAAGTGGAGTAAGAATCATAGAAAGAAAAATCAATACAAAAGGGATTACTCTTCTTGCTTCCCTTGACGGATCAATGAAGCAATAGATCGGAATTCCTGATGGTGAAACAAAACGAACATGAGTATAAACAAGACTGCTCCAAAGCCAAGAGAAAGTATCGAATCTCATCGAACACTTCACATGCTCATTTGCAGTGAATCAGCATACCAAAGACCCGCACACAAAAGGAGAGTACTCAATGCTACTCATACAAGACTTTTCGTTATCACCTTCCAATCGGGTGACCGAGATGCAAATGGAATAGCACGATGTGCAATGAGAGCGATCACAAACCATGAGAGACTCACAGCGCCAGCAGCACCAAGTACCCCAAACTTTGGTATAAGCACCAAAGTAAGTGGAATATTGAAAGCAAGTCCTATAAGAAGAGCTTTTGCTCGAACCTTTATTTTTCCAATGCTTGCAAGACTATTAAAATCAAGCTGAAGAAGAAAGTTCACTACCAGAAATGGTATGCTGACTCGGAGTATATCGCCAGAGAAGGCAAATTTCTCACCAAAAAATGCGGTGGCAAGATCTCTTGAAAATACAAAAAAATAGGCGCTTGTCCAAAGAGCAAATACCGTGAGATACGTCAAAAAGAATGTATACAAATTTTGAACGCCATTTGTATTTCATGCTTTAAAATACCTCGCAAGCATAGGAAGATAGAGTCCAAATATAGGCCCAGTAACGAGAAATGGTATAGAGATGAGAGAGAGATACATACTGTAGTATCCGGCTGACTCGGTACCAAGATATGCGGTGATAATCTGCATATCGATCTGAGAGAGTACCACTCCTACATTTGCTGTGAAAAGTACCCACAGTGCATATCGCGAGATATCACGGTATTCTGACATATTTCGCGATATGCCAGCGACCGAGGAAAATGGAGCAGTATAGATTCGAAATGCAAAAAAAACGATCAAACATACTCAAAAGAGAAGTCCAATATTAAACGACCAAAGTACACTTGCGAGACTTGCATCTCCACCAAAAAAGAGCCAGGCGAGGATCGCTAAACTCATCAACTGACGAAGAAATTCAGTGAGTTTTGGATATTTTGGCTCTTCGTACGACATAAAAATCGTAGTCGTCACCTGAAAGATATTCACCAGAAAGAAATAGGGAATGAATCCAATGATCACATCCGCTGCCTGAGGTGTGTGAAAAAGATGAACAGAGAGAAAATCCCGAGATAAATAAAGACCAATACTGATAAGAGAAGCGGAAGCAAACTGCGCAACAATAGTTACAAGAAGTAATGTTTTGGTACGTCTCATGCCATCATCACCCTCCAGTCTATATCTCGGCAAATAGTAATTGAGAGCTTCCGTCAGGCCGAGATCATTGTATGCTGAGAGAAGAAGAACGAGTGATAGAACACTATAAATAAGACCTACATCCGCAACTGATAATCCACTCGTGATAATAATTTTGATAAAGTATCCGAGCGGTGCTGCAAGGAATGTAAAAAAATAAAGCCACAGACTCTTTCGAAAAAAATTATGTGCCTCATTTCTATTTTGTTGCATATCCTCCAACACGATCAAAGATTATTCTTCCATTTCCAAAAGCTATCACCCGTTTTTTCATACGATCTACTAGTCTATCATCATGTGTTGCAACGATCAAGGTTTTTCCTTGGCGGTGAAGTTCTTCAAGGAGAGACATCACATCGAGAGCATTCTCAGGATCAAGATTCCCTGTTGGCTCATCAGCGATAATCGTCTGTGGATCGTGAATCAATGCTCGTGCAATAGCTACACGTTGTTGCTCTCCACCAGAGAGCTCTTCTACAAAGGAATTTCTTTTGTGAATAAGCCCTACCTTTGTGAGAACAACTCAGAGTCGTTCTTGGATCTCACGATTGGTATATCCACTCACTTCAAGAGCAAATGACACATTTTCTTCCACAGTCTTTCGAGGGAGGAGTTTGTAATCCTGAAAAATAACACCAACTGTTCGTCGATAGTCTTGGAGAGATTTTTTTGAGAGCAGACTTATTTGTTTTCCATTCTCAGAAATAATTTCACCGCTTTTTGGGATGACTGATCCAATAAGGGCGTTTACAAGACTCGTCTTGCCTGACCCAGAAGCACCGATCAAAAAAACAAAATCTCCCTTGGGAATATCGAGAGAAATATGTTCAAGAATGATTCTATTTCCATATTGAATCGTGAGGTCTCGTACTTGCATATAACTCAGAAAATAGATTTAGAATTTCGTTCGCCAATTTTTGAGTGTCATTGGAAGCTCTACCGTCATAATGCTACCATTTGTATCACGCCAGTGAACATAGGATGAAAATTCAACCGTATCATCCTCTACCCTCTTGAGAGCAATTTCTCGAGTAAATTGTGTTAAGCACCCTGTACTCGTGCTATTTCGACACATAGTAGGTGATCAAGATGTTGATCCAGTTACAGTGTATCCACTTCCATCGAGAGCAAGAGCATACTTAGGTCTATACGTAGAATCCCAATTTGAGTTGTCTGGTTTTGTTTCAACAACACTATTTGTTCCAGAGAGATACCAACAATGGTCACAAATCTTAATTACTGGTGAGGATCAAGTAGCAAAATCCTTGCGAGCTAATACATACGATCATGTTTGATACTTATTGCTCGTAGTACAATCATAATCCTTAACAATCCAACAGTCAGTAGGATTTGCAGGATACTGAAAATAATTTGTATCACGTATATTCTTAACTGCCTCTACTCATTCTCGTGCAAAGTTAATTGCCTGCACTCGATCAGTCGTTGTTGCAGCAAGCTTTTGTCCACTCGAGAGCACTCAGAAAGCTCATACGATACCCGCAGTAACAACAACAATAACAACCATTACCTCGATGAGCGTAAGTCATTGAGTTGAGCGAAAGGAGGATAATCTAGCGAGATGATCCAGTAGCGACTTCTGTTTGAGATGTTTCATTGTCTGCAAGAACTATAGAGTAGAGGGTAGATCCAAGATTCTCACCATTCATACCGTAGTAGACGATATGGTAGAGATTGAGATCGCTTCCCATATTACCACCATCTTTTGATGCGGTATATCGCCAATTTGTTGAATATGGAAGAAATTGTTTGAGTGTATATCCATTTACCTGAATGGATTTTACCTTTCATTTTGGTACTACACCTTTGATGGTTACTTGCTTCTCTGTTGTCTGGTATGGATTCGCTTTTGGCTCTGTTACATAATAGAGTTTCTCGTTCGCAAGAAGAAAATTATTATTCTGTGTCGTAGCTGTTACTGGTGTTATTCCAGTTGGATTTTTTACTGTGATATAACCACTATCAAGAATTTTTCCTTGAGCATTGAGAGCTTTATAGAGGATAGTATTTTGCGCTGATGAAAGTGGGACATCTGCGAGAGAAAAAGTTGCATCCTTGCCAATTGCTGCCTGCTTCTCATTGATAAGCACTTTTACGATGCCCTCTGAATAAATTTTACCCGTAACAGTAGTGGTACTTTTACTCATTGTTGACCCATCTTTTGGTGATGTAATTTCAAGGTACTTTCAAAAAACAACCGATCCAGAATTTGATACCCCTGTATTCGAGAGAACAATACTATCATCTGCATTGAGTGTTGCACCAGAAGAACTATTTGATCGCAGAGCAATAGCCTGAATAAAGTCGTCTACTCGCTGAGAAACCGCAAGACCACTTGATTTGATAGCATCAGAAATTGGTTGTATACGATCACTAATATCCGCTCTTTCATTATCCTGAGCAAATAAAGTAACCATATCACCAGCCCCAATTGTGAGTGATGATATATTTGTTGAGAGTGAAACCTTTCCTTGTAGGACTGCTACACTGCTTGATACCGCATTTTGCGTGAGAAGTATAACACTGTCGTCCGAGCTGCTCATGAGTTGAAAATTCTTGAGAACAAAAACTTCAGATTTCATAGCTGATAACTCTACCCAGGCATTTCCATTTTTGAGATCAAATTGATTCATCTTCGTATCATCCTTTCTTTGATAATCAATCTCAGATGATCGATCAAGAATAATTTTTACACCAGTACCGCTGAGAGTTACAAGTCACTGAGATACTTTCAAGATACCATCTTGTGAATAAAATGGCGTGGATTCTGATATATCATGAGCGGCTCCTTTTTCATCGAGAATTGTTGCGGATCCGGTAGCGCTTTTTGCAGCTGTGATGGGTGAATATGCTTTATTCGTAGAGCTCTCAGATCAAGAAGAAAATATGCGGTATAAACCAAAGAAAGCAAGAATAACTATGAAAACAATACCCAAGAGTTTAACCCGAGGGTCACTGAAAAAAGATAGCCATCCCAACTGAGAGCCATTATTCATGTATGAATATCCGTGAGTATCTCATCTACGTCGTTGAACCATTGCACAAAAAGAAAAGAGTCTTGATTGTAACAAAACTCATCTATTTTGCAAGTACATTCTCCTGCTCGAGAATATCTCATCTTCATCAATTTATGAATGTGCTTCTTTTGGGATAAGCACATCAGGGGCGCCATACGTAGCGTCTTTCCCTGCAGGTATACGTATTGATACCATATCACTCACTCATGCCTTTAGAAAAGTGATAGCCGAAGGAAGCACATGATAACTTTTTCCGTCAGCAATAACCTGATATCGACCATTTGACTCAACAACAACGCCTTTTTTATGCTCGTATGGTATTTCAACGATAATTTTGTAGAGGATTTTACCACTTGGATCAATAGTTGCCTTAAGCTTTGATCACTGCACGATATGAGATTTGCAAGCGTAATTATGCGGAACAGGATAGATATTTCCATCAGCTGAAAGCATACTCTCACCCGTGAAAACCCCCTCAACAATTTTGTTATCTTTATCAGAATAACTTGCGAGGCCTTTTACTGATATTTTTGGTGCTTTATTTTTGACATCACTTATTGATGACTTTCCAACTATATCTTCAAGGAGTTTCATAGCATTATCGAGAGATTTTTGAGAAGACATGAGTAATTCATAGACAGCTTCCATTTGTTTATTCTGTTGAGACATAGAGAGAAAAAGATATTTCAAAAAGAATTATAGTATAGAGTTGCAGATTTATCAACAAATTAACTTGACGCTCGCCTCTTATAATGAACTTGGAAGAAACATTGGAACAATAGTTGGACTCAAAGCAAGCGCACATGCTATTCAAATAGTGAGAAATGGTCAGAATGGTATCTGTGATTGTGCTGATTTTTTCGTTGTAAACATCAGTATAACTCCGATGATACTTCCTGATATATAAGCAAAAAAGAGTGCTATAAGAGTTGATTTAAAACCAAGTAGGAGACCAAGAAAAAGAGCAATCCTTAAATCTCATCATCACATCCATTTACCTCCAGAAATCAGAATTTGAATCATAAAGAATGAAAAAATCACAAGAGCACCTAAGGTGCCATTCGCGAGTGGACTATCATAAGGAAAATTCATCGGTATATGATATATCCAATCAATATGCAAGATATGAGTTGATGCAACCAACATTCAGAGGAGAAAAAGAACTACTGGAATGAGAATTTCATCAGGAATTTCTAAGTAGAGATAGTCATAGAGTGTGTAAGTGAGCATCGTAATAATCGCTCCAACTGCAACAATGGATCCAAAAATGAGTTCATTAAAGGTCTGTGATCGACTTAAAAGGGTATAAGCAAATATGAAGGCGAGGATTCAGCCGGATATCTCAAGGAGAAAATAAGTAATCGGGATCTTTTTATGACAATAACGACACTTTCCTCGAAGCAAAGCATAGGAGAAAATCGGGAATAAATCCCAAATATGAAGCATGTGCCCACAATCAGGACAAGCACTCCGACCAAGAAATATTCATTGTTTTTTAGAATGAATTCTACTTACAAGCACAGATGAAAAACTTCCAAAAATAGCTCCGTAGAGAAATGCAAAAGCAAATATTACCCATATAAGTTCTTGGGGCAAGCTAGCTAGTAAACTCATAAAATTGTGGTGTTATAATTCGGTAAACTGCCTCTTGATGCTCATTGGTAATCCCAGTGATTTGCATCAAATCCGTAAGAGATGAATTCGAGAGAAATGGTATAATTTTCATAATAGTAACTACTCCATGGTTACTCTTTTCGCCACTATGTCTAAGTATCCCCATGAGATGACTCAAGCGAAGGTAGCAAAAGAAGATTGCTCTCTGAAATTCAGTTGCCCCAAGATCAATATAGGAATAGAGTGTGGTAATGTCTCTGTAGACACTATCTGCACGCTCCCCTTTTGCGAGAGTTTTGTATATGAGAGAAAACCAAACAAGAAGAGTAGAAATTTGACGGTAATCTAAATCCATACGAGCAAATGTCTGACCAGCATGCTGGATAGCATATGAATAACCACTTGATTTTTTCTGTTGCTTGATAGAGATCATCACACCAATATCACATCAAAATTTCCGAATGTCAGATCCAGAGAAAAATATATCCACAACCCCATACTCCTGAGTAAGTAGTGAAATAAGCACTCTTTTTTCACTACGAGACTGTCTATGAATTTTTAGTATGATTGCATGAAAAGTTCTATCGAACATAATATTGTCTAGCGTGGAAGAATTTTATCATCGGTCAGTTGGAATTCTAATCGGTAGAATTTCTTCTTGGTGAGTACCATAAATGCAGAGTCGCTTGCTGGAGAAATATCGATGATATCATCATCAACAATATCAATCGTCCCAAGATACCAAAGTTCACTCTGACTCGCAGATGTGAGTGTATTCGGACGAAACACCATAACATCCCCGTTTGATATAATAAATATATATTTTGAGTTTGCGCTCAGAAGAAAGTGTGCGCGATTTTGATCAACTTGTATAGGGAATGTATCGGCAGGAAGATTCTTATAGAGAAGCGTTTTACGATTCATATTTGCTCCTGTGGTGATTTTCTCGATTGAAGCATTGGACCTGAGAAGGTAGATAGACCCATCAAGAGAAAAATCTTGCACCATATAAGGCGAAACTATACTTGATAAGAGAGAATCAGAACGAGAAGAAAATGAAGATACAACTGGTTTGTATCGATAAATATTTGCACCATCTTCTGAGAGAAGGTAGATATTCCCATTAAATGATTTGATCTTCTTTGCTTTTTCCCACAGAGGAGGTGCTGATCATGCACTCGAAACAATACTTACTGTTTTTATTTCACCCTTTGCGTAGCGTGCAATACGCGAACTCTTGAGAAGAATATAGAGTGAACCATCATCTGATTTAGCTGCATCAATAGCCTCCTCTCATGGAAGAAGTGGTGTAGACATTGTCTGTTTCTGCTCGCTATCGATTCCATCAATCACTCTTGTATTTGTTACGATAGCAAATTTCTGGCCCATCTCATAGACCCCTATCACGCTATCTTTTGATGATGGAAGAGTATACCACTGTGAATCAGCCGATGGAACAATAGAGATAACCCCATTTACTTGCTTCTTGAGAACATCAATATCCTGAGTGAGCTTGAGTCGATCCTGAAGGAAAAATTGACTCGATTCCAAGCTTGCTAACTTCTGCTCGGCTTTTGTAATATGCTCAGAGAAGACTTCCCTATTCACAGAATATCGCGTTGCTTCTTCTAAATGATTACGAACCTCAAGAAGCGTACGGGTCGCGTCATCTTGTGTTACAGAAGTTGTTACCACTCGAATCAAACTTGAGAGCACTATGAATAACAAGACACACGAGAGGAAAACTCAAAAGAGAAAGAGAAAAACTTTTCTTTTTCGATCAAACATAAAGTATGGATATTTTTTTAGATAGTATGTTGCCTTCTCTAAAATTTTATGAAGGCTGACCCTCAATCATTTTGTAATATTTTCATACATATCACTCTCACGAGCATTCAAATCATGAGCATTCTGTGGATCGAGAAGAAACGCTCATAATCCGCCTTCACCCAAAGAATGTTCATTCCAAATATACTCGATATTTTGATAGAGTACATCTTCATCTTGAGACTCAGATATGGCTACGAGATCAGCTTCAATAAGGCGTCCTTGTAATTGTCTGTGTGAGACGAAGAAAACAGCGTGTTCGTTGACCTCTCCAGAGGAAATATATCCAAACTCATACCCACCTGTGCACATACCTTCAGAGAGACCTACAATTTTCCCATGAGAGAGATACGAAGCATAGATTGTACCCATAATGGAGAAATGTATCTCATTTCCTCTATGAACGTAGATCAAGAAGTGTTGCTGTCCCGTTAGGTGCGATCGAAAATCTGGAAGCTTGAGTCAAGCGTTGAGCTTATCAAGCATACACGAGAGACTCTCGTGGAGACTACGCCCCGGATGAGAGAAGAGAGAAACATTCGAAGAGAGAAAAGATCGCATCTGATCAAGGAGCTCTTTGGATGTAGTATACGAATAGAGAAATATCTCACCATCACTCGAAAAAGCAAATCTATCAAGATGTGCTGTGATATGCTTTTGCTGTCTATAAAACGCAAATCGCATAGGAAAAATTAGAGATTATTGAGAAGATTGATCGCATCTTCTGCAGCATCACCACTCGCCTGTTTATCATTCTTTTCTTGGTTTTGTATAGTTTCCTTCTGTTCTTTTGCCTTGAGTGTTTGCCATTCGATAAAATGCTTTTCATTGATTTCTCGTACTTCTTCTTCGTACTTTGCATCGAGTTCTTCAAGTTTACGCTTCTCTGTGTCGAGAATATCAAAGAGCCGATCAATCTGATCGTCGCTCATCGATGGAAGAATATCAAACCAATACTGTTTTTGAGTATTGTCGAGTGATTGACTTCCGAGAACCAGTTTCACGAGTTCAGGATATTGAGATTGTATCGCATCGCTCACAACGAATGTGTAGTCCCCTTGAGTAATATTTGCCATAAGTTCAAATGGAATAAAAGTTGCAAAGATTATAAGCAAAATTTTTGTATCGCAAATCAATGTGCCCTAACGACGGAAACTCTTGCGAAATCTTACTTGCTCATAGTTAAAAACCTGTTCTCCTATGTATATTTTCACATCATCTGGGTTGATACTTGGATTTTCCTGTATTCTTGCTTCCACTTTTGAGAGAATATGAATTTTATCGAGAATATCCCATATTCGCTCAATTGCTTCGCGGTTGGACATTGGTGTCATACGAACAATTTGTTCGATACGCTCTCCTTTCACTCGAAACATTCCAGGAGATTCTTGTGTGAGTTTGGCTGTATTTGGATCTGTCTCAATTTTTTTGAAATCAAAGACTGTTTCATTTGCATCATCTCACTCTTGCATCTCTTCTCAGAGAGTACTTGGGAGAGAATGATAGAGTTCCAAGAGTCTGTCACGCAAGATATCGAGATTCTCATGAGAGAGTGCGGAAAAGACGAGAAATTCTCGATCGCCAAAGAGTTCTCGGAGCCTTGGCTCTTCAATCAATCGATCTTCAGGAGTAAGTGTATCGAGCTTACTAAATACAAGATATTCTGTCTTCTCAGCCATATCAGCACTGTACTTTTCAATCTCGTTTCTGATCAAATGATAGTTGCGATGAGCCTCATCAGCGCCAGAGCTAATATCGACAAGATGGAGGAGAAAACGAGTACGGTCAAGATGTTTGAGAAATTGAAGACCAAGTCATTTTCCCTCGCTTGCTCACTCGATCAACCCTGGTGCATCCTCGAGAACGAGTGATTCCCCCTTGTGATCCATCACTCCAAGATTCGGAATGAGAGTCGTGAAAGGATAGTCCGCAATCTTTGGGCGGACATTCGTTACTTGAGAAATGAAGGTAGATTTTCCAGCATTTGGAAGACCAACAATACCAACATCAGCAACGAGTTTGAGCTCCATTACTACCGTCTGTTGTTCACCTGCATCTCAGAGCTCCGCAAAACTTGGAGCCTGACGAACTGCCGCTGTAAAATGGGCATTTCCATAACCACCACGACCACCACGACAGAGATTGAATGTCTGCCCAGTACGGACAAGATCACAGATAATCTCATTTGTCTCCTTTGAGCGCACTTGTGTTCCTACTGGAACGAGAACGACACGATCTTCGCCACCTGCACCAGTCATTTCCTTGGTACCACCACGCTCACCATCTTGTGCACGAATCGTGGTGAGATGACGAAAATCAGAAAGTGTACTCTCATGTGGAGAGGCCTGGAGAATTACATCACCCCCCTTTCCTCCGCTTCATCCATAAGGGCCTCCGTTTGGAATACATTTTTCACGACGCCATGACACTGCACCATCACCACCTTTTCCTGCTACAAATTTAAGCGAAACTTCATCAATAAACATACGATTAACACAAGAATAAAAGAAACAGAAAACCATCGAAAAATATTTTTCGTATCGCTTTTATACTAGTGAGAAAGTCGATTTTTCAAAAAGATTTGAGTATTTCCCCTTTTGTATATAATGCACGCATTGTTTTTCTATAACTGTATGTCAAAAAGTAAGCGAACGATTATGTGGGGGTTCTCAAAAGAATCTGGGATGCTAGTCACCACAACCACGATCAACAAGAAAAATTTTACTGGAAAAGAACTTCCTGTAATCAAGAAATACGACAAGAAGCTCCGCAAGCGAGTTGAGCTCAAGCTTAAAGACGCAAAGCATTAAAAAATTCCCGAAATCGGGAATTTTTTAATGCTTATATTTTCAAGGAAGTATTATAGATCTTTATCAAATAAATCCTTCCAAACAGATTTCTTATAATTTTCTTTGCCAATCTGTTGACTATAATGCATTACCTTCTTGATTCTATATCTCTCACCGAAATGCTTTTGCAAGATATCATATGTTATATTACCAAAAGCGATAATTAAAGGATCCTTGCATTTGAGATCTTTCATTTCCTCTTCAAAGAGTGCTACATTTTGTATCTCAAAATCCTTATTTTTCTTTAAGTAGCTTAGTACGTTACCTGAAACCTTTTCTTCAAAATCTTTTATTATATCAGTCATATATGCTCCATAATATGGAGTATCACGAAATGCATAGCGAATTTTATAGTCCTGTCACTGAGACCTTTTGTCATGAAAATTTACAAAATCAACCCTCTCAATTTGTCGAGAAAAATTGAGCCCAACCATTACAACTTCTGGATTCAGGATATCAAGTAAACTAGGGTTCATCTTTAGGTCAAAGATGTCCATTTCTCCAATATTAGATTTTGGTTTTTTATCTTCATTTAACCAAACTGCCCAACTCGCAAACTCACCATACTTACCTTTGATATAATCAAAATGTTCTTTTGAAATCATGGTCAATATTGTAATTAACATTTAAACTCGTTCAGTTAACTTGTTTTTCTCTATAAATCAAGAAAAATTGTGCCAGATCATATTTTCTAAAAGTTTGTTCTATCTATACTTATTATGTTATGTAAAATTGCTTTTTTAATGAGCAAATACAAAAGATATCACTATAATCTATAGCGTAATAAACATTTATGATTTCAAAAGAAATTATCAATCTCTACCTCCCAACGATTAAACGACATAAAAATATATTTGTCTTGATGATTATCGGTGCGGTCATATCAGGTTTTGCCAGCCTTGCGACTCCACTTCTTCTCAAATATGAAACTGATCAGCTTGCAAAGACTTGATCTAGCATCTTTCCTCAAATCAGTGATTCCCCATTTTTTGTATTTGTTGTTATTCTCTTGGTTCTACTTGTCGTGAAATTCATAGATGAAGTACTTGAATGAATCCTTAAGATTATCATCTATAAAAAGGAGGAAATGATGGAAAATGAACTACAAATAGATCTCTTTACTCATATGCAGGAAGTAGAAGTCGGGAGAACCCTCAATTCACGATTTCATTATTTACGAGAAAATATTGAATCAGCCTTTTCAAATCTTTGGAAAAAATTTCTCCACGGACCAAAAGATATTCTCACAACTCTTATTTCTAGTATAGGTATTACGGCTGTATTTGCCTATTTTGACATCAGACTTCTTATGGTTATCGTGGTTACAGCTCTCATCCAACATGCTATCGATACATTTAGTCTAAACTATGACAAAAAACATAGTATTTCTTGGCAATTATGACTTGGTCGTAAACTCCATTACTATCAAAAACTCTTTTTAAGAAATTTTGGAGAAATGGCAGCAAATGGAGCTATGCAGACAACTCTGCGAGAATACAAAGAAATCCTCAATCATCACCGGGATCACAAACAAAAAGGGGAATATGTCGGCATTATCACCAATATTCTTCAGTTTCTCAGCTCATCCATTGGTGAGGTAACTATCAAGTGCATAGTTGGGTATACCGTATTTCAGGGAACGCAATCTATCGGTATGGTAGCGCTTGTGACTGGATACTCCAGCAATGCTTGAAGGATTCTATCGAAAATTCTTAGCATGAAAACAACCTACCGAGATACAAAATTTCACCTCAGCACACTCGATCTGTTTACGAAAATGTTTCAACCCATTGGAACATATAAGAAACAAAATACCCTCTCCATATCGAAGATTACATTTCAAAATGTCGATTTTACATACCCTATTATGCAAGAATACGAAAGAGAGTATCTTGAAATCGTCGAAAAATATTTTTGATCCATAGGTGTAGAACAAAAAACATGGGAGGGCACGAATCTACAAAAATTTATAACAGATGCGAATTCATCTTCTGAAGCAAAGACTATTCTCAAAGATGTTTCTCTGTCTTTTGAGAGATGAAAGATCTATGGAATCGTGGGGAAAAATGGCGCCTGAAAAACTACCATGATGCATCTGCTTGCATGATTTTATCGAAGTTATAACGGAACTGTTCGTATCAATGACCAAGATACACGAGATTGGAAGACAACATATTATTCAGAGCAGATTTCTTTTCTCTCCCAGGTACCTTTCTCACTTCACTGGTGAGCGAGTGTTCGACAAGAAATTCTCTTCTGAGTAACAAAAGAAGTCACTGATGAAGCCATCTATGAACTACTTGAAGAGTTTGGACTCAAAAGCAAAATAGATAGGCTCCCTGCATGACTCGATGCTATGCTCGGGGATGATATAGAATTCTCAGGATGAGAACAACAAATTATGGCTTTTATCCGACTTCTCCTCCAAGACCGACCAATCGTCATCATGGATGAAGGGACAAATCAACTCGATGCAGAGAATGAAATCCTCGTGATGAACAAATTACTTGAGAAGAAATCTGAGAAAATTGTCATCTTCATCACGCATCGTATGAGTACAATCTCAAGAGCTGATGAGATATATTGTCTTGAACACCATAGTATCACTCATAATGGAACTCATAGTGAGCTGCTTGCAGAGGGGAAAAATGCCTATGCACGATTCTATACAGCACAAGTATTGCATCATGCTGGAAAGTAAATTTCGTCATGAAGAATCCCATATACCAAAGAAAAAGAACCTCCTACAATCAGAAGGTTCAGCGAACAAATTGAGCTTGAGATTAAATTAAAAACTCTGCAATTAGAAAATTCTTAATGCTTTATTTCCCAAGAGTATCAAAATTGGCCACAATTTCGATCGATGGACTCTAAAGTATCTTCAGCAGAAAATTCATTATTTTTGTATGCATACATATTAGCCGTGATTATCGCTCTACAATTCTTTGGTAATCCTGTTTTACCATACATTAATTTTACATTTCAATCTTCAGAATTTGGAAATAACACTATTCAAAGAAATATACCAAAAATTATGTAAAGCACGGGGCTTAATAGTTTTTTCATAATGAATTTAATATGTACTTTTTCAGTATAAAATCTATCACACAATAATCAAGACAAACCAATATACGAATTTATTCTCTTGAATAAATTGTGCGTTATTTCTCATCTCTCAAAAAATCCCTATAATCACCCTATAATTTTTCAAATATGCTCTGGAGCGATATTCTTTCTCCTTTTTGGGAATCAACTGAGTGAAAAATTCTCAAAGAAGCTGCAAATAATGAACTCTCAGCGTGAGGATTTGCACCACCAAAACATCAGATTTACCGAGCACTTGAACTCACCCCGTTCGATCAGATCAAAGTTGTTATCCTCGGGCAAGACCCCTATCACACTCCATGAGTTGCAAATGGACTTGCTTTTAGTGTTCGTGAGGATCAAGTATTGCCACCGAGTCTCAGAAATATCTACAAAGAGCTCGAGAGCGATCTTGGTATCAAGCGATCGAATGGTGATCTCAGTGACTGGGCGAGCCAAGGTGTACTCCTCTTGAATGCCATACTCACAGTCAAGCTCTGAGAAGCTGCGAGCCATCAACATCTTGGCTGGTGAGCATTCACGGATTTTGTCATTCAAAGAATATCTGAAGATAGAGAATTTGTTCTATTTGTCTTGTGGTGATCATTCGCACAGAGTAAGAAAAAACTCATTGATACTTCGAAGCATTGTATTATCGAATCACCACACCCAAGTCCTCTCTCAGCACATCGATGATTCCTCGGGTCAAAACCGTTCAGTCAGATCAATGCAGAACTCAAGAAAAGAGGTATGGACGAAATAAAATGGTAGAAGTATTGAAATCTTGGGAAAACGTAAAAAATCACTATACTACCGCATATTTTCGGACTCTTTCCATCAGCATTCAATAGCATTTTCTATGTCGTCATCTCTCAAAAAACTATTCAAAAAAATCTGGAAACCTATCTCTCTCGGGATTCTTAGCTCTGTTCTCTTATTTGTGCTTTATTTTCCAAGTGTCTATTTTGCGAATAATATGGCGTACAAATATGTCACGGCGATCAAGTATGAAAAAGTAGAGCATCCAGAGTTTCTCTTTGCAAGCGATCAAACTCGTCTTTTTTCATTCGGGGCTCGTGAGACCATTGCGGATCTCTATTGGATCGGTCTCATCCAATATATTGGTGGGAATGTCATTCAGGCAGATTATAAAAAATATATGGCGCGTATCGTCGATCTTGTGACTGATCTCTCTCCAAAATTCAGCTATCCAGTCGAAGTATCACTCATACTTCTCCCTGATAGTAACAAACTCTATGAAACCTACTCGGATGATGAGGTCAATTCGCAACGAAAGTCTGCTATCAATCTTGGAGAAAAAATGATGTCTCAATCCTGTGATCAGGATAAGATAAAAAAGATCGAACAAACCTCAAACCTCTGAGATCTTCTTGAGAAGAAAGAATTGAGGAATCCGTGTAGCAATGGCATGATCCCCTACTATATGGGATATGTGTATTATTTTAACGAAAACAACCCAGCCAAATCCGCTGAGTATTACAAGATAGCAACAACGCAAGATGACGCTCCAGAATTTGCACGAAATATGTACGCTATCATGTCAGGAAAATGAGGAGAACGACAAAAGTCGATCGCACTTTTCTTATCACTTGCTGGAAATGATAAGAAAGAAAATTCGCTCTGTAGTGATGGGATCAAACAAATGCGAGATATTCTCGGATGATGAGATTTTGAATCTGCTGTAACAAATCCAAGCTTCATACAAGCAGTCAACAAACTCTACGGACAGATCACAAAAGACATTCTCAAAAATGATACGAATACAAAGGATAATATCATGAATAATACATGTCTCTCATCGATAGGAAAAGCAACACGAGAGGTCAATCTTGCCTATATCGAGCACTATGATGATATCTATTTTCAACAACACCAGGAACATGCTCGTGACGCCCAGGATCTCTTGAAAAAACGATGAATCTCTTATCTTCCGAAAGATTTCCAACAAGATGGAGATGATAATCTCGAGGTCATCTATTTTTATAATCAGGAAACAAAAGCATGGGACTACAAACGAGGGCGATATGGTAAATAGAAAAACTGAGATAGCGATTATAGGTGCAGGAGCAGCCTGACTCATGTGTGGACTCAGACTTGCCGAATCACTGGATGAACATCAAGCAAATATAACTATTTACGAGAAAAATTCAGAAATTGGGAAAAAAATCCGTATCTCCTGAGGAGGGAGGTGTAATTTTACAACAGGAAGAGAGGAAAAATCACACATTCTGGAAGCATATATTCGTGGAAGTCAGTTTCTCAAATATGGTATTGGCAAATATTCACCGATCAAGATTCGAGAATTTTTTGCGCTCCATGGCGTGGAGAGTCATATGGAAGATGATGGTCGAGTATTTCCGATGAGCAATAAAAGTAGTGATATTATTGAGGTATTTGAACGTGTGATCGCAACTCACGATCATCTCAATCTCTCTACCAAAATGAGTCTCACGTCTCTTAAACAACAAAGTGAACAATTCGAGCTCATCTTTGTGACTGGCGAACAAATAATCGCAGATATCGTTGTTCTCACGACGGGTGGTAATGCCTATGCGCACACTGGCTCAAGTGGTGATGGATATGAATTTGCACGATCCCTCGGTCATACGATTACACCACTCTCCCCTTCTCTTAATTCCTTTGAGGCTCTTCCTCTCTTTGGAGATTTTGCACTTCTACAATGAGTATCACTCAAGCAGGTTGCCTTTCGAGAATCAGGAAAATCTGAGATACTCACGCAAGGTGATATGATATTCACCCATTTTGGGATATCTGGACCATGAGTATTTGCACTTGCTGCATCACTCGCCTATCGAGAGATCACGCCACAAAATACTATCAAACTCACACTTGCACTTACGAGCGAAAATTTCGAACAGGTCGAACAAAGATTGATCAAAATCCTCAACGAACATCCCAAGAAAACGCTCGCAAATATTCTCCATCTTCTCATCCCTCTTCCTGAGAGATTCAGCGATTTACTTTGGAAACAAAACAAGTCAATCAATCTCGAACAGACGGCAACTACGCTCTCAAGAGATGAGCGAAAACAAATTATTCATGTACTTCTTGACAGTATAAGTATTTTTCTTACAAAGAGGCGTCCTTGAGATGAATTTGTCACGGCATGAGGTATCAATACAGATGAAGTATCAAACAAAACCTGCGAATCAAAAATCACTCCAAATCTCTACTTTGCTTGAGAAATCCTTAATATTGATGGAATCACAGGAGGATTTAACTTTCAATCATGTTGGGTCACTGCAAGCCTCGTGAGTGAAGAAATTATTGAAAGAATAGCGAAAAATTTGACAGAACAAGCCTAAAAGGAGTATAGTGAGTAAGAATTTTTATATCTTACTTCTTTTTTATGAAAAAAATTCTTCTTGCTATTGGTACGTTACTCATAGTTAGCACAATATGATTTATAACTCATAGTTTTGCTGCTGGAAGTCAAGCTTTATGGATTGTTACAGATAAAGATAATCAAGAATGGTGTGCATTTCCATACCAAACAATATGACAAGAAGATATGCTTGATGAACATAAGCAAATAGCAAATGAAAATAGAGGCAAATGGGCGCTATGTTCTGATTACAATATTGATAAAACAGATGCTCAGATTCTTGAACAGTATCGGGTAGGTAGCCCTACGAATGACTCAACGGATAGTGTAAATTTGAAATGAAGGAAAATATGCCTTAAGGATGGGCAAGAAATTCCATGTTCAGAAAGTGCTTTTTTTAATAGTTTAAGTGACTATGGTAAAGAACAGTTTTTATCATGAGATAATCACATAAATTCTTGATCTTCAAATAAATTGAGGAGTGCAAATACCTGAACAACTATCTCAAACGGTTGCAAGATTGATGGTATACCTGTTAATTGTAAAACATGAAAGCCTATTAATTCAGTAACTAACTCATGATCCTCATTATGAGATTGTAAAGTGAATGGTAAATCGGTGGATTGTGATCAAGCGATGAAGGAAGTTGGTTGATTTCTCAAAATGGGACTTTGGATCATGCTCGGATTTGGAGCACTCTCTCTTGTGGGCTTTGTATTCTGGCTCGTGATGCTTATTCATGCTTGTTCGAATGATATCCCAAATAAAGTTCTCTGGATTGTACTTCTCTTCTTGTTTGGAATTATTGCTGCCATCGTTTATTACTTTGCTGTAAAGCGTCATTGTGTGACAAACTACATTCCGCCAGCAAATACACAACCATACCAAGCAAGTGTAACCGTTGGTTATCAGGAAGGTCCTGTTGCAACAACTCCAGTGGTAGTGGTAGCTCCAGTTCCTCCAGTTCCTCCAGCTCCTCCAACAACACCTCCAGTGAACCCTATCACACCGATTATCACTACACCAGTATCTACTATGCCACCTACTACGCCTCCATCACCCACTATTCCAACAGCAGCAGCAACGACTCAAACGGTAGAATCGATGATCGCGACTTCTGGAGCAGAGACTATGTCACAAGCGCCTCTTGGATCAAGTTCAAGTGTAACCCCAACAGTACCTCCTTTTGATCAGAATAATACACCTCTGCAGAACCCACCATCAACAAATATATAGTTGTAAAAAAAGAACCACATGTGGTTCTTTTTTTTGTTTTAATAGAAGAATATGGTAGATCCCATTCGAATGCACGTTCATTGAGAATATCTTGTACAATGAATCCCTCATTGCATTCGAGATGACAAAGCACTTGCACGAAATCAAAAAATATGCAATACTGAAGGTATATTTCACCTCTATGAAA
>ERZ724523.529-NODE-529-length-22244-cov-11.310604_pt1 | contig 22244 bp, 17 predicted proteins | sample MGYA00376056_ERZ724523 | MGnify/ENA primary metagenome ERZ724523 (study PRJEB28724, sample SAMN07190888) | wastewater metagenome | isolation source: influent of sewage treatment plant in Hong Hong | place: USA: Christiansburg, Virginia | collected 2016-03-01 ... | reverse complement strand
GAACAGCGAACAGCGAACAGCGAACAGCGAACAGCGAACAGCGAACAGCGAACAGCGAACAGTAATCTCACCAAAGCCAAAAATGCAAAAAATGATGAGTTTTATACGCAATATCACGATATAGAAAAAGAAATGTCGGCTTATTTAGATTTTAATCCTGACGTATTCAAAGGCAAAACCATACTATTGCCATGTGATGACCCCGAATGGAGCAACTTTACTAAATACTTTGCCCAAAATTTTGAGCGTTTTGGCTTAAAAAAACTCATTAGCACCAGTTACGCCCACAACAGCAAGCATTTAGCAGTAGGCTACACCCCCTCTTTGTTTGAAAGTGATAACCCCCAATTTGACCAACAAAAAACCTTAGTCAAAGGCAAAATTTTTACCCTGTGCAAAGACACCACACAAGACGGCAGAATTGACATTCACGACTTGCAATGGACGTATCTTGAAGGTGATGGTGATTTTAGAAGCGAGGAAGTCAAAGCCTTGCGAGACCAAGCCGACATGATTATTACCAACCCACCGTTTTCATTATTTAGAGAGTTTTTGAAGTGGATTGTGGAGGGCAATAAACAGTTTGTGATTATTGGTAATATGAACGCGATTACTTATAAAGAGGTTTTTCCGTTGATTAAGGAAAATAAAATGTGGTTGGGAGAAAGTATTCATAGTGGAGATAGAGAGTTTGGCGTACCACAACACTACCCATTAGAGGCGGCAAGCAATCGGATTGATGAAAAAGGGAATAAATATATACGGGTAAAAGGTGTTCGCTGGTTTACCAACTTTGAACATGGCCGCCGTCATCAACCCTTGCAACTAATGACCATGCAAGACAATTTACGCTTTAACAAAAAAATGAAAGGCAAAACCGCCTATGACCACTACGACAACTACGATGCTATAGAAGTCTCTTTTACTGATGCAATTCCGAGTGATTACACGGGCGTAATGGGCGTACCAATTAGCTTTTTGGACAAGTATTGCCCTGAACAGTTTGAGATTTTAGGGTGTGATTCTGATGTGAAAGATGGAGATTTTCCAGAGTTGGTCATTCAAAACTGGGGAGGAAAGCTAGATAGGGGGTATATTAACGGTCAAAGAATTTATAGTAGAATACTCATAAAACACAAGGACTTAACCCAATGAAAGCCGAACTTAATAGCAGCATTACCATTCAAGCCATTTGTCACGGTTTTATGTATAACGAACTGGAGGGCAAGGGCTTATTTGGCTTATCAGGCAAACTCACCATTCAGCCCGAATACCAACGTAACTATATTTATGCAGACGGTAAACGCGATGTCGCCGTTATTGATTCAATTTTAAAAGGCTATCCGCTTGGCTTGATATATTTTAATAAAACAGGCGAAGACACATTTGAAGTATTAGACGGCCAACAACGTATTACCAGTATTGGCCGCTTTTTAAGCAATAAATTTGCCATAGTAGATAGCAACGGCATACCCCAATACTTTAGCAGCCTACCCGAAGACCAACAACAAAAAATAAACCAAACTAAATTATTGGTGTATGAATGTGAAGGCACAGAAACCGAAATAAAAGAGTGGTTTAAAACCATCAACATTGCAGGTGTACCACTCAATACCCAAGAATTATTAAATGCTGTTTATTCGGGCAAATTTGTTACTTTAGCAAAAGCCGAATTTAGCAACAGCCAAAATTCAAACATTCAAAAATGGAGTGCTTATGTTAGTGGAAGTGCCTTACGCCAAGATTTTTTAGAACGCGCCTTAGAGTGGGTGAGTCATGGCAATGTTAGTGATTATATGAGCAAACACAGAACAGATGACAACATCACCCCATTAAAAACCTATTTTAATACTGTCATTGATTGGGCATCTAAAACCTTTGTTAATACAGAATCCGAAATGAAAGGCTTGGAGTGGGGACGATTGTATGAAACATATAAAAATACGCCTTACAATCCACACACTTTAGCCGAACAAGTCAAAACCTTGTATGCCGATGCTTACGTTAAAAACCGTAAAGGTATTTTTGAGTATTTATTAGGCGGCAGTAAAGACAAAAAACTATTAGATATTCGTGTGTTTGATGAAGCCACTAAAAAAATAAGCTACACCAAACAAACCAAAGCCGCAGAACAAAAAGGCGTTTCTAACTGTCCATTATGTGCCATCGGTGAAAACGCCAATAAAACCAAGATATGGAGTATTAAAGATATGGATGCCGACCATGTGCAAGCGTGGAGCAAAGGCGGTGCAACCGATAGCAAAAACTGTGAAATGTTGTGCAAAACGCACAATCGGGCAAAAGGTAATCGCTAAAATTAGCAAGTAACCCGTGTCAAGTACAACGCAACACGGGATTTGATGGCAATAACCAAATGTTTTATATCGCACTTTCCTGTATTACGCTACGCTGCATACAGGCTACCACTAAAGCCACAGCCTTAAACACGTTCAACAAAACTCTTAAATCCTGATATCAAACAGGCTCTTGCAACTGTGCCAAAATCGCTGGATTTTCTAGGGTAGAAATATCTTGGGTAATTTGCTCGCCTTTGGCAATGGTACGCAACAAACGGCGCATAATCTTACCCGAACGTGTTTTGGGCAAGTTATCACCAAAACGAATATCATCAGGTTTGGCAATCGCACCAATTTCTTTGGCCACCCAATCACGCAACTCAGCAATTAAGGCTTTCGCTTCTGCACCTTTGGGTCTTGCGCCTTTTAATACCACAAAGGCAACCACGGCTTCGCCTTTAATAGTATCAGGACGACCCACCACTGCTGCTTCGGCCACCTTTGGATTAGACACTAAAGCCGATTCAATTTCCATTGTGCCTAAACGATGGCCAGAGACATTTAACACATCATCAATGCGCCCCATAATCCAAATATAACCATCTACATCACGATGCGCGGAGTCTCCTGCCAAATAACACGCGCCACCCAATTCTTGAGGAAAATAAGCCGACTTAAATCGCTCTGGGTCATTCCAAAGCGTGCGTACTTGTGAGGGGAATGGTTTTTTGATAACCAACATACCGCCTTTACCTTTTTCTACAGGCTCGCCTACTTCATCCACAATATCGACCATAATGCCCGGAATAGGCAAGGTACACGAACCAGGTTTGGTTGCAATCGCCGCAGGTAATGGCGTAATCATGTGGCTACCTGTTTCGGTTTGCCACCATGTATCCACAATCGGGCAACGACCACCGCCTACAACGTGGTGATACCACATCCATGCTTCGGGGTTGATTGGCTCACCCACCGATCCCAACAAACGCAACGACGACAAATTATATTGTTTAGGTAAATCGCCACCGAGTTTAATTAAAGAGCGAATCGCAGTGGGTGCAGTATAAAACGTGGTAACGCGGTGTTTTTCTATCATTTGCCAAAAACGTGACGCATCAGGATAAGTAGGAATCCCCTCAAAAATAATTTGTGTGCCGCCCACCGCTAAAGGGCCATAAGCCACGTAGCTATGACCTGTCACCCAACCTACGTCTGCGGTACACCAAAAAATATCGTCGGGCTTGTGGTCAAAGGTCCACTTCATGGTGATGATTGCACCCAACAAAAAGCCTGCGCTGCTATGTTGTACGCCTTTTGGTTTGCCCGTAGAGCCTGAGGTATAAAGAATAAATAGCGGTTCGTCTGCACCCATCCATGTTGGTTCACAGACTTCGGGTTGACGCTTAACCAAGTCATGCCACCAAATATCACGGCCAATTGTCCACGGTGCGTCTTCATGAACCACACGTTTATATACAATCACTCGTTCAACACAATCACAACCACCTAATGCTAAAGCTTCATCAATAGTGGCCTTTAATGGCACAATTTTGCCGCCACGTACGCCACCATTGGCGGTAATCACTAATTTGGCTTTGGCATCAATAATCCGTTCTTGCAGACTTTTGGCCGAGAAGCCTCCAAACACTACCGAATGAATCGCGCCAATGCGCGCACAGGCTTGCATCGCAACTACTGCTTCGATGCTCATGGGCATATAAATAATAACTCGCTCGCCTTTATGCACACCCAAACTTTTTAAGCCGTTAGCAAATTGACACACCATGCGATGCAATTCGGCATAAGTCACTCGGTTAACTGTGCCGTTATCGGACTCAAAAATTAAGGCAATTTTATGCGCCAAATTGGGTAAATGACGGTCTAAACAGTTATACGAAACGTTCATTTCGCCATCGGCAAACCAATGATAAAACGGAGCATTGCTGTCATCTAATACTTGGGTAAAGGGCTTTTTCCATGTTAAGTTTTCGCGTGCTAAACGCGCCCAAAATCCCTCGTAATCGTTTTCGGCTTCTTGGCATAAGGCTTGATAAGCCTCCAAACCAGACACATTACCTTGAGCCACAAAGTCGGCACTTGGCGCAAATACGCGATTTTCGTGTAATACGGTATCAATAGACATATCAAAACTCCTTGATTGTTAAAATTTAAAACATTTAGACAGGGACAAACCTAAGATTCTTTTAAAATATACCCCCATGTTTTTACGCTTTTTTTTGCTTGGTTGGTATGTTTTTTTAGGTCAGCTTAAAAAAAACCATGTCATCGCTTCGTCATATTTTGGTCTTAAAGTGGTCACACATCTTGACTTCAGCTACTTTAGGATACGTACATGACTCACACCTTTAAAAAATCTGCATTAACTGTCGCACTACTGAGCTTATTAGTTGGCTGTAATGACGATGGCACCAACGGCATTAATGGCAAAGATGGTATTAATGGAACAAATGGTACAGACGGCATTAATGGCACTAATGGTCTCAATGGTAGCAACGGAACTAATGGCCTAGATGCCAGTCGTAACACTATTAGTTTATCGCTTGTAGGACGCTACGAAAGTGGCCAATTTGCCCAAAGTGCCGCCGAAATTGTTAGTTATGACCCTAGCACTAAACAAGCCTTTGTCGTCAATGCGTTATCGGGCGAGATTGATGTGTTAGATGTATCCGCCGTTTCTAATCCTCACAAAACAAGCAGCTTAAAACTCGCCAATGATATTAAAAATGCTTTAGCCTCTGTAACCGATGTAAGTCAATTGGGCGCAGCTAATAGCGTGTCGGTACATAATGGCATTGTTGCCGTTGCAGTTGAGTCTAATCCTAAAACCAATAACGGTTATGTGGCTTTTTATCAGGCGAGTGACAAATCATTTTTGTCTGCTGTTGAAGTGGGCGCATTACCCGATATGCTAACGTTTACGCCTGATGGCAAACAGGTTGTTGTTGCTAACGAAGGCGAACCTAACGATGACTATAATATTGATCCTGAAGGCAGCGTGAGCATTATTAATGTGGGTGCGGGCTTTAGCAACTTAACCCAAGCAAACGTGACTCAGGTACGTTTTAATGACTTTAATGTGGGTGCTAGTCGTGCTGCCGAACTACCAAGCACGGTGCGTATTTTTGGCCCTAACGCTAGCGTCGCTCAAGATTTAGAACCAGAATACATTGCCGTATCAAGCGATAGCAAAACCGCATGGGTTAGCTTACAAGAAAACAATGCCCTCGCCACCATCAACTTAACGACAGGCCAAGTAAGCAAAATTACCGCCTTAGGCTTTAAAAACTATGGTGTTGCAGGCAACGAAATAGATGCCAGCGACAAAGACAAAGCGATTAACATTAGAACATGGCCAGTTTGGGGGATGTATCAACCCGACTCTATTGCTGCTTACGACTTTAATGGCAAAAGTTATGTGGTAACTGCCAACGAAGGCGATGCCCGCGCATACACAGGCTTTAGTGAAGAAATTCGTGTTGCTGATATTACCAAAAATGGTGGCACAATTAACTTGGCCAGCCTAACTAACTTTTCTTTTGTAGGCTTAATCAATGCCGATAATAACTTAGGTCGTTTACGCATCACTTCAACTTTAGGCTGGAAAAACGACGGTGTTTGTAGTTTTAGCAAAGGTAAACCAAGCAACTGCGAATACAATGCCTTATATGCTTATGGCGGTCGTTCGTTTTCTATTTGGGACAGCGTGACTGGCAAATTAGTATTTGATTCGGGCAGTGATTTTGAAAAAATTACCGCGCAACGCTTAGGGGCTGACTTTAACAGCAACCACGAAGAAAATGGTGGAGACTCGCGCAGCGATGACAAAGGCCCTGAACCAGAAGCCCTTGCACTGGGTAAAATCGACGGTAAAACCTATGCTTTTGTCGGTTTAGAGCGCGTCGGTGGCATCATGGTTTATGATATTAGCGAACCCGAAAATGCCCGCTTTGTGCAATACATTAACCCACGTGACTTTACAGCAGCTAACAACACCTCTGCCGCAGGTGATTTAGGGCCAGAAGGCTTTAAATTTGTTAAGGCAGAAGATAGTCCTAATGGCAAACCTTTGCTAATGGTTGGCAATGAAGTGAGTGGCACAACGTCGATTTTTCAAATTGACACTATTGCCTTAACGAAGTAAAAAAACAGGGCTTAGGCAAAGACTGCCTAAGCTCTATTTTTGTGTCATAAAAAAGCTAATTTATTCCCACCAAAAAAAACAACACTCCAACTAAATCGGCAAATGCCACCCCTCCAAACGAATTCGCACCGACAAATCAGCCTGCGAATCTGCGTTTTCCATTGCTTCATCTAAGGTAATTAGTCCTGCTTTGTATAAAGCAAACAACGAATCATCAAAAATCTGCATCCCCTCTTCGGTGCTTTTTTTCATTGCATCTTTTAGCTCATTAATACGGCCATTCAAAATAATGTCCGAAATAAAGGCCGACTGCATCATCACTTCTGTAGCCAATACCAATTTACCTTTGGACGGAATTAATCGTTGAGAAATCACTCCTTTTAAATTAAGCGATAAATCCATTAATACCTGCGAATGTGACTCTGATGGGAAAAAATTTAACAGGCGGTCAACTGCTTGATGGGCATTATTAGAGTGCATGGTTGATAAACACAGCGAGCCGCCATCGGCATAAGCAATGGCTTGTTTTGCTGTTTCCATATCGCGGATTTCGCCAATCACAATCACATCAACGGCCTCTCGCAATACATTACGCAAAGCATCGGCAAAAGAGTTGGTGTCAAAACCCACTTCACGTTGCTCAACGAGTGCGCGACCATGTGGCAAAATAAACTCAATGGGGTCTTCGATGGTTAAAATATGGCCACCAATATGCCTAGCACGATGAGCAATCATTGCGGCTAAAGTGGTACTTTTTCCTGAGCCTGCCATGCCTGTCACTAATACCAATCCGCGTTTTAGCATAGCTAATGTTTCGGCTTGTTTTGGCACGCCCAAATGCTCTAGGTCTGGCACGGTCATTTTAATACGACGGATAGCGAGTGATATTTCGCCACGCTGATAATACACATTGACCCGAAAACGTCCCACACCATCAACCGACAACGCCAAATTACATTCTTTAGTGTCGGTCAGTGTTTTACGCTGAGCATCACTCATGATGCTAAAGGCTAATCTGTTAGTTTCGCCATCTGTTAACGGTGGTGCATAGGCAGGGCGTAAAATTCCCTGTATTTTGATGTGCGGCTTCATGTGTGCGGTTAAAATCATGTCCGAAGCATCATGCTCTACCATCAACTTGAGTAAGGAATTGATATCGCTCATGGCTTAACCTCTGCTTTAATATTAAAACGACTAAATACAAGTAAACGATATCATCAATAAATTGTATTTATGCCTCATAAAACCGCGCCCCTGCTTGATGACAGGCTAAATTTACACCTTATTGATGCACATTAATTAAACACTTATTATTTGAAAATAATATTTGACGTTATCACAAATGAACGCTATTTTGCACAATAACCATACTAATTTTAAGGAGGAGATAGTCATCAAAATTTTGAGCGACAAATATGACGGCAACTACCCTTACTAATACTGCAACAAAAAAACCTAACACCGATGACCTACCTTATTTAGATGTCATCAAAGATAGCTATAGTCTGCATCAACATTATCAAAAGATTCGCCTGCAAACGCCATTGAATACTTACTCCCTGCTCGTTGAGTCAGGTTTGATTAGCGCCGAACAACTTCAAGAAACACTAAATGATGCAAACCGCCCCAAAAATCAACATATTGGTTTTTTTCTGCGAAAAAAGAATCTGATTTCTGATGAGGATTTAGGCCATTTATTGGCACGCAGTTTTAGTTTGCCCTTTGTGCATCTGCGTAACTTTGATATTGAAATTAATGCTGTTCAGCTCATTCCTGTTGCTTTTGCACGCAAAAACACACTCATTCCCATCATGTTAGAAAACAAACATTTGGTTGTTGCTGTTGCTGACCCAACCAATAATCAAATACTAGAAAATTTACAGTTTATTACGGGCAAAAATATTGAATTAGCCGTTGCCATGCAGGAAGATATTTTGTTGGCAATTGCCACTTATTACAGCCAGCAAGAAATGGATAGCGCACTCAAAACCATTGAAGTGTTGCAAAAAAATGATAACAATCAAAAAGAAGCCGCAGTAAACGACCATTTATTAGAGCGTCCTGTTGTTCAGTTAGTACAAAATTTAATTACCGAAGCGGTGATTAATCGTGCCTCTGATATTCATATTCGCCCTCATCAAAATACCGTTGAGCTGTTTTTTCGTGTTGATGGCATGTTGGTTCATCAACGCAGTATCAACAAACAACTACTGCCCACCATTATCACACGCTTAAAAATTTTGGGCGGCATGGATATTTCTGAGCGTCGTTTGCCACAAGATGGCCGCTCTCGTATTCGTTATGACAATAAAGAAATTGATTTACGCTTATCGGTGATGCCGAGTATTTATGGTGAAGATGTGGTGATTCGACTACTCGACACCCAATTTGCCATGAAGCATTTAGAAGACTTAGGTTATGAAGGAGATGATGCCGAACGCATACGCCACTTATTAAGTCGTAACAATGGCATGTTTTTAATTACAGGGCCAACAGGTTCGGGTAAATCCACGACCTTGTACACAGTGATTGAACAAATCCACAATGAAACCATCAACATTATTACCGTTGAAGACCCTGTGGAATATCACATGGACGGCATTACCCAAATTCAAATCAATCCCCAAACCAATTACACCTTTGCTCGTGCACTCAAACACATTCTGCGTCACGACCCTGACGTGATTATGATTGGTGAAATTAGAGATGAGGAAACCGCAAAAATAGCCGTTGAAAGCGCACTAACAGGGCATTTGGTATTAAGCACCTTACATACTAATAGTGCAGCAACAACAATAACGCGCTTTTTAGAAATAGGTATTGAACCCTATATGCTCAGTAGCACTTTATTGGGGGTATTGGCACAGCGTTTGGCTCGTTCTAACTGCCAAAAATGTCTTGTTGAAGAAGTGGTTGACCCCAGTATCCGCCATGTTATGGGAGCAACGCCTAATGAAGTCTTTTACAAAGGGGCTGGCTGCGATGCCTGTAAACAACGTGGCGTAAAAGGACGGCATGCTGTTTATGAACTTTTAGTCATGTCACCAACCATTAAAGCCATGGTCACACCTCACACAGAGGCTGCCGACATCCAGAAACTAGCTATTGAAGAAGGTATGACACCTCTCACCGCTCACGCGCTACATTTGGCGCGTAAAAAAGTGATTTCGTTAGCAGAGGCGTATCGGGTACGCTTAGATTAACTCAATTTTTTTTAACCCCATCGACTGCCCATTGACCAACACTTCAAAATCATGCTCACCTTCATAATAACGACGTGTTGTAATCACCTTAAAAGTATAACTTTGTGTTAATTGATGCTCTCCTGCCGCTAATAAACCCGTCTTCCATTTAAACACTTTAACCGACTTTTTACCGTTAGCACGTGGCAAATGTAAGGCGTAATCAATCACTAAGTTTTGCGGCTCAAGCAATAAAAACGATAACGACAATTGCACCGTTTCATTCATGCTTATTTGTGTTTTATTAAGAGAAAAATGAATGTTTTGTAGCTTGAGTGTTTGGCTATAACCTAACAGGGCTAAGGCATCGCTATGACCCGCTTTTACTAAACCGCGTGTCGCGTGTTTAACAATCCAGTGCCGTTGTGGTGTAGGCTGATTAACCAACCAATCTTGGGCTAAATTAACAACTAATTGAGGATGGCTTTTACTAATATCGTTTAAGTTATTAGCCACTGAGCGTTGTACATAGTCGCTGCTATCATCTTTTAACTGCTCTAAAATAGTCATAATCTGTTGATGATTATTCATTAAATACGGCACACGTTGTCCCCAAGGCAAACGCGGCCTACAGCCCTCGGAAGCTAAACGACGTACATGATGATTTTCATCTTTTGCCCAGTCCTGTAAATAACCATAGGTTAAATCAAAGTGATGTTGCAAAAAAGGACGAATCGCAAATTCGGCGGTAAATAACGGTGTCAGTACTTTTAAAGTCTGTAAAGCTAAATCGGGGTGATTTAAACCATACACCGCAACATAATCAATAATTGGCCATGCCGCAAAACTATAATTATCTTGTGTATTATATGCTGACCAATGTTGCGGTACTTGCTGTAATAGCAAAGCTGTTTGAGCAAAATCGCTAGGTAAATACTGGGCTAATACATCAATTAAATAATACACCCGCGCTTTTAGCTCTAGCTTGTGTATACCGCTTTGTGCTTGGTGTATAAAATCTTGGCTGGCAAAATTTGGCTTAATTTTGCTAAAAACACAGGCAATCTGTGCAATGGCATCATCAGCCAAACGCTCTTTTAATAAAGTGGACATAAAAAAACACCTAAAAACCAATATACACCATATTACTTGAGAGTTTTCAAACTCACTATTATACTTTAAGAAGTCATCACAGGCTTACAACACCCAAAACATAAGCCGAAAAACATAATGACTTAGACCATCATATTTGTACCAACTCTTTAAGGAAATAATCATGAAAAACACACTTATCATTGCGGCTGTATGCGGCGTGTTGAGCAGTCAGGCGGGTGCTTGGGGCAGTGCTACAAGGCGCTGTAACTGGTGCAGTCAGCGGCAAAAATAGTGATGCCATTAAACAAGATGCCACTCAAAATGCTACAGATGAAGTGAGCAGACAAGCAGACGAAAATGCCCAAGCTAACGCAGTTGACCCTAACACATTAGAAGGCGCGGCTACCAACATTGCAGCAGATGCCGCCTCACAAACAGCAACTAATGCACTAAGTAAAACAGGTATTCCAGGTGCCGCTGCTATTGGTGGTGCTGCGGGTAGCTTAGTTAAAGGTTTTGGAGGCATGTTTAAGAAAAAACAAGCAGAACCACAACCAACCCCAACACAAGAATAACTCAAAAAAGGCTTATCTAAGATACGCCTTAAAAAACTCCCGCACATGAGCGTTACTTTTTATACATACTACGCCTTAGCCAACAACTCAGTCACTTGAGTAAGCTCTGCGGCTATTTTGGCTAAATCCTCTTGAGCGACACGTTTAATCTCGGCCAAAACATCAGCATTTTGAAGTTCTTGAGCGCGTTCCTCTGAGTCCGCATCTAAGCCACGGGCATAATCTTGTTGAATTGCTTGCAAACGCTGATTAAGCTCGGCATAACGTGCTTCTAAATTGGCTTTTTTTGCTAATAAGTCAGACATGATAATTCCACATAAAAATTAAGGTTATATACAGTATAAACCCTTTATTTACGCACCACAAAGGTAAAAGTATGGATTGGTCTCAAGTATTAGGCTACGCCAGTAAAGCGGCAGATATGTTTAAAAAAGCCATTGATACCCTTGCGGTAGAACGCGATATTGTTATTCCCGAATCGGTGCTAAATACCGCATTAGCGACTATAGCAAGTCGTTCAACCTCGCTTCATGCACTAAGCTTTGAATTGCATGATAACTGGTTTGATATGGATTTAGTGTATGTGTATCAAGGGATTGAATTTGGCGTAGTTGCTAGTTTTGATGTAGAAAACATTACTTTTGATCATCATAAACAAACCTTAATTTTGCGTGAACGCCGCCCCATTGAATTGAGTACCAGACGTTTTAAATCCACATGGCAACAATGGGGTTTTAATGTATGGGCATGGTGGTTACGGCAATTTAAAAAAACGACTCCTTTAATTCATGTGTTATCTAACATCGAGGGTATAAGCATTAAAGATGGCATTTATCGCATGGACTTTTCGTTTTATATTAGGCGCAAACCTACCTTTATTGCCACCTTGTACGCGCTTGAAATTAAAAGCATTAAAATTTTAGATAAAGAGATTTATATTCGTGGTTCGGCGGATTTAAAATCACTCAATCTATTAAATGAATTGTACAAGCTGTTACCTAATCCGCCCGAAGCCTCTAGCCCCACAGCTCAAACGCTGAAACAAGAAGCCCCAATGAGCGAAGCTGAAGCCGACGTGGTGATTGATAAAATATTAGAGGCCAAGACAAAGGATTAAGATTTTAAACTCCCCCTTGCCCCTCACCCCAGCCCTCTCCCACAGGAGAGGGAGTTTTACACTAACAACTCTGATAAAAACGCACTAGCCTAAATTCATCAAACTCGTCTAAGTCTGGCCATGTAGTTGCGGCTTGTTCGGTTAATTTTTTATAATGCGGATGCTCAAAATTTTTGACTCGTGAATCTGCCACTAATACGTGTGGCGCACGTTGCAAAAACGCATCTAAAAAATGACGATTGCTGATGTCATACAATACATCGGCGGCTAACAACACATCAAACTGGGTATTTAACTGATAAAAATCAGCACTATAACTTAATTCAACGCCATTTAACTCAGCATTTGCTTGACAGGCCAACAAGGCCAAAGGGTCTATATCACAGGCAACCACGTCGGCCGCACCTGCTTGTTTGGCCGCAATCGCAACCACGCCCGACCCTGCGCCAAAATCTAATACGCGTTTGCCGCGCACATACTCAGGATTATCACGCAACCATTGCGCCATGGCCAAACCCGAAGCCCAACAAAAAATCCAATAGGCAGGCTCTTGCCAAATGGCTTGCATTTGTTCACTACTCATGGGAGTACGCGGATAATCTGGGTCAAGTAAATATAACGACAAGTTATTTAAATTAGGCAACGGTTGGGCGCGTAAGGTTGCGGTGGCTAAAGTACGTTGTAATTGCTGCTCAAGTTGAGTAAATAATAACGACATAATAATTAAGTGTTATGTTGCTTTAAAGAGCGTAAAAACAAACCAGTCCCACCCATCGACAACACCAAAATCACAATTAAATCAAAGGCGGTCATGGCTCTAAAATTAAAATTTATGGACATAATCACGCCAAAAATCAGGGCCACAATAGAGCCTATGGTTAACACCCACGCGATGATATTTTTAGCATTATAAAATAGTAAACCTATGCCAAACATAAACGGAATCATCACCATGCCTGTCGTAATAGCATATGTGCCACCAAACATCGACATACCATATAAGCGCATGGACATCCCAAAATTTGAAGTCACGGTAATGGCATTTAATAGCATATAAAATCCGCCACACATCATAATAATGCCAAGCCAAAACTCACCAATACCACCCGATGTTCCACCTGCGCCTCTCATTACTTTTTCTCCTCTTGGGTTTTATTTACCCAAATGCCTTATAAATCATAGTCTGCTTTATACATCAATTACACCGATTCAACCATACAAGATAGGTTGTTATCCCTCACCCCAACCTTCTCCCAAGGGGCGAGGGAGTCTTTTATATTGCTTATTTAAAACCATAAAAAAAGCCGCAGTATGCGGCTTTTTCATCAAGCTAAAACCTTACTTCCAAGTCCAGCTTTGACCCCAGCTATTTTGACCATCCCACAAGTGGGCATCTTGGCCGTCAAATGCCCCCCAATAGGCATCTTTAATGTCTATGGCTTTGTTAGGCGCATGGGCAGGACGCAACGAGTTACCCGCACCACGTAACCACACTTGATTAGCTCCGCTATGGCAATCCCATAACTGAATTTTAGTGCCGTTACCTGTACCCGCAGCCGACACATCTATACAACGATTAGCATTAGCTTGGCTATGAATACGGCCTTGCGCGTCTTGCCACCATTTTTGGGTATTTGCGCCATTACACGACCAATGATGCACAATTGCGCCATTATTGGTATTACGGCTTTCTAAATCTAAACATTTGCCTTTGCCATTCACCAAAGTGCGCCATACAGGCACTTCCGTTAGGGTAGTGCTTTCAATTTGCACACTCACATTACCCGATACAGCCGCATCAGAAGCCAAACGAATAATTACGCTGTTATCATTTACCACAAAACTGGTGCTTACATTGGTACCAATTAAGGTACGTTGTAACTGACGGCTACCATTAAATACTTGCAAGGTATCGCCAATGCCATCTAAACCACCCGACACAGTGACTTTAACCGCGCTTGCGCCTGCAATACTTAAGGTTTGATGAGTTGTTTGATTGGGCGCATAGTTAGCCGCAGACCATGAGTTAGTTGTTGCGTAGTAGGCTTCCCATTTACCTTCACTGGCTTTATCTGAGTAATTTAGCCACAAGCTTTGATTGCCATTCACCGCTAATAATTTTTGATTTTGATAGGAGTTAGCAGGTACAGCAAAACGATAGCCTGCGTATTCGCTAGCACATTGCGCTCGTCCTTGCTCCCACGCACCACTACCGCTAGTGACACGCCAGTCATCAGGGTTGGCCACATTTTGACACGCAAAACGATGCACTACTGCACAATTATTATCATTCCAACGGCCATTACCGCCTTGTTCGGCGCAGTTTTCACCTGCCGAGCCTGCATTATTTGGCTCGCCACCATTCCAACTCCACACGGCGGCGGCGGTCATGCTGTCGTCCCAACGGTCAGCATCTACATTATTAACCCCACAAGCAAATAAACGTGGAATATTAGAGCTATCAATAGTACCCGTTTGGTCAACCCAACCATCAGGCAAAATATCTTTACCTAGTTTGCTATCCGAAATGGTGTAAATACTGCCTACAGTCAAGGCATTACCGTCCATTTTACAAGTTGCTGTATCAAAATATTTTACAGGACGCGAATTCCAGCCGCCATCTGCCCCTTTGGCAAAAATCCGGCCATCCCAAATAAGCGAACCGTCATACCAATTATTTGCGCCTTTAACAATAATACGTTTGCCCTTGGCAATCATTTCGCGTGGCGTTTCCCAACGATTACTCGGTTTATCACTTGGGGTATATAACATCGAACCAAAGGCGGCACGTAAAGGGGCTTCGACTAATGCCTGATTACCAACACGGTCTTCTAAATCTAAAAATAAAATTTCTTTAGGATGCGCGGTTAACCAAGTAGCCATTTTTTGCAATTCATTGGGGTAGCTATCAACCGCGCTATAAATAGAGGAGCAGTTTTGATGACACAGCTTGACTACGCCATTATCGTTATGAATATCAAGGTCGATGTTACGCACACCGTTATCCATTAACTTATCTAATGCCCAACGCTGATTCGCCCATGTTGCCGAAGAGTCATTCCACGCATTGTGTGCGCCTAGAATTTGCAAACGATTCACAGGTGTATCGGCCTGTAACTCCATTGCTTGGGTGAGTGGCCATGCCGAATCTGCAAAACTGCTAGAAGCCGACACTAACAAGCTAAGCATAGTGATAATTTTTTTCATTGTACCCTCTAATTTTTAGGCGCGTTCGACTAAAGCAAACACATTAAATTATGGGTAAAAAATATACTAAATAAGTCTAGTTAAAGATTGATACTTAGCGTCATTGCCAAATAATAATTGGCACACAAAGTCAGTTTTTAGCTAATCACGGTATTTTTAGATATTGGGTGGCAACCTAAACACTACACCTAAACAAATCCTGTCGCCTTTAAACGAAATAAGTTTGTGCCATTTAGTGATAGCTATCACATTCCTAACCACTTAGTTTAAAAAAAATAGCAAAAGAAAATATCTCATCTAGCATTTTAAATTAAGAGTTATTTATTACTCAGGAAGCCACTCAATAACAGCAAGGATGCAAAACATGACACCCAAAATCCGCCTAACATCTTTAATTTTGTTACTAACACATTGTATGAATTCGATTGCTCAAGAATCACAAAAAAGCCAAATGCAGGTCATGGCAAGAATTGTCCCTAGCTGCATTATTAACACCTCAGAAAACAGCCATACACCACAACTTTACTGTACTCAAGGTGTTTCTAATAACAGTAATACTCACATGACACAAAATCCTTCTAGCACAATAAATACCGTTTCAACGACTACTTTAATAACAACTCATACCACGCTTATAGTAACAACCATTGAGTTTTAAACATTAAATGCCTGTGGTGCTAAGCCTTGTTGATAACACTGATACATTGTTTTATAGGCCGATTCAAATGCTATACGTTGCGCTTTAATATCAAACAAAGGGCTTTGTTCGCGGTGCTGTAGTTTTTGTTTTATTTGCGCTAACCATAAAGGTGATGTAGCCAACTTTAAAGCCAATGCCTCATAGTCTGCCAAATTTTGGGTAATTAACTCTGGCAACCCCACAGCAGTCAATATACTTGCCGCGACCCGACTGGCAAACGTCTGCCCCATACAGGTTACGATTGGCACACGCGCCCATAAAGCGTCGCAAGCGGTAGTATGGGCATTAATGGGCAAAGTATCTAAAAATAAATCGGCAAGTTGATGGCGTGCCAAATGCACACTGGATGCCACTTTAGGCGCAAAAACTAATCGCTCAGGAGCAACTCCACGTTTTGTAGCCTCGTCACATAAATTTTGACGTGCTGTTGCATTACCCTCTAACAACCACAACACGCTATTAGGCACTTGTTGTAACAGACGCATCCATACATCAAACATGGTTGGCGAAATTTTATAGCTGTTATTAAAACAACAAAAAACAAAACCTGATTCTGGCAACCCCAATTCACTACGACTAAAAACTTGCGAAGATATGGGGCGTTTGGAGTCATTGACATAATAGGTATGTGGTAAACAAACCACTTTTTCACTAAATTCTGTGTGATATTGTGGCGGTATAATATGCCTATCTGCCAAAATATAATCTATATAACTTGCGCCAATGGTACTTGCTTGGCCTAAATAATTTACCTGTATAGGCGCAGCTTTATAAGCAAAAATACCTAAACGCGCATCTTGGGTATGTCCTTTTAAATCAACGGCAATATCTATTTGTAAAGACTTTATCAATTGTGCTACTTGTAAATCGGTGTATTGGCTAACATCTATATACCTATCAAAAGCTGCTTTAACACGCACGGTCATTTCATCGTTTTTAGAATTAAAGGCCAAAGCGATTATTTCAAACTGGCTGCGGTCATGTTTTTCAAATAACTCAATCATTAAAATAGAGGTGGCATGATTGTAAAAATCAGCCGAGATATAGGCAATTTTAATTTTAGGATGTTGATAAATTTCGCCATTCCATAAAGGCGTACTTTGTGCAGGATAATTTTTGAGTACATAAGACTCAGCGCACATAAGCTGCTCATGTGGGCTGGCAGGCACATTAAAAAACTCAAATGGACTAATCAAGGCTTGCTGTTGTGCTATACCTTGACGTAAAAACGCGACAGTGGCGTGATAGTCTTTCCAGTCGCAAATATGGGTTTGTAAATAAAATATCCGCCCTGCCGCATACGGATAACTAGGTTCTACACTAATTAATTGCGTGAGTAACTTAATCGCCTGTGGATAATCTTGCAAACCTACTAACACATTTGCACAATTATTTAAGGCGTTAATGTAATGGGGTTTAAGGCTAATAGCTTTTTGATAATGATTAACTGCTTCGTGATAACGTTTTAGTTTTTCTAACACCAAACCACAATGATACCAAGCCTCGGAAAAATCGGCTTTAAGCTGTGTTGCTAACTGATAACTATGTAACGCCTGTAAATAATCATTATATTGTAAATACAACGTACCTTGTAAATTGAGAGCGATTACATGATGTGGCTGTTGCTGCAATACCTTAGCAATACTTTGTAAAGCTTGCTGTATATGGTGTTGTTTATTTAAAGCAATGGCATGATGATAATATAAATCAACTTGTTGCGTGGCTGTTAGCTGACACGACAAGCCCGATTCAAAACTCTGTTGTGCTAATTGATGTTGATTTAACAAGCCTAACACTACGCCATAATGCAGCCATAACATCGGAGATTTTTGTTGATAACTAAGGGCTTTTTGTAGCGAGTCTTGAGCCTTTTCTAGTTGATTTTGCTGCAAATATAACACGCCTAAACGGTGCCACAAGTCGGCATCTGTAGGTGTTTGTTGTAACAGCTTTTGATAAATAGCTTGAGCTTGTGCCAGTTGATTGGCTTGATGTAAGGCAATCGCTATTTTTTTATTTAGAGGTGTCATGGTGTTTGCCACGCCATATTTTCCACACAGCAGGCACGCAGCCTACATCTAATAATAAGGGTATCCAACACCAATAAACTGTATTAGCTATTGGTACAATTAACACCGCCAACGCACCAAATACACCACCAATAACCAACACCAAAGAGGTTGAGGTTTGCTGTTGTTTAGCTTGCCATAACAAAGTCGCATTTTGACCTGCTAAAAGCAACCATAACAGGCCAAAACTTATACTTAGCATCCATGCCATTAAAGCCTACTCACTCACATTATCAGGCGTAGGTTTGGGATTACTTGGCTTACGGCGTTTACCCTTATTTTTGGTATCACGATGCCGCACTTTAGGCTTTTTGGTTTTATCGCCCTCTTTGGCGTTGTCTTTGGCTTTATCACGTTGAGATTGTGCTAAAGACTGTGCTTTTTGGGCATCAGTACGCAAATCAGGCTTTTTGTTGCGTGGCTTCTTTTTGGTCGGCTTGGCAACAGGTGCGCCAACAGCCAATGGCTTAGGCTCTCTTTTAGAAATCGTGGCGACTGATGGCTGTTTAGCACGTTTGTTAACACCGACTTTGGTTAATAACTCAAAGTCTATTTTACGCTCGTCTAAATTAACCCCTGCAATACGCACCTGTACTTTATCGCCCATGGCATAACTAATGCCTGTTTTTGCGCCTACTAAAGTGTGCATCACAGGGTCAAAATTAAAGTAGTCGCCTTGTAAATTGCGTACGTGTACCAAGCCTTCCACAAAGATATCATCTAAAGAAGCAAAAAAACCAAATGCAGTGACGGCAGTAATTACACCCGTAAAGTCATCGCCAATATGGTCTTGCATATACTCACATTTAAGCCATGCCGTCACATCACGGGTTGCTTCATCGGCACGACGTTCATTAAGCGAACAATGCTCGCCTAAAGCTAACATCTCGGCCATGTTAATGGCTGGTGGCGCATCAGGATGACGTAAACTATGCCTAATCACTCGATGTAATAACAAGTCAGGATAGCGACGAATTGGCGAGGTAAAATGGCCATAAGCCTCATACGCCAAACCAAAATGACCTAAGTTTTCGGGGCTATAAACTGCTTGTTTCATTGAGCGTAATAACATGGTCTCAATAATTGGTGCATCAGGACGGTCTTTAATACTTTGTAAAACAGCCTGAAAATCGGCAGGTTTTGGCTTGGTCGCTTTAAAATCAATGCCTAAAATTGCCAAATAGCTTTTTAGTTTGGCTAACTTTTCGTCTTTAGGCCCTTCGTGATTACGATACAGCGCAGGCAATTTTAATTTAGCCACATACTCGGCAGCACACACGTTAGCAGCCAACATACATTCTTCAATCAACATATGCGCTTTGTTACGAGTGCGCGGCAAAATCTTGTCGATTTTTTTGTTTTCATCAAAAATAATGTAGGTTTCGGGGGCTTCAAAATCTAAAGCACCACGTTGCTCACGGGTCGCTCTTAAGATTTTAAATAAGCCAAACAAATTATGTAAAGGCTGTATCGCTTGTGGATATTCTGCCGCCACTTGTTGGCCTAACTCACTGTCGGGCTGTTCTAAAAGCGCACTCACTTTGGTATAGGTTAAACGTGCTTGCGAGTGCATCACCGCCTCGTAAAAACGATAGCTAGTCACACGCCCTAAGCGTGAAATGGTCATATCGCAAACCATACACAAACGGTCAACTTTGGGCTTTAACGAGCACAAACCATTCGATAAAATTTCGGGCAGCATTGGCACTACAAAACCTGGAAAATACACCGAGGTTGAGCGATGTTTGGCTTCGATATCTAAAGGCTGATTAGGCAATACATAATGCGAGACATCGGCAATAGCCACCACTAAACGATAACCGCCACCTGCGCGTTTTTCGGCATACACCGCATCGTCAAAATCTTTGGCATCTTCGCCATCAATGGTCATTAACGGTAAATGGCGCAAGTCCACACGGTCGGCTTTATCGGCCTCTGCAACCTCAGCGGTCATAGTAGCTACTTGTTGCTCTACATCGTTTGGCCACACATGCGGAATTTCAAAATTGCGTAAGGCAATTTCGATTTCGAGACCTGCCGATAAATAATCACCCAAGACTTCAACAATCTCGCCCACCGCATAACTACGATGATTCGGTTGTGAAGTAATAGCAACTTGTACAAACTGACCAAACTGCGCACCTTTGGTATCACCTTGGATGACAATTTCGTGGGTCATGCGCTTGTTATCAGGAACAACGTAGGCTACGCCGTCTTCTTCACAATAACGCCCCACAATACGTTGCGTTTTTGCTTCTAACACTTTAACAATACGACCTTCGGGACGACCTTTATGATCAAAACCGACCACACGCACCAAAACAACATCGCCATGAAACACTAAACGCATTTGTTTAGATGTTAATAAAATATCACCCGATTTATCGTCAGGAATTAAAAAACCAAAGCCATCGGGGTGACCTTGTACATAACCTTTTTTGCATTCGCTTTCGTCAAGAGGACGATATGTGCCGCGTCGGTCTGAGGATAGTTGACCGTCTCGTACCATTGCACCGAGCCGTTTTTGTAGCGCAAATTGACGTTCGTCATCATGCAAGCCCAATAAACCTGCTAATTGTTCGGCACTTAATGCTTTAGGATTTTGAGAGATAACTTGCAGGATAAGGTCGCGGCTAGGGATAGGATTTTCGTAACGCTCGGCTTCGTTTTGTGCTTGTGGGTCTTGCCACAGATTTTGTGTCATATATTCATTTTCTCACAGTTGTTTTTTAATTCTATCACTACAAGGCTGATGTGTCGTTGACTATTTTATGACAACATATATAACTAAAAGATATAAAAGTATAATTTAATATCGTTTTAAATTATTTTACGACTGTTTTATAGTCGCGTTCATCAAAAATCATTCTTGAAATAAAGACTATGAAACTACGTCATTTAGACTACGATGCTCCCGAAAGTCAGCAACATCAGCGCGAAGGCTTGCCGTTACTTGAAGTAGAGGTAACACACCAGCAGCACTTTAAAACTTTTATTAAAACCTTTGCTATTTTATTTGCCGTTATGTCAATTGTGATTGGCTTGGTATTTTTGTTTGCTCCCAATTCTCATGCACTTCAAGAAGGATTTTTAAGTAACGCTTTTTGGCTTGCATTTGCAGTAGGTTTAGGCGCTCAAATGATTGATGGTGCTTTAGGCATGGCTTATGGCGTTACCTCTACGACTTTTTTATTAGGTGCTGGCGTGCCTCCTGCGGCGGCATCGGCATCGGTACATTTAGCCGAAGTATTTACCACAGGCTTTTCGGGCTTTTCTCATTGGCGTTTTGGCAATATCAACAAAGCCTTATTTTATCGTTTGGTCATTCCAGGCATGATAGGTGGTGTGGTGGGTGCTTACGTGGTCACTAGCTTTGATGGTGATGTCATTAAACCGTACATTTCAGCTTATTTGTTATTGATGGGCTTATATATTTTAAGCAAAGCCGTCAAAAAAATTAAAGTACGCAAAGAAGCCCCAAAGCACATTGGTGCGCTTGCTTTAACAGGCGGCTTTGTAGACTCTGTAGGTGGTGGCGGTTGGGGGCCTGTAGTCACGACCTCGTTAGTGGGAACAGGCCAAGACCCACGCACCACGATTGGCTCGGTTAATGCGGCTGAATTCTTTTTGTCTATTGCGGGGGCAACTGCTTTTGCGGTGTTTGGTAGCGTGTTTAGTCATTGGCCGTTAATTGCAGGTTTGGTGATTGGTGGTTTGTTTGCTGCGCCTTTAGCAGCATGGTTATGCCACCATCTACAGCCTAAAAGTTTGTTGATTATTGTGGGTCTCTGTACACGACAAAAAAATATTTTAAGTTGAAAAGGCCGTAGGTAGCCGCCA
>ERZ724523.522-NODE-522-length-22378-cov-4.321910_pt1 | contig 22378 bp, 22 predicted proteins | sample MGYA00376056_ERZ724523 | MGnify/ENA primary metagenome ERZ724523 (study PRJEB28724, sample SAMN07190888) | wastewater metagenome | isolation source: influent of sewage treatment plant in Hong Hong | place: USA: Christiansburg, Virginia | collected 2016-03-01 ... | reverse complement strand
CGAGACGGCGGTAGTCGTTGGTGACCAGTTCCCCGGTTTCGGGATACAACACCATATGGCTTGCGCACCCAAAATGCGGCTTGTGCCACAGCGGCTCCAGGGCAAGGGTGGCGGTATTGAAACGCCATGCGCGCTGGTGGCGATTGGCCGAGTCATATCCCACCACGATTCCCCTCCGCAGGTCATAGACAGGCGGGTTGGTCACGCTGCCTCCTGGAACGCCGCAGACGTCCAGCATATGGTGGTCTGTGCAATCCTGGAGCGACACGCGGATGAGCCGATTGGCTGTGGGGCTCACCCCAGCGCCCACCATGCGGAACTGGTAGCGATGTTTTCCGTTGTCCATGAACCAGGCGTGTTGTCCGTCCAGCACCACGTCCCAGCCGTAGGTCTGTGCGCTGCTGCCGATGTAGTCAAAGCGCCATGTGGTGTCGAACTCCAGGGCCACGCTTGCGTCAGACCAGTGGTAGCGAAAGATCGAGCGAACCCCTACCACGTAAACCGTGTTGCCCATGGCGCTCAGGCGTGCAATCGAGGGTTCGGGGCAGTCCTGATCGTCGCATGCGCGGGTGACCGTATCGGGGTTGACCACGGTCAGGCGCGCGGGCGCCGTGCCGGACAGGTTCTTGGTGACGATGAGACCGTTGTCCAGCACGACAAACGAGTTGTAGGGCGCATGGATCGGCAGCTGCAATTGGTCCAGCGCCTCGCAATTGCGGTTCAGTCGGTGCAGGTAGCGCCCGTAGACCACGTACAGATCGCCATTGCGGTGCACCGCCATGCCACCGGGCCACATGGGGCCACCCGCCAAACGCGGTGAACGCACGATGGTTTTCAAGCTGATGGGGTCGATTTTTTCAACGCAGGCAGTGGTGGGGAGCCCGATCTGCGCGCGCAGGGCTGAGTGCTGCATCAGGTAGACCTCGCCCAGGCCTCCCAGCACGGTCATGGTGGACATCCGCGTATTGCGCGTGACGCACTGCAGCCGTTCACCGGGTTGCAGCGCCAATCCGGCTGCAGCGCCACTCCCGGGAATGGCGGTCTGCAACCGTTGCGGGCCACCGTCTTCCGCCGGCCAGGGTGATGGAAAGTACCCGCTAGTCCTCATGAAACAGGCGCAGTGCGCTTCCTTTTTGATAGCGAAACGATGGAAGCAACGATCACAAAAAATACCAGACCGGCGGGCCCGTAGGCTGGCAGCCAGTAGTTGTACAGCCCGTTGATCAGCACGGCGCGGGCCGGTGTGTAGCCAGGGGGCATTTGCAGGACGCCATGCGCCTTTTCATAGGCCAGGTAGTCCCGCTGCATGGTTGCGAAACGTTCCGGCATCTCGCGTTGCAGGTCATGCGTTTCGCCGGGGTCTTTTTGCACGTCGTACAGATGCCACAGCCCGTCGCCCACCGGTGTGTCATTGCGCGACAGCTTTAGATCACCTTTGAACAGGGCCTTGTTGCCCGATAGCTCGTAGCCCAACGGCTCATCCGCGGAGCGCACGCTACCGGTTTCGCCTTTGACCAGAGAAACCAGGCTTTTTCCCGTGATCGGCTCAATGGCCTGGCCGCGGTATTGCGTTCCCGGCAAGGGCACGGCTGCGATTTCCAGCAGGGTGGGGGGGATGTCGGTCACGTGGGTCAGCGCTTTTGCAATCTGGTTGCTGCGCCCGCCGGCAACGCCCGCAATGACCATGGGCACGCGGATGCCGCCTTCGGCTGCGTAAAACTTGTAGCCCGTCAGCGGCGACACCGATGCGCTGGCCCAACTGGGGCCCGGAATGCCATAGGCGCCCTTGCCACCCAGACGGTCGATGTCCTGCGAGTACTGGGTCCACAGCCAGGGTTGTGCGTCCTTGTAGTCGCTGCCCTCGGCGCCGTTGTCCGACAGGAACACAAAGACCGTGTTGTCGTACTCGCCACTGGCCTTGAGGTGGGCAATGAGCCGGCCGACCTCGTGGTCCATGGCATCCGCCATGGCCGCGTAGATTTCCATCTCGCGCTCCTGGTAGATCTTGTCTTTTTCGCTCAGCGCGTTCCAGTCTGCGGTGGTGCCCATGCGCACGGTGGTGGTGTCTGCTGGAATGATGCCCAATGCAGCCGCGCTGCGGCGGCGTTGTTCGCGCAGTGCGTCCCATCCGCCCTTGTATCGGCCCCGGTATTTATCAACAAACGCCTTGGGTGCCTGGATCGGGACATGGTTGGCCTGAAAGCCCACGTAGGCGAAGAAAGGCTTGCTTTTGGCGGCCGCTTCATTCGCCTTCAGATAGCCAATCATGCGGTCCACAAAATAAGTCGACGAGTAGTACTCGGCCGGCATGGTGGCAGGCTTGCCATCTTCAAACCACTCCACCGTGGCGGAGTGTGGCAGGTAGCGTTGCGTGGGCACCCAGTTGTCGGAACCTGTATCACCCTGAATGATGGAGCGGTCAAAGCCGCGGCGGTTGGGCAGGTTGTGGGACTCGGACCCCACGTTCCACTTCCCCGTGATGTAGGTGCGGTATCCGCTGTCCTGCAGCAGCGTGGCAACCGTCACCACGTTTTGCGACAGGGAACCCAGGTATCCAGACTTGCCTAGGTGCTCACGCGGCATGGCTTCGCGCAGATTGCCTACGCCATTGCGGTGGTTGTCCACGCCGGTCAGCAGCATGGAGCGCGTTGGGGCGCAGGACGCCGCGGCGTGAAAATTGGTGAACCGCGTTCCACGGTGCGCCAGCGCATCAATGTTGGGGGTTTCAATTTCACCACCAAACGCCCCAACGTCGGTGAAGCCCCAGTCATCAGCTACCAGCACCACAATGTTGGGGCGCACAGCCGCACCGCGTGGGGCCTGCGATGCAACTGACGCCGCGTGCGCCGACAGAATGCCTGCACACCAGGCAGTTGCAATGGATGCGGTCAACACTTTCCTGAACGTGTGCATGGGTGCTCGGTGGCTTGTAAATTGAACTGCAAGTTTATGAAATAAGTTCACGTTTGTGTTTCAGGTTCGCGGGGCCCTCCGGCTATGCCCAAGAGGCTGACAAAAGGGTATTAGATTCAATGCGGTAGGCTGGGTGCCATAGGGTCACTACCTAGCTTCGCCTCGCCATATGAACTGGGTGCGTTCAGATTCACTTCCTGCACGGCGGCCCACAGATGCATCGTAAAATTCCTGCCATGGCCTCACGCAAAAACCTGTCCCCACCGCATGCCCTTGCGGGCGCCGAGGCTCAAAAAACCCAGGTGCCGCCCGCTGCACGATTGACGCGTGATGACTGGCTCGACGCTGCCTTTCGGGCGGCCATTGATGGAGGAATGGGCGCGGTCCGTGTCTTGACACTGGCCCAGTCGCTGGGCGTAACCCGCGGCAGCTTCTACTGGCACTTTGCCGATCATGCAGAACTTGTCAGCGCATTGATTGATCGTTGGTATCAGCGTACCGTCAGCACTGACCAGGAGGAACTTCCAAACGGCCAGCGCGACCCCGTCGCCAGCATCCTGCAGATACTCGACGGTGCCATTGCCCATTCGGTCAAGGACCGCGACCACGATCGCTTTGAGCAGGCGCTGCGCAGTTTGGCGAGCAAAGACAGCACCGTGGCCGCCTTGATGGAAAGGGTGGATCGCGCGCGCCTGCAACTGGTTTACAACCATTATTTGCAGTTGGTACACGATGACGCCACGGCGCGGGAGCTATCCGCCTTGTTCTACCTTGCGGTCGTGGGAAGCCATGAGGCGCTCAACCGTCCCTCCGCCAGCGTCAAGGTTTCGAACTACTTGAAATCGATCATTGCCAAGCATCTGGTGCATGCAGTCGCGGCTACCAGGCCTTGATGATCCGCAACTGCAAAGATTCGGAAACCAGGGCGTTCTGGCTGCCAAAGTTACGGCTGAAATGCAGATTGAGTCCCGCGTCTTTGCCCGGAATCTTGTACGACAGGAAAGGTCCAAAGCCGTAGTTCCTGTACCGATTGCCACCGGAGGTTGCGCCTGCCCCCGAATCGTCCGAGACCTGCTGAATGGCCAGCAGGTTTGCCCCGAAAGCCCAGTTGCCGGTCACCTTGGTCACTGCGGTCTCCGCGTAGACAAAGTCGCCGCTACGGTAGTCTGTCTCCAGGTTCGACGAGTTGATGCCGTAGGACAGGCGTCCAGCCACGGTCACACCGGAATCCCAGTTGCTATCGGTGTGGTTGGGGTTGAGCGAATACGTCAGTGCAACGCCGGGCCGCAATGTATAGAAATTGCCAAAGCCCGGATTGGGACCGCGCGTCTTGTCATACGCGCCGGTAGGCACAAACAGCGAGACGCCGGCGGCAATCTTCAACCGGTTTTCGTGGCGCACCCACGCGGCGGTCAACTCGGTGTCCCCAAAGCCGGACACGTTAAGGTTCTCGCTGGTATTGCGCGCAATCAGGGCGGACTGAACGGCGTAGTTCGTTGTATTGGCGATGGTGGTAATGGCGCCCAGCACCTGTGCTGGCAGCGCGGCTCCCGGCGCAGGAGATACGGTACCCGCGGGTTGTGATGCAAAGAACGTGCGGTTGATGGATATCAACGGTATGTTGGCTGCAAACGCCAGTCGGCCACCTGCATAGGTGTCTTCTGTCATGTACCCGCCAATCAGGTTGATCTGTGTCTGTGCCTGATCAAACTTGATGGTGCCTGGCGCTACTTTAAGCGTGTATGTGCCATCGGCAATCGGCAGTCCTGCCTTGGAATTGGTGGGCAGTGGCACGGCGCGTGCGGCCAGGCCTATGTCATTGCCGCTGTCGTCGGCAATCTTGTAGATGTGGACGTACGTGGTGGTCGCGGTACCGAAGAAGCCGGGGTTGTCCGCTGCGGCGGCTATTTCTCCGCCAAAGGCGCCAATGGGTGACTGGCGCGACTTATACCCCTCACTGGCGCTGGCTCCCGTTGCCGCAGCAAGCAGGGCCATGCAAGAAGTGACTTTAAAGACGGCGCGGTGCGAGGCTAGGATTTTCATGAAGGGCTCTCCAATTGAGGCTTTAGTCTAGTCCCTCCATACATCACTGTATGTTGGTGTTTGCCCTAGCCCCGAATGCCCAGCCCCCTGCGCTCTCGTCAGTAGAGTGGCTGGTGTTTGCGAATCGCCGCCTTCACGGCATCGGTCAGCGCAAAGCCGGCACCAAACTTCTGCGCCAGTTCGGCCGCACGCGCCTCGAACGCCTCAATGCCCATGCCGTAGATGAACTGCATGGCACCGCCGGTCCATGCGGGAAAGCCAATGCCGAAGATGGAGCCGATATTGGCATCGTGCACGGTGGTCAACACGTTCTCGCTCAGGCAGCGGGCAGTCTCCACCGCCTGGCGGAACAGCAGGCGGTCCTTCAGGTCGGTGATGGACCACTGGGCATCAGCTTTCTCGAACAGAGGCTTGAGCTGGGGCCACAGGAATTTCTTCGCGCCCTTCTCGGCGGGGTACTCGTAAAAGCCGCCACCTGCCGCGCGCCCGGAGCGGCCCAGTTCGGTCACCATGCGCCGCGCAATGGCTTCGCCGGGCGACGGTGTGTAGGTCTTGCCCTCGGCGGCGTAGTCCGCCTGGGTCTGGTCCATGACGTGCACGCTGAGCGACAGCGAGGTCTCGTCAATCACCGCCAGTGGCCCCACCGGCGTGCCGCACTGGATGCCCGCGTTTTCAATGGCCGCAGCGGGAATGCCTTCGCCCAGCATCGCGATGCCTTCCATGACAAAGGTGCCAAACACGCGGCTGGTGAAGAAGCCACGCGAATCGTTGACGACGATGGGCATCTTGCCGATAGCCTGCACGTAGTCATAGGCGCGGGCCACGGTCTCGTCATTGGTCTGTTTGCCGCGGATGATTTCCACCAGTTGCATCTTGTCCACCGGGCTGAAGAAGTGGATGCCGATGAATTTCTCTGGCGCAGCACTCGCCGTGGCCAGGCCGGTGATGGGCAGCGTGGAGGTGTTGGAGGCAAAGAAGCCACCGCTCGCCAGCATAGGCTCGGACTCCTTGGTCACCTTGGCTTTCAGTTCACGGTTCTCGAACACGGCTTCGATGATCAGGTCGCAGCCCCGCAGGTCTTCTGCCTTGGCGGTGGGCTGGATGCGTGCCAGGATTTCGGCCTGCTTGTCCGCCGTCATGCGGCCCTTGTCCACCCGGCCCTGGGTGATCTTGGCGCTGTAGCTCTTGCCCAGGTCGGCCTTCTCCTGGCTCACGTCTTTCAGCACGGTGGCAATGCCCTTGCTGGCTTGCGAATAGGCAATGCCCGCACCCATCATTCCCGCGCCCAGCAGGCCGACCTTGGTGGGCTTGAAGCGTGGCACGTCCTTGGGCCGGCTCTGGCCGCTCTTGATGGCGTTGAGGTTGAAGAAGAAGGTGTTGATCATGGCCTTGGCGTTCGTCCCGGTCATGAGCTTGGCAAGGGCCCGGCTCTCCAGGCGCAGCGCGGTCTCATAGTCCACCTGCAGGCCTTCAACCATGCATGCCATGATGGCCTCCGGCGCGGGGTAGAGGCCACGTGTCTGCTTCTTGATCATGGCCGGGGCTACGACCAGCATTTGCGCGACGGCAGGCGACGAGGGCAGGCCGCCGGGCACCTTGTAGCCCTTGGCTTCCCAGGGGTGCTGGGCGGTCGGGTTGGCTGCTATCCAGGCCAGGGCCTTGGTGCGCATCTCGGCTTGAGCGTTGTCGCCGGGCGCCACCAGGTCGTGCACCAGGCCCAGGCCCTTGGCCTCGGCGGGGCTGAATAGCTTACCCTCCACCAGATAGGGCTGGGCGCCCATCAGTCCGAGGTGGCGCGTCATCTTGGTCACGCCGCTGGCGCCGGGCAACAGGCCCAGCGTCACTTCGGGCAGGCCGAACTGGGTCTTGGGCGAGTCGATGGCGATGCGGTGGTGGCCGATCAGCGCCACCTCCCAGCCGCCGCCCAACGCCGTGCCATTGAGCAGGCTGACCACCGGCTTGCCCAGGGTTTCCAGCAAGCGCATGTTCTTCTTCAGGCGCTCGATTTCGGCATAGACCTTCTGCGCGTCGGCCGGCGTGATGCGCATGGTGGCCTTGAGGTCGGCCCCGGCAAAGAAGGTGCTCTTGGCGGAGGCCAGCAGGATGCCCTGAATGGCGTCCTTGTCTTGGGCGACCTGCGCCGCGACCTCGGCCATGTCGTCCTGCCACTGCAGGCACATGGTGTTGACGGGGGAGTTGGGTTCGTCAAAGGTGATGGTGGCAATGCCGTCAACCAGGGAGTAGGAAATGGTTTTCATGATGCTATAAAAGTGAGAGCAATATGTGCAATAGATACGAGGGCTAGTGGCCGATTCGGCTCACAAGCGTTCGACGATGGTGGCAATCCCCATGCCACCGCCCACGCACAGCGTGGCCATGCCATAGCGCAGTTTGCGTCGGTGCAGTTCGTCGATCAGCACGCCCAGAATCATGGCGCCGGTAGCACCCAGCGGGTGGCCCATGGCGATGGCGCCGCCGTTCACGTTGACCTTGTCGTGCGGCACCTTCATCTCCTTCATGAAGCGCATCACCACGGCGGCAAAGGCTTCGTTCACTTCAAACAGGTCGATGTCGTTGATGGAGAGTCCTGCCTTGGCCAGCGCCTTGCGGGCCGCCGGCATGGGGCCGGTCAGCATGATGGTCGGGTCGGCACCACTGAGTGCGGTGGACACGATGCGGGCACGCGGCGTCAGGCCATGCGCCTTGGCCGCTGCTTCGTTGCCGATCAGCACGGCGGCTGCGCCATCGACGATGCCCGACGAGTTGCCGGCGTGGTGCACGTGATGGATGCGCTCCACCTGCGGGTAGCGGGTGAGCGCCACCTGGTCAAATCCCATGCCGCCCATCTGCTCAAACGCGGGCTTGAGTCCGGCCAGGCCTTCCAGCGTGGTGTTGGGTTTGATGAACTCGTCCTTGCCCAGAATGACCTGACCCAAAGCATCTCTGACCGGCATGATGGAGCGGTCAAAGTAGCCGGCCGCCTGTGCCGCAGTGGCGCGCCTTTGTGATTCGAGCGCAAAGGCGTCCACATCACCACGGGTGAAGCCTTCCAGCGTGGCGATCAGATCGGCGCCAATGCCCTGGGGTACAAAGGCGGTTTGCGAATTGGTCTCGGGGTCCATGGCCCAGGCGCCGCCGTCGGAGCCAATCGGCACGCGGCTCATGCTCTCCACGCCACCGGCCACGACCAGGTCTTCCCAGCCGGAGCGCACCTTTTGCGCGGCCATGTTCACGGCCTCCAGCCCGGAGGCACAGAAGCGGTTGACCTGCACGCCGGCACACTGGAAATCCCAACCGGCCTTGAGTGCGGCCACCTTGGGCAGCACCGCGCCCTGGTCGCCCACGGGCGAGACGATGCCCATCACCACGTCGTCCACCTTGGCCGTGTCGAATTGGTGGCGCTGCTGCAGGTCGGTCAGCAGGCCGGCCAGCAGGTTGACAGGCTTGACCTCATACAGGCTGCCGTCTTTCTTGCCTTTGCCACGCGGGGTGCGGATGGCGTCGAATACAAATGCTTCTGTCATGGGAGGGCTCCAGGCGAAATGTGAAACAGGGTGGAAATGGTGATTCGATTTGGAGTATATTGCTTTTTACCAAGCAATTGCTTTGTGAAATTCATAGAAACTAGAAACAAGGTGCCGCCATGATCGAAAGAACCCTCTTCACCCCCGACCACGAAGCCTTCCGCGACAGCTTCCGCAAGTTCATCGAGAAGGAGATTTCCCCCTTCCACGCCGAGTGGGAAGAGCAGGGCTACGTCGCCCGCGAAGTCTGGAACAAGGCCGGTGAGAACGGCTTTTTGTGCATGAGCATGCCCGAGGAATATGGCGGATCGGATGCCGACAAGCTGTTCTCGGTGATCCAGTTTGAGGAGCTGGCGCGCGCAGGCACCAGCGGCATCGGCTACAGCCTGCACAGCGAAATCGTGGCGCCCTACATCCTGCACTACGGCACACCGGAGCAAAAGGCCAAGTACCTGCCCAAGCTGGCGACCGGCGAGATGATTGGCGCCATCGCCATGAGCGAGCCTGCGGCCGGCTCGGACCTGCAAGGCATCAAGTCCACCTGCATTGAGCAGCCGGATGGCAGCTATTTGCTCAACGGCAGCAAGACCTTCATCACCAACGGCTGGCACGCCGACCTGGTCATCGTCGTGGCCAAGACCAACCCGGCCGCCGGTGGCAAGGGCACCAGCCTGGTGTTGGTGGAGCGCGGCATGCCGGGTTTCAGCGTGGGCAAGCGCCTGAAAAAACTGGGCCTCAAAGCCCAGGACACCTCCGAGCTGTTCTTCGACAACGTGCGCATCCCCGCCGACAACCTGCTCGGCGGTAAGGCGCATGAGAACCGCGGCTTCATCTGCCTGATGGAGCAGTTGCCCTGGGAGCGCCTGCAAATTGCGGTGAGCGCCGTGGCCGGTGCCCAGGCTGCGATCAACTGGACGGTGGACTACGTAAAGGAACGCAAGGTCTTCGGCCAGCCCGTGGCCGCCTTCCAGAACACCCGCTACACGCTGGCCGAACTGCAGACTGAGGTGCAGGTGGCCCAGGTGTTTGTCGATAAGTGCTGCGAGCTGATCTGCAAGGACGAGCTTGACACGGCCACGGCCAGCATGGCCAAGTACTGGACCACTGATCTGCAGTGCAAGGTCATGGACGAATGCGTGCAGCTCTTCGGTGGCTACGGCTATATGTGGGAATACCCCATAACCCGCGGCTTTGCCGACGCCCGCGTGGCCCGCATCTACGGCGGCACCAACGAGATCATGAAGGAAGTGATCACCCGGGCCATGGGCCTTGGCGCCAAGTAGGCGCGCCTAGTGGGAGCGGGGCTGGCCCCGCTTGGCGCGCTTGTCGGCGATGGCGATGTCCAGCAATTCAATCAGCGGGATGTAGGCGCGCTCAGTCCAGTCACTGTACCGGCTTGCCTTCACAAGTACCGACCGTGCAGACTCCAACGAGTCAACACGCATGTGTTCTATCCCAGCCTCATGCTCGGCCCGCTTGATCACCACGCTGAGCTTCAGGGTTGGACGTGTGGGATGAACCATTTCCTCAAATGGAAAGGTGACCGCCCAGATGGCATCCAGGTTGCCCCTGCGGGACAGGGCTTCCACAAAGGGCGCCACCAGACCCGCAACCTGAATATGCTGGTAGCGGTCGCGGACGTCCGCCGTGTTGGAGGGAATGGCCTTTGACAGATTGTGAGTGTTCATGGTCTGCATAACGAAGCGCGCTCGTTTTGCGATGACAAGCAAGCACTTCAGTACGTGGCACCAGAAACCGTTAATCTGTGGGGTATTGATCAATAGCTATCCCGATTCACCATGACTACCGTTGTTCGCGCCACCCTGGGTGACATCACGAAGTTGCCAGTAGAGGCCATTGTGAATGCCGCCAATGCATCGCTGCTGGGCGGGGGTGGTGTTGATGGCGCGATCCATCGCGCGGCCGGCCCGGATTTGCTGCACGCGTGCCGGCTGTTGGGTGGCTGCAAAACCGGAGACGCCAAACTCACAAAGGGGTATCGCTTGCATGCCAAGTACGTCATCCACACGGTCGGACCGGTGTGGCGCGGTGGCACACAGGGTGAACCCGAGCTTTTGGCCTCGTGCTACAGCCGTTCTCTGGAGATCGCGTCCGAGACGGGTATTGCCAGTATCGCGTTCCCCTGCATCAGTACGGGGATCTACGGATACCCGGTTGAGCGGGCTGCGCTGCTTGCAATTGCCACCGTGCGGTCAGCGGTCCAGCGGTTCCCGGGTATCCAGGAGGTCGTGTTTTGCTGTTTTTCCGACGGCGACCTTGCCATCTACCAACGACTCCTTCATGACCCTTCGGTCTGACACCACAACATGCAAATCCGCACCATTCACCCCACCGAGTATGAAGCCGCCCGCTTGCTGCTCCAGGCCAACCACTGGGGCCAACGCGTCGCCGATCCGGCGGTATTCGCGGAGTTGGTCCGCCGCTCCCAGATTGCGCTCGTAGCGGTGGAAGGCGAAGAAGTCATTGGCTTTCTGCGGGCGCTGACGGACGGCATCTTCAATGGCTACATATCCATGGTCGTGGTCGCTGAAGCGCACCGCGGCAAGGGCGTCGGAACGGCCCTGGTCCAGCAGGCCATGGGCGACAAGCCAGAAATGACCTGGGTGCTCAGAGCCGGACGCACCGGTGTCTCGGCCTTCTACGAGAAGTTGGGCTTCAACCAGTCCGAAGTTGCCATGGAGCGGCCGGGGCGGCGCGCGTGAAATTAAAACAAGCCCACGACCCGTCCATCCACCAGGTCAATCTGGTGCGCCGCCGGTTGCCGGGGCAGGCCAGGCATGGTCATGATGTCGCCGCAGACCATGACGACGAATTCGGCACCCGCTGCCAGTCGGACCTCGCGGATGTCCAGGGTGTGGCCCTCGGGCGCGCCCAGCAACTGCGCGTCGGTCGAGAAAGAGTAGGGCGTCTTGGCCACGCAGACCGGGTAGTGCCCGTAGCCCTCTAGCTGCAGTTGTTCAATCTGCTTGCGCACCTTGGTGCTGGCCGTTACCGATGCGGCGCGGTAGACGCGGGTGGCGATCTTGTTGACCTTGTCCCACAGCGTGTCGTCATCCCGGTAGACCCATTGCAGCGCGGATTCCTGTTCGCACAGTTCCACCACGGCATGTGCCAGCTCGTTGGCGCCCTGGCCACCATCGGCCCAGTGCGTGGTCAGCACGACCCGCACGCCCAACTCCGCCATGCGCGCGATCAGCAACGCAATTTCCGCCGGCGTGTCGGTGGCAAAGTGGTTGATGGCGACCACGCAGGGCATGCCGTAGACATGGCGCACGTTGTCGACGTGCCGCTCCAGATTGACCAGCCCTTTCTCCAGCGCATTCAGGTCTTCTTCCGTGATGGTTTTCAGCTCGGCCCCACCCTGGTATTTCAGGGCGCGCAGGGTCGCCACCACCACGCAGGCTGAGGGTTGCAGTGCGCTCTTGCGGCACTTGATGTTGATGAATTTCTCGGCGCCCAGGTCGGCGCCAAAGCCGGCCTCGGTCACCACGTAGTCGGCCAGTTTCAGCGCGGCGCGCGTGGCCATGACCGAGTTGCAACCGTGGGCGATGTTGGCAAACGGCCCACCGTGGATGAACACCGGGTTGTTCTCCAGCGTCTGCACCAGGTTTGGGGCGAAGGCCTTGTGCAACAGCACGGTCATGGAACCGTGGGCCTGCAGGTCGCGCGCCGTCACGGGCTTCTGGTCCCGGGTGTAGGCCACCACGATGTTGCCTAGCCGCTCCCGCAAGTCGTCCAGCGACTGCGCCAGGCAGAAGATGGCCATCACCTCGGAGGCCACCACGATGTCAAAGCCGTCCTGGCGCGGGTAGCCGTTGAGCGGCCCACCCAGCGACACCACGATGTCGCGCAGTGCGCGGTCGTTCATGTTCATCACCCGCTTCCAGGTGATGCGGCGCACATCAATGCCCAGCGCGTTGCCGTGGTGGATGTGGTTGTCCAGGAGGGCGGCCAGCAGGTTGTTGGCCAGCGCGATGGCCGAGAAGTCGCCGGTGAAGTGCAGGTTGATGTCTTCCATGGGCACCACCTGCGCATAGCCGCCACCGGCCGCGCCGCCCTTCATGCCAAACACCGGACCCAGCGACGGCTCGCGCAGGCACATGGCGGCTTTTTTGCCAATGCAGTTCAGCGCATCGCCCAGACCAATCACGGTGGTGGTCTTGCCCTCACCGGCTGGCGTGGGGCTGATGGCGGTGACCAGGATCAGCTTGCCGTCGGCTCGGTCGTGCAGGCTGGCGATGTAATCCAGCGAGAGCTTGGCCATGTGGTGCCCATACGGCTCCAGGTGTGCATCCGCGATGCCCAGGCGTTCGCGGGCCAGGGTGGTGATGCGCTGCATGGACGCAGCCTGTGCGATGGCGATGTCGGTGGGAATGGACATGGTGGGGCTCCGGGTGCCACCATGTTACCCATATCAGGTGGGATCGCGCCTGCTTTACCCCGCGGCCACGATCACATGCGCCTGAATTTTTCCGGCCACCGGGCCAGCGCCATGGCGGGCGGCAATCGCCTCCGCCGCGCGGTCCGTGGCGAGCGCCAGTTTGTTGGCATCGCGCGTCTCGATTTCGTTGCGCAACGGCGTGCCGTGGCAATAGGCGGTGGCCGCATCACGTGCCGAGGGTGCGCGGCTCAGCTTCTCATGCGTCCTTATCGCGATGTTGGTGAACCCTGCGCGGTGCAAATCCTCGCGGATCAGTGCGGTGTCGTGGTAGCCGTGCGGCGTGCGCGCGAGGAACCGCGGCGGGTCGTGCGGAAACAATGTGGCGACGGCGTTGGTGACGTCGTCGGCAAAGGTGTTTTCTTCGATGCGGTCCCAGACACTGAAGACAAAGCGCCCATTGGCCTTTAGCACGCGACGCGCCTCGGCGTAGCCCGCGACCCGGTCGGGAAAGAACATCGCGCCGAACTGGCAGCACACGACATCAAACGCGGCATCGTCGAACGGCAGGGCCAGCGCGTCCGCCTGCCGCCATGTGAGGCGGCTGTCTGCCCCCTGCCGGCTGGCGGCGTAGTCGAGCATGGGCTGGTTGAGGTCAGTCACCACGTAGAGCGCGTCGGGCTTGAGCTGTGGTGCCAGCAAGCGCGTGACCACGCCGCTGCCGGCAGCCGTTTCCAGCACCGCGCTGGGCGCGAAGGCCGCGACCAGCTCTGCCAGGTCGGTGGCATAGGTCTCGAAAATCAGCGGGACCATCAGCGTGTCGTAGAACTTCGGGATGGAGCCTGTGAATACCTTGTCGCTATTCGCCATGAGCGCTCTCCAACGTGTGCGCAACCCGGTTGGGCATGGGCAACAGCCTGCCATTGTGTTCGTGCAATCCAGCTTCGTCAACGCGGTATGCTCTATGCCCGAGAAAGGCTCAGACATGAAACCATCACAATCCGTTGTATTCCGGTTTGGCGATGCTCAGTTCGAGCAGTTTGGTGGCGGCTTGCGGGTGGCTAGCCAGGAAAAGCGTCTGCGCCCGCAGACGGCCGCCGTGCTGGCACAGCTGCTGGAGCGCGCGGGACAACTGGTCGTTCACGACGAGTTGATCCAGGCGGTGTGGGGCGACATTGTTGTAACCGACAACTCGCTGGCGCAATGCATCTCGGAAATCCGCAGTGCGCTGGGAGCGGGTCACGAGAACGTGATCGAAACCGTGCCCAGGCGCGGTTACCTGGTGCGTGTCGCCGTTGCGCGAGACATCGCTGGACCGATCGCTGATATCTCCCCGGCCCTTGACCGTGAAAGCAGCAATGCCGCCAAGCCAGTTACCCCACACCGCCTGAAGTGGCTGACCGCGGGTGCTCTGGTTGTCGTGTTGATCGCCATGGGCTGGCTTGGATTTTCGTATCTCATAAGACCTGAACCGGCCCGCGTCTCCCTGGCCGTCTTGCCCTTTCAAGGGCGCATGGCTGGCACCGAGCAGGCCTGGTTTAGCGAAAACCTGGGCGAAGACATCACTACCAATCTGTCCAGGATACCGGGGGCCCATGTCATCGCTCGCGTGTCAACGCAGGCCTATGCCGGGCTGGATGTGCGCCTGGCCGGCCGTGAACTCGGTGTGCGCTATGTCGTTGGCGGCACGGTAGACCGTGATGCAGACCAGGTGGTAATGACGCTGTACCTCGCCGACACCGACACCGGTGCGATCCGCTGGAGTGAACGGTTTGAAACCCGAGCAGCGGACGTCGACAAGACGGCGCGCCAGGTGGCCGACCGGGTTGCCAACACGCTGCATGTGACCGTTGTTGCCGCCGAAGCGCAGCGCATTGCAGATGCGCATGCGCGCAGTCCCGCAGCCGAAGAACTGGCGCTGCAGGCCTGGGCCGCCTGGAACCGGGGTTCGCCCGCAGACGTGGCCCGCGCCAAGCAACTGGCGCTGCAGGCGCTGGCTCTGGATGACCGATCCGTGCTGGCCTGGAAGACCATGGCCAGCTGGCATTTGCGCGCGCGCATCAGCCAGTCCTTGCCCGCGGAGCAGGCGGTTGCGGGCGCCGAAGCCGCCGCCCAGCGGGCCATGGACATCGACCCCCAGCACACGCTGGTGCACACGGTGTACGGCGCCGCCAAGGTGCTGCGCGGCCAGCACGAAGAGGCCCAAACGGCGCTGGAGCATGAAATCGCCACCAACCCCTCCCACCCCGTGGCCTACTATTACCTGGGCCTGTCCTATCTGATGCGGGGCCAGCCCGAACAAGCGATCGCGCAATACCAGCGTGCGCTATCTATCAGCCCGCGCGATCCGCGCCTCTCGCGCTTTCACCGCTACCTGTCACTGGCGTATCTGCACAACCACGATCTGCCGTCGGCCTTGCACCACGCCAGGCTGGCCACCGAGGTGCCCATGGTGGACCGCACCGCCTGGGCCATGCTGGCGTCCACCTGCGCGCTCGCGCATGACCAGCCCTGCACAGACACCGCCACAGTCAGGTTGCGCGCGTTGTGGCCCAACTTCACGATTGCGCAGGGCGAGTCGGAATGGCCGCCCGCCCGCGCCGGGTTCACGGCACGCCATCAGGAATATCTGAATGGGCTGAAACTCGCCGGCTTCGCGGCAGGCACCTAGTTCTTGGGTGCTTCTGGCGGAGCAAAGAAACGGGTCGCGGTGGGCCCGTTGCCCACGATCTGAACGACCACGCCGTCTTCCTTGATTTGCGAGAAGTGGTTCACGTTGGCGGGCTCTGTGTAAAAGCTGCCGGCGGGCAGTGCCTTCAGCTTGGCCGGGTCGAACTTGTCGCCGTAGCCCACGTACCAGGTACCCGAGATGATGGTGTAGGCCCTGGCCTCCGGGTGCGAGTGGGCTTGGGAGATGCTGTTGGGCGGAAATTTGACGCGCTCGACATACGGCCCCGGCTTGGTGGAGTCGCCAACCAACGGCGCAATCTCATGTCCGGGCACACGTCCAGGCTTCCATTTCAGTTCGTCGCTGGTGACCCTGAGGCCACCTTCGGGCAGGTCGTCCGTGGCCTGGGCGGCGACAGCGACAAGGCTGAGCGCCAGGCAGAGCGACGCGCGTGCGGTAAAGACTTTCATGGTGACTCCCAAAAGGTGATGTGGTTTGCAGCCATTCACTATGGTCACCGCCCGGCAAAAAGTCCTGAACAAAACCTGAAAGAAGCCTGAAAACGTCGGCATTCAGGGTTGCTGCTGAGGAATGTATGAGCTTCTGCGGGCACTTGTGCCGCCGCGGCTCCTCCTGGACATCCGTTCGGTATGCGTGGCGTCGCACAGACGCGGTGCCAGGGCGCTCGTAATGTGGGAGCCTTCTTGAAAGGAAATCCCATGTTCCAGCTCGACAGCTATCTGTTCTTCGACGGCACCTGCTCCGACGCCATGCACTTCTACCAGCAGACCCTGGGCGGCGAGATCGAAATGATGATGACGCATGGGCAGTCACCCATGAAAGACCAGGTGCCCGAGGGCAGTGAGGACCGCATCCTGCACGCCAGCCTGCGCATCGGTGCGTTGCGGCTGCTGGCGTCGGACTCCATGGTTGGCCAGCCTTACGAGGGCATGAAGGGTTTCAATTTGTCGCTGAGCTACCCGACGGCGCTTGAGGCCAAGCGCGTGTTTGACCTGCTGGCCGATGGCGGCAAGGTGATCATGCCCTTGGCCGATACCTTTTGGTCCGAAGCCTTTGGCATGCTGGTGGACCGGTTCGGTACGCCGTGGATGCTGAGCGGTGGCGCTGCGAAGAGCATGGCATGACCGCCCCGTTGCAACAGTGGCAGGTGCTGCCACACGGAAAACCCACCCGGGTTGGCGACAACATGCTGACCGTGATGGGCGACATCCACATGCCCCTGGTGGAACTGCCACGGCGCATGACGGTGGTGCGCCTGCACGATGCGCGCCTGGTGGTCTACAGCGCCATTGCATTGGACGAAGACGAAATGATTGCGCTGGAAGTGTGGGGGCAACCGGCGTATCTGGTTGTGCCCAGTGACAGACACCGTATGGACGCAAAAATCTGGAAGACCCGTTACCCGGCAATCCAGGTTGTCGCGCCGGCCGGCGCCCGCGCCAAGGTCGAAGAGCTGGTAGCGGTGGACACGGTGGCCCCCGATTTCAAAGACCCGGACGTGGACTTTGTCGCCGTGCCCGGCACCCGCGGGCATGAGGCGGCGCTGATGGTGCGCGGGGCCGATGGCTGCACGCTGATCCTGAACGATGTGGTGGGCAATATCCGCGATTCCAAGGGCTTTGGCGGCTGGCTGTTGCGCCTGGCCGGCTTTGCGGGCGACGAGCCGCACATCCCCTCAGTGGTGAAGATGACGGTGGTGAACGACACCCAGGCCCTGCGCCTGCAACTGATGGAGTGGGCCGCCATGCCCACGCTAACGCGCATCATCGTGTCCCACGGCGACATCATTGAGGACAACCCGCGGCAGGTGCTGCGGGAGTTGGCGACTTCGCTGGACTAAGTTGGCCTTGGCCGCCAAGTGTCCTGAAGTTGCTGCCGGCCCTAGCGGGTTGGTCACCGAGGGAAGTGCTCAAATTTGCAGCCAACAGCAGCATCGCACACCGGTGCACGTGGTGCGGCGCAACTGCACATGATCTTCGGAGCGATATAGCTTCGCGCCACAGTTGCAATGCCATGTTGCTGCGCTGCAGCCGCGCTCGCCGCTTGCGCTGACGGGGCTATCAGCGAGTAGGCAAGAAAAGAGGTGCAACCACAATCACCCGTTGGCGGAATGAATTGGAGCATGCCGCACTGATTGTCTGTTGCACAAGGCGCGGCGGTGGCCAGCGATCTGGCTTCTGCCTCCTTGGAATTGGCTTCTTCGACGGGCGGGGTGGAAGACCCGCCGCAGGCAGCCAGAGAAATCAAGGCGGCTATGGAGAGAAGATGGCGCAGAAACATGGTGGGATTGTTCCCCACCGCTTCTGCAGGTCGCCTCACATGAATGGGGTATTTTTTGTCCGCTTGCATTGTGGGTCTTAAACTACCTTGCAAGACCATGAGCGATCTCCCAGACCCCCAATCTCCCGAGCTGCTGCGCCGTCTGCTGCGCGCCAAGGACCGCATGGACGCCGCCTCGCACGAAGACTGGCCGGTGCAGCGTCTGGCGGGTGTGAGCCACGTTTCCGAGGCGCACTTTGCGCGTGCGTTCAAAGAAGCCTTTGGCGTTCCGCCGCACCGCTACCTGCTGACGCGGCGCATTGAGCGGGCGGTGGCGCTGCTGCGGGACAGCGAGCTTGCCATCACCGATATCGCCTTCCAGACCGGATGGCGCAGCCTGGGCACGTTTGGGCGCATCTTTCGCGACATCACAGGCGAGACGCCGAGCGCGGTCCGCTTGCGCGCCCGCGCGGCGGCAGGCGACCTGCGCAGCGTGCCCGCCTGCATCGTCAGCGCGGCGCATCGGCCCGATCTCAAGACAGCAGTTTTGGAGAAGCGCCGCCGCTTGGCTGGCGATACAAACGAGGCTCCATGAAACTTTGAAGGGGAAATTTCCATGAGCCAAACTGCTGTGCAAGTGGTCGGTGTGTATGTGCGAGACCAGGACGAAGCGCTCGCGTTCTATGTGGACAAGCTCGGCTTCCAGGTGCACACCGATGTGCGCAATGGCGATTACCGGTGGCTGACGGTGCAATACCCGGGCCAGTCCACCTTCCAGCTCGGACTGTTCAGGCCCGGGCCGCCGGTGCACGACGCGGCCACCGCGCAGACGCTGCACGCCATGGTGGCCAAGGGGGCTATGCCGTCCCTGGTGCTGGAGGTGGACGATTGCCGTGCCGCGTACGACCGCATGCGGGCCAAGGGCGTGGAATTCACGCAGGAGCCGGTGGACCGTTTTGGGACGGTGGACGCGGGCTTTCGCGATCCGGCGGGCAACGGCTGGAAGATGATCCAGGCGCGCCGCTGAGGCTGGTGGGAATACACAACACCATGATCGCTTCTACACCACCATCATCATCCAACAAAGGCTGGGTCCGGCCGACGCATCGCTGGTTGTCCATGGCCTTTACCTTGACCGTGGTGGCCAACTTTGCAGCCATGACGCAAGGGCAACCCCCGGCTTGGATTACCTATTCGCCGTTGCCGCCGCTCTTCTTGCTGCTGTTTACGGGCTTGTACCTGTTCATGCTGCCGTATATCGTCAAGTGGCGTTTGCGTTAGTGCATACTATGTATTTGATAGCGGCATACGCTTATTTCACGAGGGCTAGAGGCTGATTTGGCTTAAGCTTTTTGGCCAATTTTTGGTCCCGTTCTGCGGGCTCACACCGGAAACGCAGGCCCGCCTACTGCCTTTGGCGACACCACAGCTGCATACAAAGCCGCCAGGGACTCCTGTATCGCGTGGGCTATAGCTGGCGTCTCGGCCATATCGCTTTCGGCAATGTTGGCACCCAGCAGTGGAATGGTCAGGGATGCCGATTCGACAATCACCGCCGACATGGTCTTTAGCGTCTCCCGCAGGGCCGCGTCGGCGTGGTGTGCGCGGGGTGAGGCGTTGAGCACGGCCACCGGTTTGTTGACAAAGGCCTCGCAGCTCACCAACCAGTCCAGCGTGTTCTTGATGGCGCCGGTGACACCGTGGGCGTATTCGGGGCTGGCGATCAGCAGCGCGTCGGCCGATGCCAGTTGCTGGCGCAAGCGCAATACGGCGTCGGGTGTTTGTGCCTCCAGGTCCGGGTTGAACAGAGGCAAGTCAATTACCAGTTCGCACACGACGATCTCAATCTGCGGTGGCGCCAGGCGGGCGGCGGTGCGCAGCAGGGCGGAGTTGATGGATGCTGCACGCAGGCTGCCCGATATGGCAAGAATGTTCAGCGTGGCCGGTGGGGGTTCGGGCGTCATTCGGTCGCACTCCTTGCCGCGCTCAGCTCACTCGCGGACAGCACCGTCGGGGTTACTACGGCGGCGCCTGTCTCCTGGTTGAAGAACGGGTTGCGGCGGTAGGCGCCGCTCAGGCGCGCCTTGACGATCATGGCCATTGTTTTTGCAATCCCACTGACAAGCCCCGCCGACGGTGGCTTGACTTTTCCAATCGCGCTCTTGACGCCGACGACCATGGTGACCGGGCCAAACGATGCTCTGCGGGATTGGCTGTCGCCAAGCAGGCAGGTGTGGATCAGGCCGACAAACGAAACACGCGGGTTGGCCGGCGTGTTGCCAATGGGGGTGTTGCAGCATGCTGAGTACCAGCGCAGCATGCCGGTGTCCGTCAGGCGAAGGCAGGCGAGGTGCTCGGCGCCCCGGGTGAACGTCAGGTTCGACGGTGGAACCTGGATGATTTCTGTGCCACCACGGTCGTTCAGTGCGTCTGGTGCTTTCAAATGCCGGGCGAAGGCCTGGCAATCATCGCAGTAGCAGACGCAGCGGTTGGCAGGGCGCGTGGGCGTCAGCACGCCACGGACTTTTCCGCACCGGCACCGGATGTTGTGACTGCGGGGCATCCGTCAGCCGCGCACGGCCGCTTCGATGGCGGCGATGTCGATCTTGCGCATCTGCATCATGGCCTGAAAAGCACGCTTGGCCGCCGCGGGGTCCGGGTTGGTGATGGCGGCTGTCAGCGCGCGCGGCGTGATCTGCCAGGACAGTCCCCATTTGTCCTTGCACCAGCCGCATTCGCTGGCCTGGCCGCCGTTTCCGATGATGGCGTTCCACAGCCGGTCTGTTTCTTCCTGGGTGTCGGTTGCCACCTGGAACGAAAACGCCTCGGTGTGCGTGAATGTCGGCCCTCCGTTCAAGCCGAGGCAAGGGATACCCATCACCGTGAACTGAACCGTCAACACGTCGCCCTGTTTGCCCGAGGGGTAGTCGCCGGGCGCACGGTGAACGGCGTCTACCCGGCTGTCGGGAAATGTCTCGGCGTAGAACTTGGCGGCATCCAGAGCAGTGCCGTCGTACCAAAGGCAAATCGTGTTCTTGCTGACCATGGTGGCTCTCCTGAATTGGGAAGAGGCCATTCTCCGCAAACTGCGGGCGAAGTGCATTTGCGGTCGGATTGAAGCCAGAGTTAAAAAGGGTTATTCAAACGTCAGATGCCGACAGGATGGCCAGCGCCTTCGCCGAAAACGCATTCCACTGCGTCAATGTCATTCCAGACGTCCTATGCGGCGGGATTGGCGCCAGTGCAGGTCCGCGCCCGCGCGTTCACACCTGGAGACCCACCATGGCCATCAGCAAGAACACCATTTGCCTTCGGTACGACGGCACCGCATTGGATGCCGCCAAGCGCGCATTCGCGGCCAAAGTGACGCTCTGCATTGTGCCGACTACGTCAGATTCTTCGCGAAGAAAGCGGAAATCTTGTCAAAAGGAATCTTGTCTACGCGGTCGTACAGATCGACGTGGCTGGCGCCTTTGACGATCAGGAGTTCCTTCGGCTGCGTTGCGGCCGCATAAGCGGTTTCGGCGAAGTAGCGTGAATGGGCCTTCTCCCCGTGCACGAACAGGATCGGGCGTGGCGAAATTTCCTTGATGTAGGAGAGTATCGGCATGTTCATGAACGACTGCGGCGTGGTGACCGACCAGGAGTTGCCGGAATTGACCGCTCTCGGGTGGTAGCCTCGCGGCGTCGTGTAGTAGTCCGCGGAATCGACCAGAAATTGCGCTTCACCGCCTTTCAACTTGTTATAGGCCGGCTGATAGGCAGGCTTTCCGTTTGCAGCGTCGTCCCAGCGCTGCCGGCTCATCCGCTCCAGCGCCTGCGCACGCTGCTCGGGCGTCAGGCTGTCGTTGTAGCCCTTGGACATGACGCGGGTCATGTCGTACATGGTGCTGGCGACGACGGCCTTGACGCGTTTGTCGGCAGCCACGGCGTTCAAAGCCATACCGCCCCAGCCGCAGATGCCGATCATGCCGATGCGCTCGCGATCAACGTAGGATTGCAGGCCGATGAAGTCCACTGCCGCCATGAAGTCTTCGGTGTTGATGTCTGGCGAGGCGATGTTGCGCGGTTCACCGCCGCTTTCCCCGGTATAGGATGCATCGAAGGCCAGCGTGACGAAGCCGCGCTCGGCCATGGTTTGCGCATAGAGGCCCGATGACTGTTCCTTCACCGCGCCGAATGGGCCGCCGACCACGATAGCCGCCAGTCGCTGATTCCCACGGTTCCTCGGCAGATACACATCGGCGGCGAGGGTGATGCCATAGCGATTTTTGAACGTGACTTTCAGATGATCGACCTTGTTGCTGCGCGGGAAAACCTTGTCCCACTCCTGAACCAGACTCAAGGTATTTCTACCGTTTGCAGCGGAGTTTGTCTGGGAAAACGCGGGTTGTACGCAAGCAAGCAGCGCGGCACTGGCCATGACGGTGCTTTGGATTAGATTTCTGCGAGAGAGATCGCTGTTCATTTGAACCTCCTTGTGTAAAGTGAAAAATTGGGTGTCTACAGGGCGCTCTTCAAAATGGCCGTCACCACTTCTGGCGTGTAGGT
>ERZ724523.516-NODE-516-length-22555-cov-10.005556_pt1 | contig 22555 bp, 21 predicted proteins | sample MGYA00376056_ERZ724523 | MGnify/ENA primary metagenome ERZ724523 (study PRJEB28724, sample SAMN07190888) | wastewater metagenome | isolation source: influent of sewage treatment plant in Hong Hong | place: USA: Christiansburg, Virginia | collected 2016-03-01 ... | reverse complement strand
GTAAACAGGTTCTCAGCCCGACAAATAGACCGGCCTCCCCATGCGGTACACCGCAAAATGGCGGAGGCCGCAACGCCCCTTCCGCCCCGATATTCAGAGAAAGCCAGACCATGCCCACTGTATCCGCCCCGCCTTCCCCCTCGGATGCTGCCCCAGCGGCTTTGCCCGTCCATTACCAGTGGAATGAAGCCGCGCTGCGGGAACGTTTGCTGACCGGCCTGACCACAGGGCGGTTGACGGTCAAAACCGAGGCAGAAGCCGCCCGCACCGCCCTGCTTGGCCTTGCGCCGCCCTCTGCTGCCACGCCCCACCCCGCTGCAGAATGGGTCGATGCCCATCTCAGCACCGACTGCCGCCGCCGCTTATTGGCCACCCTGCGCCAAGCCCGTTCACGCGCGGCACGGGGGGTGAAGTATGTGGCACTGAAACCGGTCGAATATCAGCAATTGCAGCTTTTGCGTGCCCTGAACGACACACGGCAACGGGTACTGCTATCGGCGGCAGACCGGACGCTGTTGCATGATTTGGGGGCATGGCTGCCCGCCGCCCCAACCGCTATTCCGCCCTCTCTGCCGCTGTATAGCCACACCGTCCCTGCGGGCTCGCCGCTATTGGCTGACGATGCGGTGGAGGATGTAATTGACCTGAACACCCACCTGATTCCGCATCGCGAAGCCACGTTTATGGTCAAGGTCAAAGGAGATTCGATGCAGGGTGCCGGTATCGAAGAGGGCGATATGCTGCTGGTGGACCGCACCTTGCCGCCTGTCCACGGCAAAATTGTGGTGGCCGCCATCGAGGGGGAATTAACGGTGAAGCGGCTGGCACTGCGCGGCGACCAAGTGCAGTTGTGCCCCGAAAACGCCGCCTACGCGCCGCTCACGCTGCTGCCGGAGCAGGATTTGCAGATATTGGGCGTGGTGCGTAGTGTGATTCGCACGTTGTAGCCCCCCTTCATCGCCCCGCCAAGGGCACACGCATCACCACCACCAAACCGCCTTCTGGGCGGTTTTTTGCGTGCATCGTGCCGCCGTGGGTAGCCAAAGCACGCTCGGCAATCGCCAGTCCCAATCCGTAGCCAGCGGGGTTGCTGGCAGAGGGTGAGGGCGGCGCATCAGGGCGGGGCGGCGGCGGGCTGCCACGGTAAAATGCCCTAAAAATCAGTGGCAAGGTGTCTTCGGGTACGCCGTCTCCCGTATCCGATACCGACACCACCCAACTCCGACAGTGGCGGTCGAGGTGGCTTTCGATGGTGACCACGCCGTGGGCAGGGCTGTATTTGATGGCATTGCGTATCACGTTTTCAAAAGCCCGCGCCAGCAGGGCAGGTTGACCATGCAGCGGGGCTTCGGTCGCGCCTTGGTAGCAGAGGGAAAGCCCCTGCGCTTCGGCTTCAAACTGGGCATCGGCCAGCAGGTCTTCCAACAGTGCCACGCCATCAAAGGCTTCGGCGGGGGCGTGCGGCATACCCGATTCCAGCCGTGCCAAGGTCAGCACTTCGCCCACCAGCGTGTCGAGCCGCCCAATTTCGCGCTCTAATCGGGTCAGCATGGTGGGCAATTTGTCCGGTGTTTGGGCAATCAGCCCAATGGCAACGTGGAGCCGCGCCAAGGGGGAACGCAGCTCGTGCGAGACATCGTGCAGCAGGCGGCGTTGTGCCCCAATCAGGGTCTCGAGCTGCTGGGTCATGGCATCAAAGTCCTGCCCCAGCTCGCCCAGCTCATCCCGCCGCCGTCCCATCCGTGGCGAGACACGGGTATCCAGCTGCCCCGCTGCCACGGATTTGACCGCTTGGCGTAGCTGACGGATGGGGCTAACCACATACCATGCCAGTACGACACTAAAACCAAGGCTGACCAAGAGCCCCGCCACAATATGCCGCCACGGCACATGGGGTCGATAGGGCGGCGGCGCAGACGGTGGCTGATGCCTCCCGCCTAGCGAAAAAATCCCGTCAAACGGGGGGCGGTGTGCATCGGTGGCATGGACAAAAACCAAGTACGTTTCGCCGTCGCGGGTCGGCAACCAGCGGGCGGCACTCTCGGGCTGATTCAGGTCGGCAAGGCGGCGTGCTTGCGCCAGTTTCTCGGGGGGAAGGGGGCGGTTCATCAGCTCTTGGCCGTGGGCATCCACCACAAAAATCGGCGTGGGGCGGCCACGGTGCGTCCAGCTGGGCAGCATCTGGCGCAGGCTGTCACCGCCAGCGGTGCGCAAAATACTGGCGACAATGGTCAGCTGCTCTCGGGTGAAGGGGTCGGCATGGGTTTCGTTTTCTTGGGCGCGGCTGAGCCAAACCAAACTCCCCGCCAAACCCGCCGTCAGCAACAGTGCCAGCCAAAACGCGATAAAAAACTTCCAGAACAACCGTCCCATGTGTCTTCCTTTTTTGCCTGCTGGCTCATGCCGCGCCGCGCATTCCTGCCGCCCCAGCGGTTCGCCACGCTAAATGCGCCGTTGCCGTGGGATGCCCTCCGCTATCGGGCTGAAGTCCGACCTACCACACCGCGCCCCTTCGCCGACGGGCTGTTATTCCCCTTCGGCGAAGGGGGGGGCGACGGTGCAGCCGGACGGGGTGGTTGGTGGCGACGCTGCCAGAGCCCAAACCAAAACCCAACCACCCCGCCTCGACGGGGCACGCCTCCTCCGATGAAGAGGGGAATCACGGCCAAACCCCGCTGCCACCAGTGGCGCAATAAGCACAACCCGCGTTCACCTCACCCGAGTCTCGCAGATCGTAAACAGGTTCTTACGCGCCGCGCCACTGATAGCCCACCCCTCGGATGGTGTGTATCCACGGCTGGCCATCGGGGTGCTCGCCGAGCTTTTGCCGGATGCTGCTTAAATGCACATCCAAGCTCCGGTCAAAGCGGGCGAGGCTGCGCCCAAGGGCTTGTTCGGAGAGCTCTGCTTTGCTCACCACTTGGCCTGCCTGCCGCACCAACACCAGCAGGATATTGAATTCGGTGCTGGTCAAATTTAGCGGCTGACCTCGCCAATGGGCGGTGCGCTGGGCGGGGGCCAGCAGCACATCCCCCACGGCCAGCGCCTCTTGGCTGCTGGCCGTGGCTTTGCCCGCCTGAAACCGCCGCAGGACTGCGCGAATCCGCGCCACCAGCTCTCTGGGGCTACAGGGTTTGGGCACATAGTCATCCGCGCCCAGCTCCAAGCCCACAATCCGGTCCACGTCGTCGCCCTTGGCGGTCAACATAATCACCGGCATATCGCTGTGGCGACGCAGGTGGCGCAACACGTCGATGCCGCTGAGCCCCGGCATCATCACGTCCAGCACGGCCAAGGCATAGGGCGTGGCATCCAGCAGCCGAATGCCGCTTTCGCCATCGTGCGCCATGCTGACTTCAAAGCCTTCTTGGCTCAAATATTCTTGCAGCAGCTCGGCAAGTTCGGTGTCGTCATCAACCAGCAAGAGGTGGGGCATGGTGGCGGGCTCGGGGTGTCGGTGGCGGGGGAAGTCATGATAGCGGGCAGCAAGGGGGTGGCGGCAGGGAATGCGCGAGCCTTTACAAAGCTTTACCCATCTTTACATGGACTTTGATTTTCGATTCTGGGGCTTATGCAAAAATCTGGGCATCACACAAGCACCCCAAAATGGGCACGTCGCCCTGCCCCGTCACCTTGACGGTTTTTGCCAGCAAGACCCCAACCGGTCGCCCCCAAAGAAGGAGCTTTACCATGGCTATGAGCATCGGCAGCACCAGCAGCTACGCTAGCGCCCTCAACCAGACAACACGCCCCCCGCGCCTTGACCCCAGCAAGATGGCGGAAAACCTGTTTTCTAAGCTCGATACCCAAAATAAGGGCTATCTGGATACGGCAGACTTTGCCAATGCCTTGCAGGGTCTTAGCAGCAAAACGAGCACCAGTAGCACGACCACGGCCAGTACCAGCACCAGCGGCACCGGTCTAACCGCCAGCAGCACCAACACCAGCAGCAGCGTCAGTGCAGACCAAGTGCTGTCGGCGCTGGATACCAACGGCGATGGCAAAGTCACCAAGGATGAAATGTCGTCCAATCTGAAGAAAATGGCGGCAGAGTTGGATAGTCAGTTCAACGCGATGCGGATGGCACAGGCAGGGGGTCAAGCCGGTGGGATGCCGCCACCGCCGCCCCGTGATAGTGACCGTGATGGCGATAACGATGCAGGGATGAGCAAAGACCAGCTCACCCAAGTCGCCAGCACCACTACCGACAGCAAACTGGCCGCACTGACCAGCAAAATGGCCAGCAATTTTGACGCAGCGGACACCAATGGGGATGGCAAAGTCTCGCGTACCGAGGCGATGACCTATGACCAAAAGACCCAAAGCACTAGCAGCACGGCGAGTACGAGCAAGACGACCAGTACAGCTGCAACCAGCACCGACAGCACCACCGCCACCGACAGCAGCAAGAGCGAGAGCGAGACCTTGGTGTTTAAGCGCATCTTGGATTTGATGAAGCAGTACCGTGACCAAGCGACGGCAGGGGTTTCGATCGCTGTGGCCGCTGATACGCAAAACACCCGCACCCGCTTGAGTGCTTTGGCGTAATGGCATGACACGGTGAGGGGGGGGCGAGGGGCGGTTACGGTGAGGTCGGGTGACAACCAGACAAACACGGCCCATCGCCTCCCTTCCCCCCGCAAAAATTCCCAACGGTAAGACTGGATTAAGCCATCCGCGCCACACTGGTGCAGAAATTCCACACCTGTGATAGGGCTATCGCCCGCCGCGTGGCTTCCCCCTACAATCCACGCCCTGATGTTTCCAAGGAGATTGCGATGTCTTTCCGCCTCACCCCCCTTAGCCGATTGCTGTGCCGTAGTGCCATCCTTGCCGCCGCCCTCAGCCTAAGCCAGCCCGCTTTGGCCCTCGACAAAGGCACGGTCGCGCCCGCCATTGAGCTGCCCAGTGCCGATGGCACGTTCAAACTCAGCCAGTACCAAGGCAAAGTGGTGTATGTCGATTTTTGGGCTTCGTGGTGTGGGCCTTGCCGTCAGTCGTTTCCGTGGATGAATGCGATGCAGGCCAAGTATCGCGCCCAAGGCTTGCAGGTTGTCGGGATTAACCTCGATGCCAAGCCCGCCGATGCCAGCAAATTCTTAGCCGAAACGCCTGCCCAATTTACCGTGGCGTTTGACCCCAAAGGCACGACTCCACGGCTGTATGCGGTCAAAGGGATGCCCACCAGCTTTTTGGTCGGGCGAGACGGCAAAATCATTTCCGAACACACCGGCTTTCATGATGGCCAACGCGCCGAGCTTGAAAAGACCTTACAACAAGCTTTAGGAGCGAAATAATCATGCGCTTTATCACCAAAACCACACTCAGCCGCGCGGTACTGGCGGTTAGCGCATTGATGGTATTGGCCGGCTGCGGGCTGGTGAAGCCCGTGCAGCCGTGGGAAAAAGGTACGTTGGCTCGCCCTGAAATGACGTTTGAGGGCGATAAGCTCGATGCCAAATTTACCGAGCACATCTATGGCAGCAAAGAAGGCGCGTCAGGCGGCGCAGGGGTGGGCGGCGGCGGCTGTGGCTGTAACTAAACGCCCCGCGCCGCGCACCATCCGCACCCCCCGACTTTTTGCCTGAGGACTACGCCATGACTTCGACCCCCCTTTGCCCTACTGCACCCGCCACCCCCGCCGCCTTGCCCCCCTTGGGCATGGCGCTGCTGACCGCCGCCCTATGCCTGCCCCTCGCGCCCCTTGCGCAAGCCGAATCCCAGCCCGAGCGCGGCAGCATTACGCTGAAATACCTTGATTACAAAGACAGCCAACCCGGCTGGAATCGCATCTGGGTTCACGCCCCATCTGTGGCCGTTTTAGCCCCTGTGGGTGAAAACTGGTCAGTGGCTGGCTCGCTGGTTTCCGACGTGCTGTCTGGTGCGTCACCGGCTTACCACGCCGAACCCAACCCATTCAAAATCCACGAGCACCGCAAGGCAGGGGACTTTACCGTGACCCGCTATTTGCCACGGGGCACATTTGCGCTGGGGGCGAGCTACTCCACCGAATCCGACTATGTGTCGCGAGGCATTACCGCCCAAGGCAGCTTTGCCAGCGAAGACAAAAACACCACGTTTAGCGGTGGGCTGGGGCTGACCAGTGACCAAATCAACCCAAACAATAAAGTGGTGGTTAACGAGCGCAAAAACATCACCGACCTGATGGTGGGGGTCACGCAGGTGCTGTCGCCTAACGACATTGCCCAACTGAACCTGACCTATGTTCACGGCACCGGCTACTACTCCGACCCCTACAAGCTGCTGGACAACCGCCCGCGCAATCGCAACCAAACGGCCATGCTGCTCCGCTGGAATCACCATCTGGACAGCACCGACGGCACCACCCGCCTGAGCTATCGCTATTACACCGACACCTATCACGTCAAAGCCCACACCCTGACCGCCGAATACGTGCAGCCCTTGGCTTCGGGCTGGACGCTGACCCCGATGCTGCGCTTCCATACCCAAGGTGCGGCCTCGTTTTACGTCGAAGCCGATGGCTCGGGCTATCCGGTCTTGCCGCCTGACTATGCCCCAGGCCGAATCGTATCCGAAGACCAACGGCTGTCGGCTTTTGGTGCGTTCACCTATGGGCTAAAAGTCGCCAAGCAATTGGATAAAGACTGGTCGATGGATGTGAAGGTGGAGCAATACCAACAAAACGGGAGCTGGCGCGTATTTGGCACGGGCAGCAAAAATATGCTGCCGTTTGATGCCCGCATGATTCAGCTTGGCGTATCGCGGCTGTTTTAAGGGCAGAAACCATGTCGATTGCTGCCCCCGCCACCCTGTTTCACACGCCGTTTGAAGCGATGGCCAGCCGCTGCGAGGTCAAGCTCAACGCCCCGACCGCTGCGGCGGCGCAACGCTACGCCGACTTGGCCATTGCCGAGGTGAAGCGGATTGAGCACGCTTATTCTCGCTACCGGCCAGACAGCGTGGTGTCGCGCATCAACGCGGCGGCAGGCGGCAAAAGTGCGGTGTTGTGCGATGCCGAAACCGTGTCGCTGCTGGATTACGCCGGTTCGCTGTTTGCTATGAGCGATGGGCTATTTGACATCACCTCTGGCGTGCTGCGGCAGGCGTGGAACTTCAAGCAGGCCAAAGTGCCCAGCCCCAGCCGTCTCAAGCCTTTGCTGGATTTGGTTGGCTGGGCGCGGGTGGAACGGGACGGGGCACGGATTCGGCTGCCACAGGCCGGCATGGAGCTGGACTTCGGCGGCTTTGGCAAGGAGTACGCCGCCGACCGTGCCGCTGCGGTGCTGATGGATGTGGGCGTGACCCAAGGCTATGTGAATTTGGGCGGCGATATGCGGGTGATAGGCCCGCAGCCCGATGGTTCGCCGTGGGCGGTGGGCATTCAAGACCCCCGTCGGGCGGGGCAGGTGATTGCCACCATCCCCGTAAGCTCAGGGGCGTTGGCGACCAGCGGCGACTACGAACGGTTTTTTGAACATAAGGGACGGCGGTACTGTCACATTCTCAACCCGCACACCGGCTATCCCGTGGCGCACTGGCAGTCGGTGAGCGTGCTGGCCCCGCTGTCGATTACGGCAGGCAGTTGCACCACGATTGCCATGCTCAAAGCCGCAGATGGGGCGGCCTTCTTGGCGCAGACGGGGTTGATGTATCTGACGATTGATGCACATGGCCAGTTTGGGCAGCCCCCTGCTTAGAGCCTGTTTACGATCTCAATGGCACAGGGGTTGCCAAGGCGAAATTCGGAAAAAAACGCCGTTGGATTTGAATCCACACGCATGTTTTTACGAATTTCAACGCAGGATCACCCGAGTCTCGCAGATCGTAAACCGCTTCTAAAACGGTACAGGGCAGACCACGGCAGTGGTGCTTTCGCCGTTAATGCCATCAACAAAGCTGGCGAGACGTTTTTCCCACTGGCCGTCGGCACCGGCTACCCGTGCGGCGGTAAACAGCAGCCTGTGGGTGAGGATTTTCTCGACCTCGGCGGGCTTGCCGTCCACCTCAATGGCAAATTCTCCGGCTGGGGAGGACAAGCTGACGGTGCGGGTAATTGCCGTGACGTTTAGCCCCTGCCAGCGGCCTTCGACGGGCACGCCGAGCAAAAACATATCCTCGTTCACCGCCACCCGCAGCGGCACCCCCACGCTCTCGGCGAGGTGAGGCGGCAGGGTGGCTTGGGTAGCGGGGACGACGGTGGGCGGCTGCCCCGATACCGTCCCGAGCGATTGCAGCAGCGTGGTTAACGTCGGATTGCCCGCGCAGCCCTGCTCAATCCCTGCCAAGAGGCCATCTAAATTGGCGGGCTCGGCGGCCATGCTGGGCGCGACCAGCCCGCAGCCCAGCCACGCGGCCAACAGCATCCCCCACAAACCCCGCTGCATTATTGGTCTGCCTTATGCTTGGCCGCCAACCGGACGTAGTGGGCGGTGGAGTAGGTCAGAAAGGTACGTTCTTCGTCGGTCAGGGGGCGGGCTTGTTTGACGGGGCTGCCAACATACAAATAGCCCGAGGCCAGCCGCTTGCCTGGGGGGACGAGGCTACCGGCGCCGATGATGACATCGGATTCAATCACCGCTTTATCCAGCACAATCGCGCCCATGCCCACCAAAACGCGGTCGCCAATTAAGCAGCCATGCAGGGTGACGTGGTGGCCGATGGTGACATCTTCACCGATAACCACGGGTGCGCCGGCAGGGTCTTTTTGGCTTTTGTGCGATTGGTGAATCATGGTGAAATCTTGCACATTGCTGCGCGCACCAATCCGCACCGAGTTTACATCGGCCCGAATCACCGCCATCGGCCACACCGAGACATCTTCGGCCAAGACCACATCGCCTATCACCAAGGCGGTTTCATCGACAAAGCAGCTTTCGGCGAGGGCGGGACGTATGCCGTCAAAGGTACGGATATTGCGTGTCATCAAAACACCTTTCTGGGTTTAAAGCCGCCCTGCAGTGTGGGGGCGGCATGGAGAAGTTTAGCCAACGCGGCATGACCGCGTTATCATCAAAAGTGACCTCCTGATTCAATAGGGAGGCGCGTCGACCGACCTTTTTGAGACCACAGCCGTCGGTAGAAATGACGCGCCATCATACCCAGCCCTCTCCCGCAAAGGAACGCCCCGCATGACCAATCCCCTTCTTGATTTTGCTGCCCTGCCTCGTTTTACCGAGATTTTGCCCGAGCATGTTTCCCCCGCCGTGGACAGCGTACTGGCCGAAGCCCGTACTGTACTGGCACGCGTCATCGATGTCGCCACCCCTGCCCGCTGGGAAGCCGTGATGGTGCCGCTGTCTGACAGCACCGAAAAAATTAGCTGGGTGTGGGATGTGGTGTCCCACCTCAACGCCGTGGTCAACACCCCCGCCCTGCGCGATGCCTACAACGAGAACCTCGCCAAGCTGACCGAGTTCTACACTGAGCTGGGGCAGAATTTGGCGTTGTTCCAGCAAGTCAAGGCGATTGCTGCCTCGGCGGACTATGCCCAACTGACCCCCGCCCAACAGCGGATTGTGGCCAACGACGTGCGCGATTTCCGGCTGTCGGGTGCCGATTTGCCCGAGGCTGAAAAAGCCCGCTTTGCCGACATTCAGGCGCGGCTGTCCGAGCTGTCTGCCCGCTTTGCCCAGAACGTGCTGGATGCCACCGATGACTTTGCCCGCTATGTGGACGATGCTGCCGAATTGGCAGGGCTACCGGACGACACGCTGGCCATGATGCAGGCCGCTGCTGAAGCCGATGGCAAGACCGGCTACAAGCTCAAGCTGCATCTGCCGTTTTACTTGCCGGTGATGCAATACGCCGACCACCGCCCCCTGCGTGAATCGCTCTACCACGCCTATGCCACCCGCGCCGCCGAGTTCGGCAAACCAGACTGGGACAACACCGCGCTGATTGGCGATACGCTGTCGCTGCGCGAGGAAGAAGCCCAGTTGCTGGGCTTTGCCAATGCAGCAGAAGTCTCATTGGCGGCCAAAATGGCCGACAGCCCCGCCCAAGTGATGGACTTTTTGACCGATATGGCCACCCGTGCCAAGCCGTTTGCCCTGCGTGACCGCGCCGAGCTTGAAGCCTTTGCCCGCGACACCCTCGGCTTAAACACCCTAGAAGCTTGGGATTTGGCCTATGTCAGCGAAAAGCTGCGGGTGGCGCGGTATGCGTTTTCTGAGCAGGAGGTCAAACGCTATTTCCCCGAACCCAAGGTGCTGGCGGGCTTGTTTGGGCTGATTGAAATCCTGTTTGGTGTAACCATTGCCGAGGTCGCCCTGCCTGTGTGGCATGTTGATGCCCGCTACTATGAAGTGCGCCGTGATGGGCAGGCTGTGGCGGCGTTCTACACCGATCTTTATGCCCGAGAAGGCAAACGGGGCGGGGCGTGGATGGCCGATGTGCGCGGACGCAAACGCTTGGCAGACGGTACGATTCAGCTGCCGGTAGCCTTGTTGACCTGCAATTTCACCGCCCCTGTGGGCGATAGCCCTGCCCTGTTTACCCACGACGAAGTGATTACCCTGTTCCACGAATGCGGTCATGGCTTGCACCACATGTTGACCGAAGTGGACGAGCTGGGCGTGTCGGGGATTAACGGGGTGGAGTGGGATGCGGTCGAGCTGCCCAGCCAGTTCCTTGAGAATTTCTGCTGGGAATGGGACGTGCTGCAAGGCATGACCGCCCACGCTGACAGCGGTGAACCCCTGCCTCGCGCCCTCTACGACAAAATGCTGGCGGCGCGACATTTCCAATCGGGGATGCAGACCGTGCGCCAAATGGAGCTGTCGCTGTTTGATATGAAGCTCCATGCGGGCTTTGCCGAGGGCGGCGACTTTATGGCCTTGCTGGCCGAGGTGCGCCGCGATGTGGCGGTCAACCTGCCGCCGGCCTATAACCGCTTGCCTCACAGCTTTACCCATATTTTTGCGGGGGGCTATGCGGCGGGGTATTACAGCTACAAGTGGGCGGAGGTGCTCTCCGCCGATGCTTACGCGGCGTTTGAGGAAACCGGCGGCGCGAACCCCGCCACGGGGGCGGCGTTTCAGCGTGAAGTGCTGGCGGTGGGGGGCTCGCGTCCGGCGATGGATTCTTTCCGCGCTTTCCGAGGCCGCGAACCCGAGATTGACGCGCTGCTGCGGCACACCGGCATGGTGGGCTAACACCGCGCCGCACCACGGCGGAGAGCGGTCAACATCACCACGGCAGTTGACAGCGGCGTTAAGATTTGGCAAGATTGCATCCGCTGTTCCCTGATAGCTCAGTCGGTAGAGCGACGGACTGTTAATCCGCAGGTCCCTGGTTCGAGCCCAGGTCGGGGAGCCAAAAAATCAAGCCAAAAGCCCAACTCACAAGGTTGGGCTTTTGGCTTTTTGGCATTTGATGCGCTGGAGGCTGCGCAGGGGCATCCCTGCAGGGGTAGGGGAAACGCGTATTGGTGCGTGCAGAACGGAGATGTTTAGTGTATTAACTTCCTCCCCGCCCTAAGAACCTGTTTACGATTTGCGATACTCGGGTGATCCTGCGTTGAAATACCCCAAAAAATGCGTGTAAAAACATGCGTGTGGATTCAAGTCCAACGGCGTTTTTTTTCCGAATTTCGCCTTGGCAACCCCTGTGCCATTGAGATCGTAAACAGGCTCTTAACCTCGGGCTAAACCCCGAGGCTTCCCGCGCAAGGGGTGAGCACTTGGTCTAAGCTTTCAGCTTGTCAGCTTGTTATCGCGGGACGTAAACCGCTTCCTATCGGCATACTACCTTTTTCTCTCTTACCAAGGATATTTCCATGCTCATCGACCTCGCTCAAGCCACCCTGCTAGTAGTGGATATTCAAGAAAAACTCGTGCCTGCAGTGCTCAATTCCGAAGCCCATGTGCAGCGGGTGGGCTGGCTGCTGGATGTGGCGCGGGATATGGATTTGCCGGTGGTGTTCTCTGAGCAATATCCGGCGGGCTTGGGGGCGACTTTGCCGGTGCTCCGCCAACGGGTGCCGACTGCCCCTGTGGTCGAAAAGCTGCATTTTTCGTGCGTGGCAGGGCAGTGTTTGCCGGACAGCCTGCTGGCGCGTCCGCAAGTGCTGCTGGTGGGGATGGAAGCCCATGTGTGTGTGCTGCAAACCGCGCTAGAGCTGAAAGCATTGGGTAAAGACGTGTTTGTGGTAGCGGACTGCATCACCAGCCGCGCCCAAATTGACCTCGACACTGCGCTGATTCGCTACCAGCAAGAAGGGGTGCGTCTGGTGACGCGGGAGATGGTACTGTTTGAGCTGCTCCGTGCCTCGGGTACGCCATTGTTTCGGCAGATGTCTAAGCAATATTTGCGCTAGGCACCAAGAGCCTGTTTACGACCTCAATGGCACAGGAGTTGCCAAGGCGAAATTCGCAAAAAAAGCGGAGTTAACACAAGGTCAATGAGGATTTTTTTATGAATTTCAACGCAGGATCACCCGAGTCTCGCCAACTTTGAACAGGTTCTAACGACGCGCTGCGATGCGCAGGGTGTAACGGCCAGCACGCACTGACCGCCGCCCTGTCCTTGACCCCAAGCCGCTGACTACACCGATGTTGCTGCGGCCTTGAGGGATAAAATTGACAGTAAAGATGCTTATGTACTGTTTTTTTCAACAGTTTGAATACTTAGATTGTTTTTAGCCTGATAACATAGAACAATGCGCTTTTAAACACGAAGGCATTGAGATGAAAATCATTATTTCCGCCGTTTTGAGCAGCGTTATCGCCCTGACTGGCTGTGCGACAGCATCCAAAGATATTTCCGCACACTATATTTCCCCGATGCAATATCAGACCTACGACTGCAGCCAAATTGCCAGCGAAACCCTACGCATCCAATCTCGGGTAGGGCAGCTGGGGGGTCGATTAGATGAAGCCGCTGCAAATGATAAAGCGATTGCAGGCGTAGGGGCATTGCTGTTCTGGCCAGCACTCTTTGCCTTGGGTGGGACTAAGCAGCAAGAGGCAGAGTATGCTCGCCTAAAAGGGGAGCACGACGCGATTCAGCAAGCCGCTATCGTCAAGAAATGTGGTATGGCCGCCAATGAGCCAGAAACACCTGCAACATCGAAAAGCAACGCTAAAAAATCATAAGCAAGACGGCCTCGCCCCCCATAAAAAAGCACCCCCATTCGCCTCTCGACGGATGGGGGTGCTTTTTATTCAGCGCAGACCGCGACCAGCAGGACGCGCCCGCCGGTCTTGGCTTACTACCGCTTAGATTTCAACCGTATCAGCCAGCTCTTGGAAAGCAGGGATTTGGTTGAAGTTCATGTAGCGGTATACGTCAGCAGCCTTGGCGTTGACGACCTTCACTTGCTCCATGTATTCGGCAACCGTTGGGATTTTGCCCATCAGTGCGCAAATCGAAGCCAGCTCAGCCGAGCCCAAGTAAACCTGTGTATCCAGACCCAGACGGTTCGGGAAGTTACGGGTCGAAGTGGACATGGCGGTGCTGCCCTTGCGGATTTGTGCTTGGTTACCCATGCACAAAGAGCACCCTGGCATTTCCATCCGTGCGCCAGCCTTGCCGAGAATGCCGTAGTAGCCTTCTTCGTTCAGGATCATCGCGTCCATCTTGGTTGGAGGGGCAATCCACAGACGGGTTGGGATGTCGGACTTGCCATCCAGCACTTTACCTGCTGCACGGAAGTGACCGATGTTGGTCATGCAAGAGCCGATAAACACTTCGTCAATCTTGTTGCCAGCGACTTCGGACAGCAGCTTCACATCATCGGGGTCGTTCGGGCAAGCCACGATAGGCTCTTTGATGTCGGCCAAGTCAATTTCGATTACAGCGGCGTAATCGGCATCGGCATCGCCCTTCAGCAAGGATGGGTTGGCCAGCCATGCTTCCATCGCCTTGATACGACGACCCAAGGTGCGGGCATCGGAATAGCCGCTCGCAATCATCCACTTCATCAGGGTGATGTTGGAGCGCATGTATTCCATGATCGGTTCTTTGTTGAGCTGAACCGCGCAGGCAGCGGCCGAGCGTTCGGCAGCCGCATCGGACAGTTCAAAAGCTTGCTCAACCTTCAGGTCTGGCAGACCTTCGATTTCCAGAATGCGACCGGAGAAGACGTTTTTCTTGCCCTTTTTCTCAACGGTTAGCAGACCGGCCTTGATGGCGTACAGCGGAATGGCGTTCACCAAGTCACGCAGGGTCACGCCAGGTTGCAGGTCACCCTTAAAGCGCACCAACACGGACTCTGGCATGTCCAAAGGCATCACACCGGTCGCCGCTGCAAACGCTACTAAGCCCGAGCCCGCTGGGAAAGAAATACCGATAGGGAAACGGGTGTGGCTATCGCCGCCGGTACCAACAGTGTCAGGCAGCAACAAACGGTTGAGCCAAGAGTGAATCACGCCGTCACCTGGACGCAAAGCCACGCCGCCACGGGTGCTGATAAAGGCAGGCAAGTCTTTGTGGGTGCGCACGTCCACCAGCTTAGGATAAGCAGCGGTGTGGCAGAACGACTGCATGACCATATCGGCGGAGAAGCCCAAGCAAGCCAAGTCTTTCAGCTCGTCACGGGTCATCGGGCCGGTGGTGTCTTGCGAGCCAACAGTGGTCATCTTAGGTTCGCAGTAAGTGCCAGGACGTACGCCCTTGCCTTCTGGCAGACCACAGGCGCGACCGACCATCTTCTGCGCCAAGGAGAAGCCCTTGCCGCTATCAGCAGGGTCTTGGGGCAGGCGGAACAGGGTCGAAACTGGCAGACCCAGTGCTTCGCGTGCCTTGGTGGTCAGGCCACGACCGATAATCAAGGGGATACGACCACCGGCACGGACTTCGTCCAAAATCACGGGGGTTTTGAGCTGGGATTCAGCAATCACTACGCCGTTTTTCAGGGCGGTGACGCTGGCAGTCGCTTGGTCTACGCGCAGTTCAATTTCGTCGCCCATGTCCATCTGGCTGACATCCAGCTCGATAGGCAATGCACCCGCGTCTTCCATAGTGTTGAAGAAAATCGGTGCAATTTTGTTACCCAAGCACACCCCACCAAAACGCTTGTTGGGGATGAAGGGGATGTCTTGGCCGGTAAACCACAGCACGGAGTTGGTCGCGGATTTGCGCGAAGAACCGGTACCGACCACGTCGCCAACGTAGGCAACCAGATTGCCCTTGGCGGTCAGTGCGGCCAATTGCTTGATAGGGCCGACCTTGCCTGGCTCGTCGGCTTCGATACCTGGACGTGGGTTCTTCAGCATCGCCAAGGCGTGCATCGGAATGTCAGGGCGGGTGGTGGCATCTGGGGCGGGGGACAGGTCATCGGTGTTGGTTTCGCCGGTGACTTTGAACACGGTCAGCTTTTGCGAAGCAGGGACTTCAGGACGGCTGGTGAACCATTCTGCGTCAGCCCACGATTGCAGCACAGCCTTGGCGTTGGCGTTGCCCTTGTCGGCGAGTTCTTTCACGTCGTGGAAGAAGTCGAATACCAGCAGCGTTTTTTTCAGGCCTTCTGCTGCGATGCCGCCGACCAGTGCATCAGGCAACAGGTCGATCATTGGCTTGACGTTGAAGCCGCCCAGCATGGTGCCGAGCAGTTCGGTGGCTTTTTCGCGGGAAATCAGCGGGGAGGTTTCGGTGCCTTGAGCCACCGCAGCCAAGAATTCAGCTTTGACTTTGGCTGCGTCGTCCACGCCAGCAGGCACGCGGTAAGCAATCAGTTCCACCAAGGTGGCTTCTTCACCAGCGGGTGGGTTTTTCAGCAGGGCGACCAGCTCGGTGGTTTGTTGGGCGGTCAGCGGCAGGGCGGGGATACCCAGTTCAGCACGTTCAGCTACATGTTGGCGGTAGGCTACAAGCACAGCGTCATCCTCTCTAATTCTCGGTTGCGGGCAAAATGGAAACACACTCCGGCGGGTTGGAACGCGGGGAAAATCCGCTGTATTTGAGTGGCCTCGCAAAGTGAAAGTCTTGCGAAAAACGCCCTCAAGGTCAGGCAAAAAAATCCATGCGGGCTAAGCCCCCGAAACCCGCGAATTTTAGCGGAATACGGCTACCCTGTGAAGAATATGCAGCACTTTCATGCCTGATTGACGCAGAAAAACGCCCCCTGCGACCGAAGGGGGCAGGCTGCACCAACAAGGACACCATTTTGGCGGGGGGTGCTTTGCTTTGGTGCAAGGGGTGAATGGGCTCTCCTTGGTTGGGCAGCTTGCTGCTGTTTGAGTCCGCCCCAAAAAGTTCAACAGACAGGGAGGCTTTTCCCCGAAAAAAGGCTTTATTTTCGCGGTGGGCACTCTACGATAGGAGAGTGTACAAACCGTGACTGCCACAGGGAGAAGGAACGCTATGAGTCAACAGGGATTTTGCGAACAAGGGCAGCGTGTGATTGGGCAAACCGCTTGCCAAGATTGCGGTGCGACCGATGCCCTTATCGGCACGGCTCCGCGCTGCACCCGCGACGATTACGCCGAGAGCTTTGGTTCGGCAGAGCTGGCCAAGGCCACGCAGATGGCGGAGTTGCTGGGCGAGGGATTGGACTTGGCTTCGCCACCGCATCCGGCTTAATCTTGACTTCCTCACCGAGCTAAACCTCGGAGATTCCTACAGCTAGACGGCGAAGTCCCGCCGCGAGAATGTTTCGTGCTGCGTTCGTGTCGCGGTCGTGTACTGCCCCGCACGAACCGTACGCCCATTCTCTTATTCGCAAACCGGCTCTACCTTTCGGACTGCTGGCGGAAATTAATCCACAGCACGAGCACGTTTGGGTTGTAAACCGCTCATCGACTTCCTCGAACACCACGCACCGCCCAATGGCCTTGTACTTGAGTTGTGTTCGGAACGTCGTCCACGCGGCATCATGCACGGACTTTGCCATGCGTGTTTTAGCCATCGCTTTCGCGTTCACGTTACCGACGAAGATTACTGCATGTTCCTGAACCAGACTGGACGTTTTCTTATGGATCGCGTCCTTTCGCTGATTCGCGATTTTGGCGTGGATCGCCTTGACGCGGCGTTTCTTGTTGGCTCGCTGTGCGATGCCATCGCGTTGGCTCAAACTTGCGGCCATTGCTGTCCGTGGCAAGTGTTTTAAGGCCCAAGTCAATGCCGATGGCCGACGTGCTTTCCGGTACGCGCGGTGTTTCCGATTCGACCTTGACGGCCACGTTGAGATACCAACGTCCACGCGAATCCTCGCTAAATGACCCGGCGCGAAACTCAAACTGCGAGAGGCCATAGGAATCCCATAAGCCGAGGATATGGCCGTTGAAGCGCACTTGGCCGTTTTTGTACGTCAATGCACGCGCCTTGAACGGAATCCAGCCCAGCGAATATTTTGCTGATTTGCGATTGCTCACACGCCAGTTGAGTCGTTGCTTTTTGAACTGCCTGAGTCGGGTCGCAAATTCTTCGCAGACCGCCTGTTGGGTTGCCGAGCCGATGCTCACACCGTCGCACTTGCTAAAACCGTTGGTTAGTTTTTGCAGGTCAAACCCAGACAGCCAGACTTTCGGCTTATTCGTGTAGCGGCGCAGGCTCCGATACTGGGTTTCGTTGCAGTAGTTCCAAACCGTGTTCACGTCACGCGCCATCGCAAGCATCGCTTTTGCGTGCTTGTCTTTGATGCGGAGTCGAAGTGTCTTGACGGATGCTATAGGCAAAATTATGATTTGGTCTTTGAAATTATGAAAGAGGGAACAATGGGGCGACCACGCAATTTAGATAGCGATTTACGGCACGGGAGACATTGTGTTTTTGCGCTTCACGTTCATTTGGTGTTTGTAACGAAGTGTCGCCGGAACGTATTTCAAAAAGAACACCTCGATGCGATGCAGCCGATGCTCGCCAGTGTGTGCAAAGACTTTGAATCGGAACTGGTGGAATTTAACGGCGAACATGACCATGTGCATCTGTTGGTTAACTACCCGCCAAAAGTAGCCTTATCGAAGCTCGTAGCATCGCTAAAAGGGGTATCCAGCCGGTTGCTTCGGCAGCAGTTCGGGGATTTTCATCCTTGGTTGAAACGGCGCGGTGTGCTCTGGTCGCCGTCCTATTTCGCCTCGTCCTGCGGCGGTGCGCCGATTGATATTCTGAGACAGTACATCGAAGATCAGCAAACACCTCATTGAGCCTTTAAGGACACCTACGGTGTCCGTGCTCTCGACCTCGGACCGAACCCCGAGGCTTCTCGCACTTGGGTGATAAATCAGGCTAACTCTCTTGCCCATGGTCAGCGTTTTCCGTTACAATGCGCCCGCTTCGGAAGTGTGGCTGAGTGGTTTAAGGCAGCGGTCTTGAAAACCGTCGGGGATGTGAGTCCCCCGTGAGTTCGAATCTCACCACTTCCGCCAAGAACAAAAGAAAAACCCCTTGATTTTCAAGGGGTTTTTCTTTTTATGGGTGCGGAACGGGGCCAAATCACGGAGCCATGCTGGATTGCCCTTTGGCTCCAGCGCACACACCCACAGATACTCTGCGTCCCTGCGGGTACATATTGGCCTTCACGGGGCTTTGTTGCACAAACCCATCTCAGCTTGAGTTTCCCCTTATCCCAAACGGATTTATGCCATGCGCACCGTCACGGGCGTGCCGGGCCGGGTGAAGCAATTGAGCAGTGCAGCACGCACTTGCAACGCTGCCACCTGTCGGTCAAAGGCTCGCGCGCCATCACGCGCTCACCAAACCCCGTCGGTGGTCGTTGCGCCACCTCTGCCAGACCATTTGCCCCAGACAACGCGTTGCCCGCACTATTTCATTACGCGCCTTGGCTCCAGCGGTATTTTCTTTCCAAGGCCGCCCATTTTTACGCGTAGGAATAAGCGCAGAAGCATCGCGTGCAGCAATCGCGGCATGACACGCCTTAGAACCTGTTTACGATCTGCGAAACTCGGGTGATCCTGCGTTGAAATGCCCCGAAACATACGTGTTAATTTAAGTCCAACGCCGTTTTTTCGGTTCATTTCGCCTTGGCTGACCGGTTGCTCGCTAGATCGTAAATAGGTTCTTAGGGGAGTCGGCGCAAGGCTTGACCTACATCGTGTTGGACAGGGGCGACCACGCTATAATCCATCGCATCTTTTTGACGCGCTAAATGACGGGGTTGCTCCATGCTTGACCGGCTTATCATTGAATTTGACAAGGGACTCCGCACTCTCTTTGCCCCCGCGCCTACGCTGCGGGCTTACCCTGATACAGGGCTAGAAGAAACCACCATGACTGACTCCGAGCGGCAGGTGGCGTTGGGTTTGATGCGGGTCAATCACTGCGGTGAAGTCTGCGCCCAAGCCCTCTACCAAGGCCAAGCCTTGACCGCCCGTGACCCCGCTGCCCGCGAAGCCCTTAAACATGCAGCGTGGGAAGAGACCGAACATCTCTCGTGGACAGAAAAACGTATTGCTGAGCTAGGCGGGCATAAAAGTGTACTGAATCCAGTGTGGTACGTGGGTTCGTTGGCCATGGGGATTACTGCTGGCATACTCGGCGATAAGTGGAATTTGGGCTTTTTGGAAGAGACCGAATATCAAGTCACGGCGCACTTAAACCACCACCTCGAAACGCTGCCCACACATGACGCAAAAAGCCGCGCCATCGTGACCCAAATGCGCGACGACGAATTGCGCCATGCCGAAACTGCCCATGCCCTTGGCGCGGCGGCCTTGCCCGCACCAGTCAAAGGGCTGATGTTTGTGACTTCACAGATTATGAAAAAGACCAGCTACTGGGTGTGAGGCGAGAACAAAGCACTGGGTAAGCCGTGATATGACGCATTCCGTCCACCATCACACATTTCCCACTATCTATGCCCATGCCCTAGCAACATCCTATACTATGGTGGGCTAGGGTCAGGGGGATGCGCTCCTTGCCCTCTCTTTCCCCAACAGGTTGCCGCCTTGGGCGGTAGCGTTACTACATAATACTAAACCGGAGTAAGCACGATGGAATTCGAGGAAGTTGACCCAACCCATTTCAGTACTTTGCGGCGCGAACCTTTTCCTCATGTGTTGATTGAGCAAACACTGTCCCAAATGGGCGAAGGCGGTGTGCGTGGCAATAATTTCCGTAAAGAAGCACTGAACGCGGCAGGGTGGCCTTTCGATGGCCTGACCACGTTCTCTAAGCACCCCCAACAGGCTGCCGATGCGTTTAACCGCCTCCGCCGTGTGCTGGCCGTGCATAAACGTCCTGACGCAGTGATCAAAGCCTTGATTGCTGAAAACCCGCCCCAGTAAGCCCGACGGGTGCGGTGTAAGGATGTAAAAAAGCCGCGACAAAATCGCGGCTTTTTTACATCCTCGCCCCGTAGCGGGAGCTGGCGGGGTGACCTACTCGAATTTAAACCAACGCTTACGCTTTAGCCAAGGTTTGCAGCATCTGGTGCATCACCTTAGGGTTGGCGGCGACCACATTGCCCGAATCCAACCAGCCTTCGTTGCCGTCGAGGTCGGTCACAATCCCGCCGGCTTCTTGCACCAGCAACGCCCCTGCGGCGATGTCCCAAGGATTGAGGTTCATTTCCCAGTAGCCATCCGTGCGCCCGCAAGCCACATAAGCCAAATCCAATGCCGCCGAGCCTTGGCGACGCACACCTACGGTGGTTTGAATCATGGCTTTAAGCATGGCCATATCGGTATCGAGCTGGTCGGTGTTGACGTGTGGGTGGCCGGTGGAAACCAGACAATCGGTGAGCTGTGTGCGTTTGCCCACCCGAATCCGGCGTTCGTTCAGAAACGCCCCGCCGCCGCGCTCTGCGGTAAACAAGTCATTATGTGCAGGGTCGTACACCACGCCCAAAGTCAGCACGCCTTTGACCGCCAAGGCAATCGACACGCAATAGTAAGGGTAGCCATGCAGATAGTTGGTCGTGCCATCCAGCGGGTCGATAATCCATTCGTAGTCGGATTGACCCATACCAGACGCGCCGGACTCCTCTGCTAGAATGGCGTGGTCGGGGTAAGCCGAGCGCAGCGTGTCGATGATGGTATTTTCAGCCGCGCGGTCCACTTCGCTGACAAAGTCATTCGGGCGTTTTTGCTCTGGCTTCAGAATGTCGAGGTTGTTGGACGCACGTTGGATAACAGTCGCGGCACGGCGGGCGGATTTGACCGCAGTAGATAGCATCGGATGCACGGGAGGCCTTTCTCTCTCACCCCGCGAATCAAGCCATGCCCCCGCAGGGGCTGACTCCATTCTAGGGCGAATGGGCATGGTATTTTAACGAACAAAAAAACCCGAAAACGGCTTTCGGGCTTTGCAATTCCCTTATTTTAATGTGATTTTTTCGATGACGAAACCAGAATTACCCGCCCCCCTCCAAAATATCCGCGTCGTGCTGTCCCGCCCTTCGCATCCGGGCAATATTGGCTCGGCGGCCAGAGCCATGAAAACCATGGGTTTGACCCAATTGGTGCTGGTCGCGCCGCGCACCTTTCCCAGCCCCGAAGCGGTCACGCTGGCTTCGGGGGCGGCGGATGTGCTCGAAAACGCCGTGGTCTGCGACACGCTGGAACAGGCCTTGGCAGGGGTGACGCTGTCTGCCGCGCTGACCAGCCGCCGACGAGAAATTGCCACGCCGCTGCACACCCCCCGCGAAGCCGCCGGTGCGCTGCTGGCCGCCGCAGGGCAGGGCGAATCCGTCGCCCTTGTGTTTGGCAACGAAACCTTTGGCCTGTCGATTGAAGAGGTCGCGCTGTGCAATCTACTGGTGACGATTCCGGGCAACCCTGATTATTTTTCGCTGAACTTGGCGCAAGCGGTGCAGGTATTGAGCTACGAAATTTTCAGCCAGACCGAAGCCGGCCTTGCCCATCTGCGCCCTACGGTCGATTTGGCAACCCATGAGCAGGTCAGCGGTTTTTATCTGCATTTGGAGCAGACCCTAGACAACGTCGGTGCCTTTGCCCGTCGCCCTTCTGACCGTTTGATGCGGCGGCTGAAAGCCCTGTTTAACCGCAGCCAGCTTCAGCGTGAAGAGGTGGATATTTTGCGGGGGATGTTGAACTATGTGCAGCGTGCCTTGCCTACCCCGCCGCGTGAGTAAGCCCTGCCTTTGACCACACCCCGCAAGATAACCCCGAAAGCCCCCCGTGCTCCCCCGACTGCGCTTCCTGCTTAGCCTACTGGTATTGCTGGCACTCCCCGTTCAGGGGTTTGCCGGTGTGGCCGTGCGTCTGTGCGGGACCGCTCAAGTCCATAACCATGCCGCGCCCCCCGCCACAACTAGCCTCGCTGTGACAGCCCACACCGGCCATGACCAGACTCACCCCGCCGCTACGGCACACCCTGTTTTGGCACACGCCACGCCCCACGCCGCTGTATCCCACGTCCCGTTGGCCACTGCGGCAGACCCCGCCCCGCTGTCTACCCCGCCCTGCTGTGACGATAGTCCGTCATGCGGAGCCTGTTGCCCTGCCCTGACCTTCTCCGGCTTGCCCACCCTGCCCACGTTGGCATGGACGCGCACTTGGCATCGCCCTACCGAGTTCACTCCGCCCTCGGCCTTTGTGCCCCCTCAGCACCGCCCCCCGACGGCGTAAGAGCCTGTTTACGCTCTGCGATACTCGGGTAATCCTGCGTTGAAATTCGGAAAAAAATGCTCATTGACCTCGTGTCAACTGCGCTT
>ERZ724523.515-NODE-515-length-22561-cov-4.740647_pt1 | contig 22561 bp, 17 predicted proteins | sample MGYA00376056_ERZ724523 | MGnify/ENA primary metagenome ERZ724523 (study PRJEB28724, sample SAMN07190888) | wastewater metagenome | isolation source: influent of sewage treatment plant in Hong Hong | place: USA: Christiansburg, Virginia | collected 2016-03-01 ... | reverse complement strand
AACTGGAAGCAGCAGGGCCGCCGCGGCCTTTGAACCACGACGGCTGTTCATATTGCGAACTCGACTTCGCAGACCAAAGCCCAGCAGACCGAGCAGAGCGGCCGCACCGAGCCACAGGCCACTGCTGCCACCGCCAGTGCCGTTCTGGCCGGCGCTGCAACCAGCCTGACCACCAACATATCGGTCGTTCAGACGGGCGCGGCACTCACCAACGCTGGTGTCGCAGTACTGCGTAGCTGCGCACTCGGAATCGGTGGTGCACTTCTTCGGCGGGGTCTTGCAAAGCCCACCAATGCACATCTGACCGGCTGGGCACATGCTGCCATCGCTGCACGGCTTCGGCGGGGTCTTGCAGATCTGCTCGTCAGGGTCACAGACCTTACCCATCGGGCAGTCTTCGTTCTTGCGGCACGGGGTCGGGGGGGTGCACTTTCCGTTCGGAATGTCGCAGGTCTGTCCGGCGGGACACTGGTCGTCAGCCGTACACTCAACGCAGCGGCCGGTCGAACAAATGCGAGCATTGGCCGGGCAGCTAATGCAGCTCGGGCCGCAGTGATCGGGAACGTCACATGCCTGGCACAGCCCATCACCGCAGTAGTTGCCCATCGAGCAGACCTGGCTCGGTGCGCCGCACTCCTGGCAGGCGGCGTTTTCGCCCACGATCGAGCTATACAACTCCGACTTGTCGATGAGCTTGAACTTGTCACCGTACGACGGGTCGGTAAACGAGACGTTGCAGCCGCTGATGTTGCCCATCGCGTCTCGGCCACATTCTTTGACCTCGACATCGGTACGTGACCACTCAGCGTAGCCGCCGGCACCGTTTTGGGCGTAGATCACTTCGATCGGGTAAAGACCCGCCTGGGTGAACTTGACCGGATAAATGATGCGCGAGGTCTGGGCGTCGTCATTGGCGATCGGCTCAAGCGCCTTTTTGCCCTTGCCGATCTTGACCTGGCACATGTCGTCGCAGTTGATGCCAAACGCGATCGTCTTTCCAGCCAACGTCGTCGGAACGTTGAAGTATCCGCGTAGCCGGAAAGAAATGCGGTTGTCATCGCCGATTGGCGAGGCGAGTGGATTCTGAGAGTACGGAAGAAACTCGTCCTTCCACTTCTCACCAGTGAAGTCGCCCAAGCTGTTCGAGTCGTTGTTACGGAAGTTGATCGTCGTAAACAGGCGCGAAACTTTGGGATCGATATTGGGATCGCTGCCCTTATCGAGTGCGGCCACAGCATCATCCGGCGTATTGAACAAGCCAGACTTCAGGTGGATCGTCGAGGCACAAATACCTGTGCCAGGATCGGTCCGTGGGGGAGCGACGGCCTGCGCCGGGTCGATCACGACCTGGGCTTGTGCTGGCTGGACGAAACCAGCGAGACACAGAGCGGGGAGGGCTAATAAGTAGCGTTTGAGCATCTGCTTACCTCGATAGCTTTTCCGGAAGGATCCGATTCCTCGTTGTTGGCCGTTGATTCGGCTAGGGAACTCATCTGTGGTTCGATCCCGTTTCTTTGGCCACATAAACTCTCTCACCCACCAGGCACATATGAGCGCTGGGTAGAATGAGTCGAGCAATCTACAAAGACTCTAGCACTCTATTCGGTGGGATGCCGGTGTCAACAAGTTGTCCGCCATGTACGATGGTCTGACAACTTATCCGCTGGGGCTGGTCGCCGCTTGACACGTGTCGGTCCTGCCGAACGCAAGCGTGCAGTTACGTGCGGCGCTCTTTGGCCTTGTCGGCCTCGCCACGGAGGATGATCTCGGCCAGCTCGGGCACGACTTCCCAAGCGATCTGCGCGATCGTCTCTGCGCTCAGGCGGGCAACTGCTTCGTATTCGGCACCACGGGCCGCGATCTTCTCGAGCGCGGCAAGCACCGGAGCTGGGACCGCCGCACGCGGGATCAGCGACGGACGAGGCATCTGAGGAACTTGGCTGGGAATGCCTGCGCCCTGGGCGCTCGACGAAGCGACACGAGTGGGTTCCGGCATACGGGCTCCTTCACTGGCACTTGGCTCTGGACGAACGGTCTGAGCTGGTGGAGTCACCGGTGCCATCACCACTGGCGCGGCGGCGGACTCTTTGGGTTTGGCTGCTGGGGCTGGGGTCGGGGCTGGAGGACGCAGGCTGGCGTTGCCGAGCTGCTGAACCGGCGGAGCGGCTTGAACGGCTGGCGGCGGAGCCTGGACCACGGGCTGAACCGGCGTCTGGGGTTTGGCAACCGGAGGCGACGCGGTCGGCGCGGCTACAGTTGCGGTCACCCCACCCTTGATGAGAGCGCTGACTTTGTCGATCACCGACTGGGTATCGAACGGCTTCACCAGGTTGGCGTTGACGCCGGAGCGTTGGCCCCGAGCCTCGTCGTAGGGGTTGAAGTTGCTGGTGAGCAACAGCACCGGTACGTCCTTGCCATTGGCCTCTCCACGAGCGGCCGTGGCTAGGTCATAGCCATTTTTTCCCGTCAGACCAGCGTCGATTACCATCGCATCCGGCCGAGCCTCGCGGAGTCGGGCCAGCGCTTCATCAGCGCTCGAAACCGCGATGATCTGGTAGTCCTCCTTGGCGAAGGCGATTTGGACTACCTTCTGCATGGTCACGCTGTCTTCGACGAGCAGGATTTGCTTGGGCATCTGGTTTCTTTCTCCCTAGGCTCCCCGGCTCCCTAGCTGGCCAGGGCCGACTGACAAAATACGGACTGGCATACACACGAGTGCAGCACGCTGTCGCAATTGTAAGTAGTCCGCCATGTTTTGAGAACCATGTAATTTCGCTTTGCGCCGAACCACTTACCCTCAATCGTGCTTGTCGTCGCTGTACATGATATCTGATTGGCTCTTGGCGGGCTCGCTGGCTCTGCCTTTCGAAGGATGCTTGGAGGGCTCGGCGGTTGTGGCTTGGGTTACGTCGCGTAGCGGACAGCGCCGCAGCTCGAAGCCACGGACTGCATCGATGAACCCTGATTCTTTGGTTAGGTACTGGCCGACGATCTGATGGAGTGTCGGTTGAGCGAACCAGTGGGCGCTATAGGTGAAACTGGGCTGGAAGCCGCGCAGGAGCTTCTGATCCCCACCATGACCGGGTTCAAAGGCCTGAAATCCATCGGCAATGCAGCGCTCGATCGGATGATAGAAGCAGACTTCGAAGTGCAGGAACGGCACCGTCGTTCGCTCGCCCCAATAGCGTCCATAGCGTCTCGAATCGCCGCGCAAATTCCACGCCCCGGCCAGGAGTTCTCCATCGCGGCTGTGGGCGAGCACCAGCTCCAGCCGATCACCGAGTCGCTCGGCACAGACCTGAAAAAAGGCGCGGTTTAGATAGGGCGGTTCGCCGGTGTAGCGGATCGAGGTCGCGACGTACATGTCGAACATTTGATCGAGCAAAGAGACACTGAAACGAAGAGGATCCTGGCTGCTGCTGGGCGGAGGCAGCGCCTCGTTGTGCTGTGCCAGTCCCGAGAATGTCCTGACAGTGATTCCGGCGTCGGCGAGCTGTCGGCGCTCACGGCGTATGGTATTGCGGCGGTGGCTGCGCAGCTCGGAGAGGAAGTCGGCGAACGAACGATAGCCTCGGTTGTGAAAGTGATACTGCGTCTGACGACGTGGCCAGAATTCAGCAGCAGCCAGTACGTCGAGCTGGCTGCCCTGGTCCGGTACACGATCGTCACGAAAGCCGGGTCCACGGGGAAACAAAACGTGTGCCGAGCCAATGCCTTCGGTCTGACACAGGCGCTGGGCTGCCCGCAGTAGCAGTGCTCGCAAGTCTCGGCGGTGCTCTTCGGGCAGACTCGGTAGCGTCAGCAGTCGACCACCGGTCACCGGGTTAAATGGTACCGCCAGCACCAACTTTGGGAAGTAGCGCTCGCCAAAAGCGGCAGTCAGGTCAGGCCACTCTTCATCCCAGACCCACTCCCCTTCGCTGTGCAGCTTGACGTAGGCCGGTGCGGCGGCGACAAGCTGTCCGTCGTCATCGCGAGGATCCTCGAGTCGATGTACCAGTAGATGCAGTGGCAGCCAACCCGTGTGTTCACCGACGCAGCCGGTCGATTCCAGACCCTCCAGATAGGCCCACGACAATAGGGGCGCATCGTCTGGTTCGAGCAGCGCGTCCCACGCGGATGCAGAAACAGCCGACAGTTCCGGGCAGACCGTGACGCGAAGCTCACTCCGAGAAGTCATGGCGCAGTGTGGCGAGGTTGCGAAAAAAACCGAGGGTGGCGGCTAGAGGTCATCACACGGTGTGCCGAGGCGCTCACCGGTATACACACCAAACTCGTTGTAGATGCTAGCCACCATCGTGTTTATGTCGAGAGAGACACGGATGAGTCCGGTGTTTTTTGTGCCGTGAATCCACTTTAACTCTTGCGGCTCTTTGTTTAGCACGAGTCGCAGCGTACCAGTCTTGGTCGCAAAGACGTCACCGGACGGATCGCTGACCACGCTCTTCATCTGCTGCAGCTTCATGTTGCCCTTGAGTCCAGCGAAGACGCGGAAGCGCTCTTTGTCCTCGGGGTGGTAGCCGCGGTCGACGTAGTAATAGGTTCCTCGGTCGTCGCGGGCCAGTGCGTAGGGACGGAACTTGCGGGGGCTGCGTAGAAACTGGGCGCTACCGAGCATGGTCTTGGCTTCGGCGGCGGCAACGGCAGTGACGACGGTGGTCCGCTTACCACACTCGACGCGGTAACTTTTGCCATCGAAACCGACATAGCCTGAGCCTTCCTCGCGAGCACCTTCGGTGAGCCGAGGCTCGGCGAAGGCGTGTTCCCACTTGTCGCCGTTGCGGCTCATCCCGACGAGGCGCACTTGATAGAAGGTCTTGCCATCGCCGTAGAACAGGGCACGTTCGTCTGCGGGCATGGGGGTGACTGCGACAAAGTGGCCCTTGCCATCGCCGAGTACGACCAGCTTATCGCGATAGGCCGTAACGTCGACGGAAGGACTGGGTGCCTCAGCACGGGCGGGGTGGATAGCACACAGTCCAACAATGGTGGTGACCCAAAAACGCTTAGAGATCATCGCAGGGAGTCCCTTGTCGTTGACCGGCGTACACGCCCAGTTCGTTATAGATCAGACCGAGGTTCTGCGAGACCGGTACCAGCTTGAGCGGTCGCGGCTTTTCGCCTTCGACCCACGTCGACTCCCGACGATCGATGATGAGCCGCAGACTGCCGGTTTTCGTCGAGAACACGTCGCCTTCGCTGTCGTTTACGACGTTGGTCATCTGCTGCAACTTGAGGTTGCCGCGTGGTCCGGTAAACAGTCGGAAGCGCTTCGCAGAAACCGGCGTAGCTCCACGATCGACGTAGTAGTACAGACCACGATCATCGCGAGCGAGCGCATACGGGACAAATTGGCGTGGGTTTTCGACGAACTTGGCGGTCGCCAGAAGCTGGCTTGCTTTGGCATCGGGCAGGATCTGAAGCACCGTCTTCCGATCGCCGCAGGACACCTCGCAGGTTGCCTTTTCTTTGTCGAAGACCACTTCCGAATAGACCCGCATGTCGAGCCCTCGAAAGTTGGGATTTCTCGTCGGTGCAATAAAACGTGGTTCTAAAAAATGGCCGCCTGAGAGAGAGCCTGATTCTTCGGGAGGCACTCGAAACCACTGTTTGCCGTCACCGTAAAACAGTGCGTGGATCAATCGCTCGTCCGGAGCAACCGCGACATAATGAGATTTTCCGTCTGTGCAGATGGCTGTCTTTGGGCGATCTGCCGCAGGAATCTCTGGTGGTGCGTCCGCCAAAGCGGTGGTGGTCGAGGTGAGCAGGGCAAGCCCTAGCATGCTGAGGAATCGAGTTCGCATTACCCGACATGGTAACGGATCTCGCTGCTGCGGCGAGCTGTTGAGCATTTTGTCGTCGTGAAGTACCGTAGTTAGATATGCCAGCAGATTCTCAGAGTGAGACGCTCCCCGAGCCAGGCCTACGCAGCGCATCGCAGCCCAGCTCGATGGTGGGAAAAGTCCTCAAAGGGCAGTACCGCATCGAGGCTCAGCTTGGGCAGGGGGCCATGGGAATCGTGTTTCGCGGCGTCCAGCTTGGGCTTGGCAAAACCGTCGCCATCAAGATGATCCGTGCCGACATTTTGGTGACCAAGGACTCGCACGATCGCTTTCAGCGAGAGGCGCAGGTGCTCAGCAAGCTGCTTCATCCCGGAATTGCGCAGGTGCTCGACTTCGGAATCGATGAAGGCACGCCGTTCTTGGTGATGGAGTTTGTCGACGGAAAAGAACTGACCGAGGTGATGACTCTCGAAGGTCCGATGGCACCCTCGCGGGCGATCGCGATCATTCGTCAGCTCGCCGCAGCGCTCGAGGAAGCACATCGCAACGGCATCGTTCACCGCGACATCAAACCGCAGAACATTCGTTTACAGCGCTATTCTCCGACGGGGCCAATCTATCTGAAGGTGCTCGACTTCGGGATTGCCAAGCAGCTCGGGGACGAAAATGGAGCCTCGCTGACAGCGACGGGCGCAGTGATTGGGACGCCCGCGTATATGGCACCCGAGCAAGCCGGGGGCGTCAAGGTTGATGCCCGCGCCGATCAGTACGCCGTTGGTATCGTCTTGTATGAGTTACTGACGGGGACCGTGCCGTTTACGAGCGAAACCGTGACGGGGGTGCTGGTGAGTCATCTGACCAAGCCGCCGCCGCCGCTACCGAGGGAAGTGCCCGAGCCGCTCCAGCGGATTGTGATGCGGCTGCTCGAAAAGGAGGCGTCGCAGCGCTACAGCGATATCGCTTCCGTCGAGCGGGCTCTAGCCGACTGCGAGGCCTACTGCCGCGATGCCAGGCCGCTTGCCAAAGGGACGATTCGTCCGACGGTGGCCGGTGGTGTGACGATCGGTGCGGGCAATAAGCGATCGTTGTTCTCGGTGCTGGGTATCACGATGCTTGCGGCCGTGGTGGTGAGTGGCACGGTGATCGGCTCAGCCAAGCTGCGCTCCCATCCTCCGGTGGTACCCGTCGTGACGGCAACCCACGTGACCCAGTTGCCAACGACCGATGCGGTGGACAAGCCAGTGCCTGGGCCAAACAGCCCTGTCATCGAAAAGCCTGCGGGAGCGAGTCCACCTGGACCTGTTTCAACCAGCGTGACTTCGACAGGCACCACCCCAACGATCCCGGTGGTGAAGCCGGGGACTCCCGAAAAGCCGGCGGCGGTCTCGACCACTGGCACGGGCTCGCGCCCGCATGGGGGGACGGCAACGGCCGTGAGCGAGCCTCCCGCAATCAAAGAACAGCTCGATCGGGTCGAAAAGCTGCTCCATGACGGAGATTTTCCAAAAGCGATCGAGCTAGCCAACCAGACGACGTTTACCCAGCCAACGGCGCGTGCGTATCGCCAGATGACCTTTGCGCATTGCAAGATGGGCAGCTTTTCGGCGCAGGGTACCTTTCATCGAGTGGCAGCGGCCGATCGTAAGAAGCTGGTGGCCCTCTGTCGGGAAAATGGTGTGACGTTGCCGTAGCTGGGGGGCTCGGGAGACTTGGTCATATTGGACTGAGTCTGATCTTGAAACGATCGCCCGGCTGGGCTGATCGGCTCCGATCCGGCGCGGACTAGGTCGCGGGGTCGGTCTGGCGATCAGCGAGGACGCCGACTCCAACGAGGAGCAGCCCGAGCACGATGTGCAGGACATCATCGGCGCGCTTGTATGCAAACAGTGCCGTCGGAAACAGCCCGGCAAAGCTGGCCACGGCTTGGTACAAGTCGACTGCGCCAAAGCCGATGTTGAAGGCTCGGGCCAGTGGCAACCGCTTGGTGACGAGCAGTCCCAGGCCAACCAGGCCGAAGAAGATGTGAAACACGTTGTAGGGGGCCGCTCCGCTCATCATGGCCATGCTCGGTGGGGTAATGAATCCCAGTACCCCAGCGACGATGAGAATGGGCGCAAAAGCGGTGAGTAGCAGTACGTTGAGTGGCTTTTTCATTGGGGTGGGCGCGAGGGTGAGCGCTTGGTAAAGAGGCTCGCGAGCAGTGTAACGCCAAGGCCAACCAAAATGGCGACGGTGCTGGCCCCGATGATGATCCACGGTTGAGCCGCCGCGCCATCCCCGGGAATGGGAGCGACGTCATGCAGCACCGAGCCGACATCCGTCGAACCCATTGCAAACGTTGCGTACACCAGGAGCGCGAGCAAAAGCAGCGCTGCGCCAAGCGCAACTCCCGAGCGAACCATACTGTCCATGTGCCAGAGCGATCGCATGTCGATAGATTCCAAACCGCCAAACTGTAGCATGTGAATTTGTTGTTTTCGGCACTATATTTCGTGCCAGAAAAACGTGTCGTCCACGAGGCAGGCGTGGTCGCGTGGGGCAGCGCGAGCTAGAAAATCGCCGGCTTCTTCTTTGGACCCTTCTTGATGACCTTGGTTGTCGATTTCACCGGCTGTTTGTTCGGATCGCTCTTGTTCGGATCCGACTTGGTGGTGTCGACGGCTTTGGTGGTGTCGGTGGTCGGCGGGGTGACGACAGTCGGCTTGGTGGTCGGCTCGGCGGTAAGCTCGACGTTAATCGCCGTCTGATTGGACGCCGAGACGACACGCTCGACTTCCTCGAACCCATCCTTGCGAAGCACAAGCCGCGTTTTTTCACCCGGCGCGAGCTTGAGCGTGAGCGGTGTCGTGCCAACTACCTTGCCTTCGCGAACCACTTCGGCGGAAGGTGGCGTGGAGCGAACCTCGATACGAACCGTGCTCGGCAGCGCGATCACGATCGCCAGAACGATCATCATCAGCGCCAAGACGCCCCCGGCAATGCCCACGATCAGGGTCCGTTGCTTGTCGGGCAATGCCAGGAAGCGCTGCACGGGCGGCAGCATCTTGAGCTTGTCGATTGGGCTACCACTGCCCGGCTGCGAGGCCGGACTAGGGGGCGGCAGTGCGGCGGGGTGAAGACCACTGGCTGGACTCGGCAAAAGACCCGGGTGCGACCCAGCTCCTAGCGGCAGCATCTGAGAGGACATACCGGCGATCGGGCTGCCATCTTGCGGCGACAGTTCTTCGGGCGAGAGCGCATCGCCGCTTTGCAGCATCTCGCGCACGGGCCCCGGTGCCGGAGGATTCGACGGCGGTGGCTGGCTTGGTGCCGGTTTTGGAGCAGTCCCCGGTGGACGCAGCAGCGCCGACAGCGATGCCGATGATAGATCGCTAATCAGCGTAGCCATCTGAGGCGCAGCGCGACTTGCGTCGGAAGGTAGCGCGGCAAGCTGGGCCGATTCTCCCGAGACGACTGGGATATCGAGCGCAGAGGGTGGCATCACCGCCATCGGGACGCTTGGACGTGCCGTGGATTGACCCGCTTGTGGAATCGATGCAGTCAGCGCTGGCGTCGGTGGCGTCGAGCCTGCGGCAATGGTGACGGCTGCGATCGGAACGCTGGGTCGAGACGCCGGGGGCACCGGGGGTTGCGCCGCCGGGATGGCGGGACTGACCGGGCCTGCTCCCGCAGCAGGTGCCGCTGGTGCAGGCAAGTTGATGGTCGACACCGGTGAAATCGGCATCTGCGGAGCCCCGGCCCCGAGACCCGGAGGCACTCCCCCCGCATGCATCGTGGGCATCTGCGGCGGCAGCATGGCTACCCCGCGACCCGGCAGCGGGCCAACAATCCGCATCATGTCATCGCCGAACTGTATCGACCACGTCTCGGGATCATGAATGGCCCACAGCAGCTCTTCGGCGGTCTGGAAGCGATGGTCCCGGCTCTTGGCCAAGCAGTGCAGGATCAGTTTTTCCACGGATGCTGGAGTCTGTGGCAGACGCTCGCGAACCATCGGCGGTGGTTCCGACAAGTGCTTGATCAGCACCTCGGCAAAGCCTTCGCCAGGGAACGGCAGCTCGCCGGTCAGCATCTGGTACATGATGCAGCCGACGCTGTAGAGGTCAGCGCGCCCGTCGATGGTGGTCTTGCCTTCGCACTGCTCGGGGGCCATATAGTGAGGCGTTCCGAGCACTGATCCCGACGAGGTCTTGTGGTTTTGCCCCTCGGTTCCGGTCAGGAGTTTGGCCAGTCCGAAGTCGAGGATCTTGACATAGTCTGCCGTCCCCGCCCGTCGGATGAGGTAGATGTTGTCGGGCTTGAGATCGCGGTGGATGACGCCCTTGGCGTGTGCCGTTTGAAGCGCGTCGACGATCTGCATCGTGATGTGCAGCACCGTCATGACATCGAGCTTTCCGGCTGCTCGGATCCTCGACGAGATCGTCTGCCCTTCGAGATACTCCATGATCATGAAGTTCTCGCCTTCTGGGCTCTGACCAAAATCGAGGATGTCGACGATGTGGTCGTGGCCGATCTGGCTTGCCGCTCGTGCTTCCGTCATGAAGCGGCTGACCATCTCTTTGCTCGCGGCGAGGTCCTGGTTGATGACCTTGATCGCGACCTTTTTATTAATACGAGGGTGCTCCGCCAAAAAGACGGTGGCCATCGCACCCGCGCCAAGCTTGGAGACCACTCTATAGTTGCCTACAGAGGAGCCGATAGAGATCACAGCGTAGATCATCTTACGCTCGGTCCAAATTCGCAAGTCCCCAGGTGTTAGCCCCGATACCTATTTTTGTTTGTGCGGCTTGGACTTGGCTTCAGGCTGGGTGGCTTACGTGGGAGGACAGCGCAGACCAAACCAGGTGATCTCGCACGGCAGAGATTGGGAAGCTGGATGCGGCATTGCGAGGAGCCTTCGTCTGTGTAAAATCGCGCCACTTCGCCACTTGTCAGGAGAGAGACACCCGTGACTGCATCCGCATCCGCTGCCGACAACAGTTCTTCGCTCATGGAAAAGATCGTCGCGCTGACCAAGCGACGTGGCTTCATCTTCCAGTCGTCCGAGCTGTACGGCGGCATCAACGGTGCGTGGGACTACGGCCCGATGGGCGTGCTGCTCAAACGCAACGTCAAGGACGCGTGGTGGCGGGCGATGGTCCATGACCGCGAGGACGTCGTCGGCCTCGACTCGGCGATCTTGATGCACCCGATGGTGTGGAAGGCGTCCGGTCACGTCGACGGTTTTTCCGACCCGATGATCGACTGCAAGACCTGTAAGAAGCGCTTTCGCGCCGATGACATGGACGGAGCGATCTGCGGCCAAAAGCCCTCGAAGTCACCGCTGAACTGCGGCGCAGCCCAGCTCACCGAGCCCCGCAACTTCAACCTGATGTTCGAGACCTTCCTCGGACCGATCAGCGACTCGTCGGCCAAAACCTTCCTCCGGCCCGAGACCGCGCAGGGCATCTTCGCCAACTTTGCCAACGTCATCTCGACCACCCGCGTCAAGGTTCCCTTCGGCATCGCCCAGGTCGGCAAGTCGTTCCGAAACGAGATCAACCCCCGCAACTTCACCTTCCGCTCGCGCGAGTTCGAGCAGATGGAGATGGAGTTCTTCTGCGTCCCCGGTACCGACGACGATTGGTTCAAAAAATGGGTCGAGATCCGCAAGCGCTGGTACACCGAGCTGGGACTTTCCGATGGCAAGCTCCGGCTGCGCGAGCACGACAAGCTGGCTCACTACTCAAAGGCCACCACCGATATCGAATACCTGTTCCCGTTCGGCTGGGGCGAGCTGGAGGGCATCGCCAACCGGACCGACTTCGATCTCCGTCAGCACCAGCGGGGCATCCGCACGGTCGGCAAGTGGGACGGTGGCGACCTGTCCGCCGTCGAGTTGGCTGCCGAGGACGAGGACTACCAGAAGGGCAAGCTGTCCTACTTCGATGACGAAAAGAAGCAGCGCTATATCCCCTACGTCATCGAGCCTGCGGCGGGTGCCGATCGCGCCACGCTCGCCTTCCTCTGTGATGCCTACGCCGAGGACAGTGCTCCCGATGCCAAGGGCAACGTCGAGACTCGCGTCGTGCTGCGCCTGCATCCGCGCCTCGCTCCGATCAAGGCCGCGATCCTGCCGCTGATGCGCAAGGACGGCCACCCCGAGCGCGCCCGCAAGATCTACGACGACCTCAAGCGCCGCTTCTTTGTCGACTACGACGAGAGTGCCGCCATCGGCAAGCGCTACCGCCGCCAGGACGAGATCGGTACCCCGCTGTGCATCACCGTCGACTACGACACGATCAAAGACGGCACCGTGACCGTTCGCGATCGCGACACCATGCAGCAGATCCGCGTGAGTGAAGACAAGCTGCGCGATCTCATCGAAGAAAAGCTCGGGATGTAACCGCCCGGAGGCCCCCATGATCGCCAAGCCGCTTGCTCTACTTTGTGTCATTGCTGGTTCAGGCTGCGGCCTCGGTGCAACCGCCTGCCCCGACCTGGCCGCCGCCAACTTCAACGTGACCGTCCTCGATGCCGCGACGAGCCAGCGCATCTGTGACGCCACCGTGTCCGCCACCGACACCAGCACCGGCACCACGATGAGCCTGTCGTCTTTTGGTGGCAGCGCCGACTGTACCTACAGCGGCGGTTTCTACGAGCGCCCCGGCACCTTCAGCCTAACCGCCCAAAAGAGCGGCTATCTGGCCATCACCCAAAGCGGCGTCACCGTCGTCAAGGGCCAGTGCAACGTCATCGGCGTCCCCCTCACCCTCAAGCTATCCAAGTAGGAGTGGGGCCGACCGTGCCCTAGACGATCTCTGGCTCGCCCGGTGCCACGCCCAGCGTCTCTTGGAACATCTCCTGATAGTTCTGGAAGTGCCCCGGTCCCACCCGCTGCACAAAGAACGCCTCGGCCAGCTCGACCTGCGGCTTGAGCATCGCCACCCCTCGCGCCATCATCTCCAGGAAGTTCCGCGCACCCGACGCCAGCTCGGCCCGCTGCTCATCGGTCAGGCAGGTCGGATCGGCCCCTTTGACGAACCAGTCGGCCAGCATCTCGATCTGCGACGAGTGATGCAGCAGCGACCGCACCTTGGTATCAAACGTCGCGCCGATGTCGACCAGCCGGTTCGGCTTGTGCTCCGTCGGCATCATGTACCAGACCTCTTCGGGCTGATGCGGCAACTGCCCCGCTTCGAGGTGCTCGGGATGCAGCAGCGGAAAGCACGAAAACACCGCCGCCTCCGAGGCCATCTTGCCGGCCGTGATGTGATCGGGATGGATCTCGTAGCGCTTCCACGGATCGAACGTCACCACCTGATCGACCCGCAGCTTGCGCAGCCAGTAGATCAGTCGTTCCCGCAGCGGCACCGCATGTTCGCTCAGGTGGCCATCCGGAAAGCCGAGCAGGATCGGCGGCTCGCCCCCGATTTCTTTCATCGCCAGGCCTAGCTCGGCAGCCCTTTGTTCCGCCAGCTTGTCCCGCGAGACCTCGTGGCGCTTGCTGCCCAGATCGCCTCGGGTTGCGCAGATCGCATGGACCCGATGACCCGCCTTGGCCCACTTGGCCAGCGATCCCGCCGCGAAGAACTCGCCATCATCGGGATGCGCATAGATCGCGGCAATCACCTTGCTTGTCGACATCAACCAGCCCTTTTGTCCCTACCAGTGTACGGCCACCTGCGTAAGTCCACTGCGGAGCTTCGCTTCATCGAGCGCCGCCGGTTCGCCAATGAAGATCAGCCGACGCGGGGCCCGCGATAGCGGTGAGCTGGCCGGCAGCTCGTCCCAGTCAATGCGATCACCGACCACTTGCACCAAAAGCGGGGTCGTTTGGCCACCCGGTCCGTCCTGCCGTTCGACAATGCCTTTGATGCGGAAGATGCGATCCGCGAGCGATTCGAGAAAGTCCTCCAGCCTTGGCCAGTCGATCGCAAACGGGACCGCAATGGTCAGCGCGGCGATGCCATGTGCTTCGGGATGCTCGGGGACTGGTCCCTTGTGCGGGAGGCTTTTCTGCGGCTGCCCCGGCGGATGTCCGCCCAGATCGAGCTGTCCCAGGAGCAGCAGCGCATCGACGTCCGCATGGTGAGCAAAGATCTGCTGCGCCCGTGGTGCCATCGTCGTAAGCCATGCGGCGAGCCGCTGCTGCGTCGTCCGCTCGGGCACCAGGTCGACCTTGTTTAGCACCAGCAGATCCGCCGATCGCACCTGATCTTCAAATAGCTCCGGGTGCTCGTGATGGGCACGCTCGGCGTTGTGCAGGTCGATGAGCGTCACCACCGCATCGCACTGCACCGGCCCATCGAACGACAGCGCGTTGACCGCAAAGCTCACCTCCGAGGCCCTGGCAATGCCGCTCGGTTCGATGAGGATGTGCTCCGGCGGCCTGGGCAGCCCATCCCCGCGAGCCAGCGCAAGCAGCGACTCCCCCAGCTCACTGCGCAGCGTGCAGCAGACGCAGCCCGAGGTCAGCTCCGTCACCCGCAGGGTCGGCGTATCCGACACGCTGGCAATCAGCTCGTGATCAAGTCCCAGCTCCCCGAGGTCGTTCACGATCACCGCCAGCTTCTGCGGCAAGTTGGGGTCCGACACCAGCCGCCGCAAAAGCGTCGTCTTGCCGCTGCCCAAAAACCCCGAGATCACCGTGACCGGAACCTTGCCGCTGGTCATGACCGCTCAGTCCACCACGCGCTGCTTGGCGTTCTCCGGCTCTTCCAGGTAGTAGCGACGCCCGCGATAAAACTCGATGGCCGACAGGCCCACCGACACCACCAAGCCAACGTAGAGCAGCCAGGCGGGCTGTCCCAGCAGCACCAGCCCCGACAGCACGGTCAGCAGTCCCACTCGCGTTCCCCACAGCGCTGCCGACGCCTGCACCTTGTGGAAGCACAGCAGGTTGTCGAGCCCACCGACCGACAGCTCGACCGTCATGATCAGCATGACCACCCACGGACTGAGCACGTGCTGGGTCTGCAAGATGAGCAGCAGCGTGGGCGGCACAATCGACCCGAAGATCCGCGCCCAGTCCCCCGCCAGTAGCTCGCCCTTGCGCAGCAGCGGAAACACCGGCGTCACGTAGGTCCATCCCGACATCCAGGTGATCGCGATAATCGTCACCGTCAGAAAGTGCGTCGTCGCTTCCGAGCCCCACAGGTGCTGGATGGGCAAAAGCACCCCGAACCAGCCACTAAAGATCAGCGCGCCTTTCCACACCACGCCTCGGACCGCAAAGCGAATCCCCAGGAACACGATTGGCAGCACTGTCCCGAGGATGATTGCGTACAGCACCCACTTTTCCGGCACCATCCGCAAAAGGAAGATCACCCCGCAGCCCGCCATCTGCGCCCACGCTTTGATCTTGGCGAGCAGTGGAGTCTTTGGGGAAATCCGCCGCTGCTCATACACCGATCGCAAGCTGGTGATGACGTACTCGCGGGCGAGCATCAGCCCAACCTCCCACGGATACAGCCAGGGGTGGCCGTCCTTCATGAGATCCATGAACGGCAGAAAGCCGACCAGCACGAAGGCCTTGTCCGCGATCGGATCCATCAGTCGGCCAAGCTCCGTTGAGCCATAGCGGCGGGCCAGCCAGCCATCCACAAAGTCGGTACACCCAAGCACCGTCATGAAGGCCAGCGCGATCCATTTTTCGTACGGCGTCCCGTAGAGCAGGTACGGTCCGAGCGGCAGGAGCACGATCCGTAGCAGCGTGACCTGATTGGCGGTAATCGGGGGTTTTCCCATCGCAGCGGTCTCCAAAGGGCGGATCGTTTTTCAGTACTGGTAGCGCAGGCCGAACTGGACCCGGAATGGCACCTGGCGGCTCGTGACCGCTCCATAGGCTGCGCTGTTCCGGGCCTCGAACGCTGGCTGATAGGTGCTGGCCGAGGTGGTGTTGGTACGTGTCGCCGACGACAGATCAAGGACGTTAAATAGGTCGACGATCAGCGTCAGGTGCTGACGGATCAGCTCGTAGGTGTCGTATTGGGCGCGCACCGACAGGTCGAGCACGTCGGAGCTGCGCAGCTCGGTCCACTTGCGCACCTCGTTTGGGTCCGAGCCAGGGTCCATCCCGCGCCAGCCATAGCGTCCCGCCAGCCCAAAAGCCGTCGTCGCAAACAGACGGGTTGTGGGGGCCCCGGTGACATAGGCCAGGTTGATGCCCGCCGTCAGGCCGTGGAACGTGTAGCTGGCGTTCGCCTTGACCTGGTGCCGGTGATCATCGAGCAGGTATCCCGATAGGCGCAGGTCTCGGGGTGGGTCGTTGCGCAGGATCGAGATCTGATCGTCGAGCGTGCCATCGAGGAACGACAGCGTATAGGCGACAAACAGGCTCCACGCCGGGGACGGGTTGCCCGCAAGCGCGATGTCCATCGACTGATAGCGGCGGTAGGCATCGCTCGTGGGTCGGTAGACGCGGACGTTGCCTCGGGTGGGATCAGCAAAGCCGGCGATGTTGCCACCGTCGAGGGTGCGATAGGCGTTGACCTCGATGTCCTCCCACAGGTCTTCGAGCCGACGATAGGTATAGGTGACGCTGCCGACGACGTTCGCGTATAGCTCGCGTTCGATCGAGGCGGTCACGAAGTCCGCGTGCGGTGGCCTCAGGCTGAGCTTGGCGTTGCCGCACTCCATGCGGATGCTGCCATCGGCACACTTGCCCGCCAGCTCGTAGCCGCCACTGCCGCCATCCGATGAAAAGAAGCGATCGAAGCGGCGGCTCGCCTGGTTGTAGTTCCAGGTCGTCGACAGCGGGTTGACATCGGCGAGGGTGGCGCTGCGCAGCGAGGCGACCTCGTTCGAGCGGCCGTAGGCGAACTTGACCATCGTTTTGCCATCGCGGGTCAAATCCACCGAAGCACCCAGGCGCGGTCCAAAGCCGAGCAGGTTCTGGGTGGTCTGTCCCAGCGAGTTCTGCGCCGTGCCGTAGTCGACGCGCATGCCCGGAACGATCGTCAGCCAGCTCGTCGGCTTCCAGGTGTCCTGGAGAAATGCGCCCATTGCCCAGCCGATGCGGACCTGCGCCCGCTGCGGCTCATACAGGCTGCGCTGAAAGCACGGCGTCGCCATCGATCCGGCCCGTGGGTTCGGTTGCTCTTCGATACAGCCGAGCGGCCGCTCGGTCGATGTGGGATCGCGACCCAGCACGCCGCCGCCTTGGCTGGTGTCATCGGTGTAGATCTGGTTCCCGGGCGTCCCGGTGAGCGCGTAGTTGCGCAAAAACTGCACCTGCGCGCCCGCCTTGACCGTGTGCTGGCCGATGCCGCCGCGCTTGATCCAGGTCACCGTCGGATCAAACTGGAACCGCAGTCGTCCATCGCTGACCACCGAAGCCGCGTCGGAGTTGTTCCAGGTGATGGTGCTCGCGTTGTCGATGTGCGTGGGGCTGACCAAGTCGCCAAGCTGCGGTCCGGTCGTAAAGCCAAACCACTGCACACCGGTCTGGAGCCCAAAGAGCAGCGTGTCCGACGCGAAGTAGTCCCAGGTCAGGATGCCAAACGCGCCGCCTTGGTTTTGGTAGTAGTCGGATTCGGCGGTGTAGGCGTTGGTCTGGCTGCCATCGATGTTGCGGATGTTGGTCAGCCAGGTCGGATCGGCGTTCACCGACAGGTTGATGCGATGCCGACTCGATGGCGACCAGGTCAACTTGAGCCGCGTATACAGGTCGTGTCGTTCCAGCGGCGAGTGCTGGACGTTCAGCGGTGCTCCCGGCACCACCGAGTTGACCCGGTAGCGGTACTCCGTCGACAGATAGAACCACAGCTTCTGCTTTACGAGCGGTCCGCCGATGTTGATGTTGGCCTGGTAGCTGGCCACCGGCGGCCTCGGGTCGGACTGATCGAGCAGCCTGCCTTCATAAAGCTGGGTTCCGGCTCGGCTCCCCAGGGAAAGCGACTGGTGATTGACGTAGAAGCTGGCATCGACCGACAGCTTGTCGCTGCCGCTCTTGGTCATCAGGTTGATGACCCCGCCGAGTGAGTTGTACTGCGCATCGACCGCCAGCAGCAAAAGGTCCATCTGACCGATGGCGTCGAAGTTGAAGTTGGCCGAAAACGTCCCTTCGACCGGATCGGTGATGTCGAGTCCATCCACCAGGTAGCGGTTGTGGCGCTGCGTCGCCCCGGCCATCACCGGATTAGAGTTTCCCGTGACGCCAGGAAGCTGCTGCACCACGTCCTGGTAGCGGCGCGGGGTGGCGACCTTGGCCTGGGACTCGGCGGTCAGCACCCGTCCGGTCGACAGTCGCTCGGCATCGAGTCGGCGGCGCTCCTCGACAATCGTTTGCGTCTCGCTCTTCGCCAGCTCTGCGGACAGCGGGATCTTGACGTTCTGGGTCTGCCCCAGGTCGAGCGAGATTCGGCGCTGCGTGGGCTTGAGCCCCTCGTATTCGACGGTCAGCAGGTACTTGCCGGGAGGCAGCAGCGGAAAGTCGAACACGCCTTCCTCATCGGCCACAGCCCGCTTCGGACCCCCGATCAGCGCCTCGCTGCGGATGATGACGATCGCCCCTTGCATCGGCACATCGGTGCCCGCTTCGACGATCGTGCCGCGCAGGTGTGCGGTCTGCTCACCGACAGCCCAGGCGCTTCCCTCTGGGGTACCAACGGGCAGCAGTCCGCCCCCGAGCACCAAGGACAAAACAAGGTGACGCAGAGTCTGCGATCGGCGACGCCAAGAGTGCGCAGGGACCGCAAGGGGCTCAGATCGGTTCATGGGGCTTGTCCGCAAAGTTGCGGCACCTTACTACAGCCGCCGCCGTCGCTTCCACAATCGTCCTTGCCCAAACACGACCGAATCGCCGAAGGGCTTCCCCGACCCCGCGCCCATCGCGCATGATGTGGAACGCAGTCACTCAAGCAGCCCACCCAAGGAGTTATCCATGACGACCCCTGTTCATGTACCCCACCGTCACCTCGGACGGTGTGGCCTCAAGGTTTCGGCCCTCACCCTGGGGGCCATGACCTTTGGCGAGTCCGAGACCTTCATGCGTGGTGTCACCTCCAGCGATGAGGAAGCCCGCCACGTCCTCGATGCCGCGCTCGATGCCGGGATCGATACCATCGACACCGCCAATGTCTACAGCGAAGGCCGCAGCGAGCAGCTCCTCGGGGAGTGGCTGCAAGGCCGTCGCGACAAGGTGACCCTGCTCACCAAGTGCCGCTTTCCGATCGGCTTTGGCACCCGGACCATCGGTCCCCATGACCAGGGACTGTCCCGCAAGCACATCGTAAAGGCCTGCGAGGACTCTTTGCGCCGACTGCGCACCGACTACATCGACCTATACCAAGTCCACATGCAGGACCGCCATGTACCCATCGAGGAGACCATGCGCGCCCTGGATGATCTGGTCCGCGATGGCAAGGTTCGCTATGTCGGTTGCTCGAACTACACCGGCTATCGCTTGACCGAGGCGCTGTGGTCTGCCGACAAGCGCGGCACCGTGCGCTTCGAGTCGATGCAGATTCAGTGGAGCTTGATCGTCCGCGATGCCGAGCGCGAGCTGCTCCCGGCGGCCAAGCACTTTGGAATGGGTGTGCTCGTGTGGAGTCCGCTGGGACGAGGCTTTTTGTCCGGCAAGTACCAAAAGGGTGAAGCCCCTCCCGAGGGCGCTCGCCTCGCTGCCTGGAAAGAGTCCTACGGCGCGATGAACACCGACCAGAACTGGGCCATCCTCGACACCGTTCGCGAGGTGGCCAAGGAAATCAGCAGCACCCCCGCCGCCGTCTCACTGGCCTATCTGCTCGCTCACCCCGAGTGCTCTTCGATCATCATCGGGGCCCGCAACCTCGACCAGCTCAAGGACAACATCGCCGCCCTGTCGGTCACGCTGTCCGCCGACCAGGTGCGCCGCCTCGATCAAGTCTCGCGTCCCCGCTTCGGCTATCCCTACGACTTCATCGGCATGCGCGAGCCCTGGTAACCCCTTCCGCAAACCCCCGAAACCCAGTTTGGGGGTGGTCAAGACCAGGCCCCAACTGGTGATCGAGGAGTTTAGGGGTGGTCAAGACCAGGCCCCAAGTGGTGATCGAGGAGTTTAGGGGTGGTCCGGACCAGGCCCCAAGTGGTGATCGAGGAGTTTAGGGGTGGTCCGGACCAGGCCCAAAGTGGTGATCGAGGAGTTTGTGGGTGGTCCGGACCAGGCCCCAAGTGGTGATCGAGGAGTTTAGGGGTGGTCAGGACCAGGTCCAAAGTGGTGATCGAGGAGTTTAGGGGTGGTCAGGACCGGGCCCAAAGTGGTGGAGCCGCTGCTAAAACCCGTTTCGCCGGATGACCTTGTAGCTGGTGCCGGCCGTGCGCGAGCCGTAGACGATGCCGTAACTACAGCCCTTGGCTTCGTAGGCTTTCATCCAGCCCCACGGATCGCCGTTGTCGAATAGGAAGATGTGGCCGGCGCCGCTGTCGTTATAGACGAAGGCGTCGCCTTGCTTGGCGGAGCCCCGGGCGATGGTGCGCCACTCGCGGGTCTCGTTGTCGAAGTTGTAGGTGGAATAAGGGTGGCTACAGCTCGTCAGCGCACTGGCACCGGGCACCTGCCACACCTTGGCGACATAGCCGGAGCAGTCGGCCCCATAGCTGCCACTGTGGGTGCAGGATGGGCATGATCCAGAGCAGCTCCCCTTGGCGCTGGATCCTGGGTTCCAGCAGCCGCCACCCCACCAGTACGAAAAGCCGACGCCGGACTTGGCCCGCTCGATGGCATTGGCGACCCCGCCACCGGTTGCGTAGGGGGTCAGGTAGTCGCCGGTACACCAGCCGGTGTGGCTGCCCCAGGTGACCTTGTACCACCCTGCGGACTCGGACTCGACCTTTACAATGGTGCCTTTGGGCATGCTGGTGAGGACAGCGTAGGTAGTACCTGGCCCGGTGCGCAGGTTGAGGCTGGTCGCCGTCACTTCCGCTTGCTCGCCGACCTTGGCCGAAGCGGCATGGAACTCGCTGTTGGCGGTGTCGAGGGTGCTGTCCTCGTGGCGGCCGGGCTGATCCGCAGTCAGCTCGCTGCCGCATCCGCCGAGCAGGGTCGTCAAAAGGAGTCCAAACGATGCCGACAACAGTGCTTTGCGCATGACAACCTCCAGTGTGAGGAAAGACGTAGCACAACCGGGCTGCAAGTAGGCGATCTTGCTTTGCATTTTGGGCGCTTCATTTGCGACGGTGCCGCCTGTTATAATGACCGCGCCACAGCATGTCGAGCAGGCGTATGCACAGTCCGTGGGGGCTGCTCTTGCTGGTGACGCTCGGGGGGGCGCAGGCGTGGGGAGGGCCGAGGCATGGCCGGTTCTCTGCGCCGATGCACCGGCCGACGCTGTCACCGGGCCGAGGGCTGCGTGAGATACCTCGCAACCGCGAGGCGCTGCGCGTTGGCAACGTGTTCACGCCGCCACCCGTGCGCGAATACGAGCCACCGCCCGCTGGGGAGATCGCGGTGCGCTGGGCGCTGCCGAAGCGTCGCGATCTGCCGGTCAAGGTGCATGCCCTGCCGAGCCTGGCCGCCGCCACCATGGGGGAGATGCGGGGCCATACCGCGATGCTGGTGGGGCAGCCGCTACAGACCAAGACCGGACTGTGTCGCTGGTGGTTGTCGGCACTGCCGAGTGGCTACGTGTGTGCCGCCGAGGTCACGGTCGAGCCCGGCTACCTGTCGAGCCCGCCCGCCCAGGAAAAAGGGACCGGCTGGCAGAAGCTGCGCTACGGGGTGATCTCGGCGCTGGTGACCAAGCTGCGGGGCAGCGCCGGACATTTTCTGCGCACGATCTTGCACAAGGGCGATGGCATCACGGTCACCCAGGCCAGCGATGAGGTGGTTCAGATCATCGGGCGGCAGTGGCTGCCGCGCAGCGATGTGAAGCTGTTTGAGCCGCCCTCGGCCCCGGCGGTGAGCGTGGATTCGGTGCCGCCCGGATTGCGCTTGGCGTGGGCAGTGCCTCCAGAGGGAGAGGACGGCGTTCCGGTGTTTCTGCCCAAGTCAGAGGCCGGCCCGGTCGCGTATCTGCCACGGTATGCCGTGCTCTACGTGACCGAAGGCAGCGACAGCTTCCCGGGGCGTCAGCCCGTGCTGCTGCCTGAACCAACCCGCGCTGCGCTGCGTGCGGTGGGGTCGAGTCGTCCCGCGTGGGTGTCAGCCAGTCAGTTCGAGGTCGAGACCGGCCAGCTACGACGGCTGATGCCGGTGGCTGCCCCCGCTGGGGTCGCTCCCGATGAACGCTGGATCGACATCCACCTGAGTGAGCAGGTCGCCACCGCCTACCAAGGTGCTAGGCCCCTGTTCGCTGCGCTGGTCTCGACGGGAGTCCACGGCGCAACGCCCCCGGGTTCATTCTATATCTACCGCAAGTACCTCACCCAGACGATGGCCAACCTGGCCGGGGCACCGTCGCAGTATGACTTCCGTGAGGTGCCGCACGCCCAGTTCTTCAACGGTCGCATCGGTCTGCATGCGGTGCTGTGGCACGACAAGCTCGGGCATGCGGTCAGCCATGGCTGCGTCAACCTGAGCCCGCCCGCCGCCGCGCAGTTTTTCGCGTTCACCTCGCCGGATCTACCGGCTGGCTGGCACACCATCACCACGCCCTCCTATCACAGCAGCACCGCAACCGGTCGCGGCACCCGGGTGATCGTCCGCAAATAGCTCGGTACCGGGCACCATAGGTTGCCGTTGACAGCCTTGTGGCTGCCGCGTAATGAGTGGTCACCTATGAAAAAAGCTGTTGAGGGTGTGCTTCGTCGCGGCAAGACCCTGGCGTTTTCCGTGATCGCTTCAGAGACAGGCAACTTCATTCCGCCGGTGCGCTATG
>ERZ724523.508-NODE-508-length-22671-cov-5.511629_pt1 | contig 22671 bp, 20 predicted proteins | sample MGYA00376056_ERZ724523 | MGnify/ENA primary metagenome ERZ724523 (study PRJEB28724, sample SAMN07190888) | wastewater metagenome | isolation source: influent of sewage treatment plant in Hong Hong | place: USA: Christiansburg, Virginia | collected 2016-03-01 ... | reverse complement strand
GCGCAGGCGCTGGCTGTCGCACCCGAAGTGTTGTTGCTTGATGAACCGACCAATCACCTCGATATTGCCGCCATCGAATGGCTGGAAAATCTGCTGATAGAAACGGGCACCACGTTGTTTTTCATCACCCACGACCGTTCATTCCTCAATCGGGTTTGTACGCGTATCGTTGAACTCGATCGCGGCAAGCTGGTTAGTTTTCCTGGAACTTTTGCCGAATATCAGACGCGCAAGGAGGCTTTGCTGCACGAGGAGGGCCTGGCCAATGCCCGTGCCGACAAGCTGCTCAAGGAAGAAGAAATCTGGATCCGCAAAGGCGTTGAAGCACGGCGCACGCGGGCGGTTTTCCGGGTGCAGCGGCTGGATATTTTGCGTGCCGAACGTCAGGCGCGGCGGGAGCGGATGGGCAAAGTCAATCTGCAGCTCGATTCTGGCGACAAGAGCGGCAAACTGGTCTCCGAACTGGAGCATGTCAGCAAAGCTTACGGTCAACGCCAAATTGTTCGTGAATTTTCGGCGCGTATTCAACGTGGCGACAAGATCGGCGTGATCGGCCCCAATGGCGCCGGCAAGACGACCTTGTTGCGCATGATTCTCGGTGAATTGCAGCCGGATAGCGGCATCGTGCGGCAGGGTACAAAGATTGATGTCGCCTACTTTGACCAGTTCCGCACTCAACTCAACCCGGATTCAACCCTGATCGATGTCATTTCACCAGGCTCCGATTTCGTTGAAATTGGCGGTGCGCGCAAGCACGTAATCGGCTATCTGGAAGATTTCCTCTTTGCGCCGGAACGCTCGCGTTCACCTGTCAGTTCCTTGTCTGGCGGCGAGCGCAATCGTTTGCTGCTGGCTCGCCTGTTCGCCAAACCGGCCAACGTGCTGGTGCTCGACGAGCCGACCAACGATCTCGACATCGAAACGCTGGAATTGCTGGAGGAACTGCTCGCCAATTACCAGGGCACCTTGTTCCTGGTCAGCCACGACCGGACCTTCCTTGATAACGTCGTCACGCAAACCATTGCCTCCGAAGGTGAGGGCGGCTGGCGTGAATATGCCGGCGGTTACAGCGACTGGGCGAATTACAAGGCAAGTGTGCAGAAGGAAGAAAATGCGCGCCTGAAGGCCGAGGCAAAGGCGCCGGTCAAAGCCGCCGAACCGGCGAAGGCCAAGCTCGAAAAGCTGGCTTGGAAAGAGCAAAAGGAACTGGAAGGCTTGCCTGGAAAAATCGCCGCGCTTGAAACAGAGCAGGCTGATTTGGGTCTGCGCCTGGCTGACCAGAAAATCTATCAAGCTGACCCGGCTGGCGCACAAAAAGCCGTTGCCCGGTTGGCAGCCATCGATGATGAATTGATTGCTTGTCTGGAGCGTTGGGAATTGCTTGAAGCGCGTGCCGGGAACGCTGGCTGAGTTTTACAATTATTCGACTTCGGCGCCATCCGCTTCGCGGGCTGGCATCGGGTCGACGCCGATGCGCTGGCGTACGGCTTCCGGGCTGAGGTTCAGTAACTGGCCGATCTCGATGTAATCATCGGGCAAGGCCGGGTTGTCCCAGCCATGCGCGGAGTGACGGGCGAGGCGGACGGCCAGCGATACATTGCGCTCGCGCAGGTTGGTGCTGTTTTCGTTAATCAGATTTTGCAACAGTTCCGGCAGGTGCCAAGTCCGGCACAAGGCTTCCTGAATTTCCTGAAAGGTCATCCCCAAAGTATTGCGCTGGGCATCGCAACTGCGCAAATCCGGGTGGGCCAGTTGCTGCGCATGAATTTCAAGGCCCAGGCTGGGGGCGAAAGTCCACACCAGCAGTTCCGCCAGATCGTGCAGCAGTGCGGCAATGCGAACTTCTTCCATATTCACGTCATTGCGCCATATCGCCCATTCCTGCGCGTAATCGGCTGCGCGCTGGGCGCGGCGAATAATTTGCAGAACGCCAAGCAAAGCATGTTTGTCCTCACCCTTGAGCATGCCTTCTATCGTCGTCAGATCATTGAACGTATTGAAGAAGGGTTCAATGCCCATCATCATCACGGCGCTTGCGACGGTGGTTATTTCGCGTTGCAGTGAACGGCTGCCAATCGAATGGGTAAAAGCAAAAACCCGCGCTGTCATCATCGGGTCCTGAACAATGACGCGGGATAGTTCGCGGGCATCAACGTCATCTATGTGCGCGCGCAAATCGTCGAGGCGTCGTTTGGTGACGCGTAAAATTGGCATGCTGTTATTGCTGAAGAGCAATACCCAGGCATCGATGTCCTGTAGCGGGTGGTCGAGCATGCTGCATTCCCTCGCGATGATGACGCTTTCTGCGTTGTGGCGAGTTTAAGGGGGGATGCTCAGGCGGGCAAGGTCGCTCATGCGATAATTGCCCTCTTTCAGCCAAATCCTTGATCGCCATGCGCTACGCCATTGTTCCGGTTACACCATTTGAGCAAAACTGCACCGTGTTCTGGTGCGAAAAAACCCGTCAGGCGGCAGTGATTGACCCGGGCGGTGACGTTGATCGTATCCTTCAGGTGTTAGCCAATGAAAATCTGACTTTGGCCAAGATTCTGGTGACGCATGGTCATATCGACCACGCTGGCGGCGTTGCTGCCCTGGCTGAAAAAGCTGATGTGCCAATCGAGGGGCCGCATGAGGAGGATCGTTTCTGGATAGACGGCATGCCGCAACAGAGCAAGATGTTTGGTTTCCCCGACGTCAAAAGCTTTCTGCCGACGCGCTGGCTCAAGGCTGGTGACAAGGTGACTTTTGGTGAGATCGAACTCGATGTATTGCATTGCCCCGGCCATACACCGGGTCATGTCGTTTTCTTCCATGCCCCGAGCAAATTGGTTCAGGTCGGCGATGTGCTATTTCAGGGATCAATCGGGCGGACCGATTTCCCGCGTGGAGATCACGCCACGCTGATTCGCTCAATTCACGAACAGCTTTTTCCGCTGGGAGATGATGTTGAGTTCATCCCCGGCCATGGCCCAATGTCTAACTTTGGCGAAGAGCGCCGCTACAACCCGTTTCTGAGTGGAAAATTCGGCTAGAAGCTGGCTCAGGCAACCGGGTTGATTTTTGAAGCCCAGTCCAGGGCTTGTAACTGGGCGTCAACGTAAGTTCTACCGTCAAACGGCTGGCTTTCCAGTTGCTTGGCGGTAGCGGCATAGTCGCGTGATTCCGCAGTGCTAACCATGCGCAGCAGTTCGCCAAGGGCGCCAGAATGCGCCGATAGCGCCTGATTGACGGCATCAGGTAATGTGAGTTGCTGAAGAATTTCACCAATCGACATATTTAGCAGTACATCCAGTAATGAGAAGGTGCCGACCATGAAGGCGGCATCACTCAGCTGTTCGATGCCCACTTGGGGAGCCAGGTGGCTGGACAGTATTTCCATCAGGCGGCCACGTGCTGCCGCTTTTTGCAGCAAGGGATTGGGATGTTGACCGTTGTTTGGGTCGGCATAGACCAGCAGTTGCAACCAGCGCTGCAACTGTCGACGGCCAAGCAGATTGATTGCCTGGGTGAAGCTGGTAATGGGTGAGCGCGGCGCGTTGGCTGCCGAATTTACCAGGCGTAATAGGCTGTAGGAAAGTTTTGGCTCCTGGCGGAAAACGGCTTCCAATGCATTGGTGTTGGCATCTTCGGCGATCAGGCTGAGCATCTCTAGCAGTTTGATGCGTGTTACATCGGCTTTCTTGCCCAGTACAGCCCGTGTTGTCAGAAACTCGGTGGTCGACAATGTGCAGGCATTGGCTTGCGCCCACTCGTGATCGGCATGGCTCTGAATGTCGGTTGCAATGACCACGCTACGGCTGGCAACGCCGAGCAGGGTATAGGGCGGTAAGGTGCGGGCGTGACCGGCGCTGATAAAGAGGTAGTCCCAGGTGCCGGTGGCCGGTAGTTTTTGTGTCGGTGAAGCGATTGCCGCCACTTTGAGGCGCGCTTGACGCAGGCCAGCCTCGAATTGCTTGAGCGCCTCAGCGTTAGTTACTTGTTTATCCGGAGAAAATACCAGAATGGCGCGTTCGCCAAGTGGATTGACCGTTGGCAGCGCTGTGCAGGCGGGAATAAACCAGGGTTGGCGCTGGTCAAAGGAATTGAGTGCTGGGCTGTTGCAGAGGCGCAGTGCGGCTTCACAGGTTACGGCAGCATCTTGGGCACCTTCAACCAGATAGCCTGACCAAGCATCGTTGGCGCCAAGCAAGGGATGGATCAGCAGTAGGTCAGACGTCGGCATGGTAGGTTCTCACGGGTGTTGAGAATGATGTTAGCAAATTCTGCCGGCGTTTTGGTGCGCTGCGCTCCATCCGTTACGGTCGACAGCAAAAATCCCTTGAAAATCATTCGTATAATCAATGCATGATTCCAACTTGCTGGCAACAAGCCCTGGTTCCTGTGGAGTATTGATCGAGCTTTTTTGCCTTTGAGGTAAAATACGCCGCAACCAAAAGAACGGGCTGTCCATGAAAACAAGTTTCCTCGATTTCGAGCAATCAATTGCTGACCTCGACGCCAAAATAGAAGAGTTCCGCTGTGTCCAGGATGACTCAGCCGTCGATATTTCAGAAGAGGTCGACCGTCTTCAAGTAAAAAGTAATCAGTTGACCAAGGAAATCTACGCCAAGCTCACGCCCTGGCAGATCTCCCAAGTGTCACGCCATCCACAGCGCCCTTACACGCTCGATTACTTGTCGCTGATCTTTACCGATTTTGAAGAGTTGCATGGTGATCGCTCATTTTCTGACGATCACGCCATCGTTGGCGGTATGGCTCGACTCAATGGCCAACCGGTGATGGTCATTGGCCATCAAAAAGGCCGCGATACCAAAGAAAAGATATTCCGCAACTTCGGCATGCCCCGTCCGGAAGGTTATCGCAAGGCTCTGCGCCTGATGAAACTGGCTGAAAAGTTTGGTATTCCAGTACTGACATTTGTCGATACACCCGGTGCCTACCCGGGTATCGATGCTGAAGAGCGCGGCCAGTCGGAAGCGATTGGTCGTAATTTGTACGTGATGGCAGAACTGAAAGTGCCAATCATCGTTACGATTATTGGTGAAGGTGGCTCCGGTGGTGCTTTGGCCATTGCCGTCGGCGATCTCGTTCAAATGCTGCAATACTCGACCTACTCGGTGATTTCACCGGAAGGCTGCGCGACGATTCTCTGGAAGAGCGCTGAACGCGCGCCAGAGGCTGCTGAAACCATGGGTATTACTGCACAGCGTCTTAAATCGTTCGGGTTGATCGATAAAATTGTGAGCGAGCCACTCGGTGGTGCGCATCGTGATCATGTCGCAATGGCCCATAACCTCAAAAAATCGCTGCTTGATGCGCTCAAACACTACTCGGACATGCCGACAGCTGAATTGCTGGAAAAACGTTTCGAGCGTTTGATGAGCTATGGCCGCTTCAAGGAACAAGCTGCCAAGTGAATTGTTGAGTCGGGTTGGTGACTTTGTCGCCACCCGAACTGAGGCAGACGAACTGCTTGCGCTTGGCTTGTCAGGTGGCTGCGATTCGGTTGTTCTACTGCATCTCCTGGCCAGCCTGGGTCTTGGCCAGCGACTATTGGCCATCCATGTTCACCATGGTCTTTCGCCTAATGCTGATGCTTGGGCCGATTTCTGCACAAAGCTTTGTGCCAGGCTTGATATTCCCTTGTCTGTGCAAACTGTCACGGTCAACCTTAAATCCGGGCTGGGAATTGAAGCGGCTGCACGCCAGGCTCGCTACGCGGCGTTTTCCAACTGCGGTAGACATACTGTTTTATTGGCACACCATCAGGGTGATCAGGCGGAAACCCTGCTTTTCAATCTGTTGCGTGGCGCGGGTGTGGCTGGAGCGGCTGGTATGGCCGACGAGCGTAGACATGACGATCTCCGTATTCTGCGCCCGCTGCTGAATGTTCCGCGATCAAAATTGGAATCGTATGCGGTCGCCAATCAGCTCGACTGGATAGAAGACGAAAGCAACGCCGATACCAAATTCACGCGAAATTTTTTGCGTCACGAGGTATTGGCAGTCATAAGCCAGCGTTTTCCTGCTGCTGAGCAAAGTCTGGCGCAAGCGGCTACCCATTTCTCAGAAGCTGTCAGCTTGCTGGATGAATTGGCGGAAGCGGATTGGCAAATGGCGAGTGAGGGCGAAACCTTGAATTTGCGGCGGTTACGCACGCTTGGCGCCGTAAGGATCAAAAATCTTCTGCGTTATCGACTGCGGCAAATGGCTTGGCAAGCCCCGGTAACCGCACGCCTCGACGAATTTGTCCGGCAATTACTGAGTGCCGCGCCTGATCGCCATCCCGAGTTGAAATTGGATAAAGGATTAATGCGAATCGCCAAAGGGCAGCTTTCCTGGATTGCGCAAAAGTAACAATCTGTTACCAAGCGACGTTTCGCAGCAAGACCCCTTAAGTTACAATCGCAGGATTACTTTTTAGCTCAACAGGCCATGATTACTGGATCCATAGTCGCCATTGTTACACCGATGCATGAGGATGGCAGCCTCGACCTGAACTCTCTGCGCAATCTGGTTGATTTCCACGTCACAGAAGGCTCCGATGCCATCGTGATCGTTGGCACTACGGGCGAATCACCCACCGTCAATGTCGATGAGCATTGCGAACTCATTCGTGTCACAGTCGACCATGCTGCTGGCCGGATTCCCGTAATTGCGGGCACTGGCGCAAATTCAACTCGCGAAGCCATCGAGTTGACGGAGTTCGCCAAGAAGGCTGGTGCCGATATGGCGCTGTCGGTTGTTCCCTATTACAACAAGCCGACGCAGGAAGGCCTCTATCGCCATTTCAAGGTGATTGCCGAAGCGGTTGAGCTGCCGGTGCTGCTTTATAACGTACCCGGCCGCACGGTTGCCGATATGTCCAACGACACCATTCTGCGCCTGGCGCAGGTATCGGGCATCGTTGGGGTTAAGGATGCGACCGGTAACCTCGACCGTGCTTGCGACCTGATTGCTCGTGCGCCGAAGGAATTCGCGCTGTATAGCGGCGATGACATGACCTGTGTCGCTTCGATCATGCTCGGCTTTCACGGCAATATTTCCGTTACTGCCAACGTCGCGCCGCGACTAATGCATGAAATGTGTATTGCGGCAGCAGCCGGCAATGTGGCCAAAGCGCGCGAAATTCACTTCAAGCTGCTCGGTCTGCATCGCGATTTGTTCTGCGAAGCCAATCCGATCCCCATCAAGTGGGCGGTCCAACAACTTGGTTTGATGCCGGCCGGTATTCGCCTGCCGCTGACCCCACTGTCTGAAGCTAACCATGCCAAAGTGCGCGCCGCAATGCAGCAAGCTGGTCTGGTAGCCTGACGGAGTGACTATGAATTATCGGCTTTCCAGCCTTGCCCTGGCCCTGCTCGCAATTACTGCCGCAGGTTGTAGCGTACTTCCCGATACGCGGAAAATTGAATACAAATCAGCCAGCAAGGCGCCGACGCTTGAAGTGCCGCCTGATCTGTCGCAGATTGCCCGCGATGACCGTTACTCAGTTCCCGATGCTGCCGGCAAGGGTTCAGCAACATTCTCTGCCTACAGTGCAGATCGTACACCAACCGCCATGGCTCAGAACTCAGTCGTTCTGCCGCCGGTAGACAAGGTGCGTGTCGAACGTTCCGGCAACCAGCGCTGGCTGGTGGTCGCGATGCCAGCTGACAAACTTTGGGATACGGTTAAGGATTTCTGGCAGGAAACTGGTTTCATCGTCAATATCGAACGCCCCGAGGCCGGTGTGATGGAAACCGATTGGGCAGAAAACCGTGCCAAAATTCCTGACGATCTGATTCGCAATACCATCGGCAAATTACTTGATTCGATTTATTCGACCGGCGAACGCGACAAGTACCGCACCCGCTTTGAGTCGGGAGCAGATGCCGGAACAACCGACATTTTCATTAGCCACCGTGGTATGGAAGAGGTTTATACCTCCTCTGCCAAGGATGATACCCGCTGGCAGCCGCGTCCACCTGACCCCGAGCTTGAAGCAGAAATGCTGCGACGGTTGATGGTTCGTCTTGGTAGCGAAGAAAAGCGGGCTGCCGCATCGCTTGCCACGCTCAAGGCCGAACCGCGTGCCAAATTGGCCAAGGCTGATGATGGTTCTGGAACACTTGAAGTGCAGGAACGTTTCGATCGCGCCTGGCGCCGCGTTGGTCTGGCACTTGATCGCGTTGGCTTTACCGTTGAAGATCGCGATCGTTCGAAAGGCCTGTATTTCGTTCGTTATGTTGATCCGGATGCAGATAACAAAAAGAATGATGGTGGCATGTTGTCCAAGCTGGCCTTCTGGAAGAGTTCCGAGCCATTGGCTAGCTCGAAGATTCAATACCGTATTTATGTCCGTGACAGCGGGCCGCAAACCGTGGTTCAGGTCTTGTCGAGCGAAGGCGGGGTTGATAAATCAGAGACGGCCAAGAAAATCCTCGATCTGCTATATCAACAATTGCAGTAATTCTTGCTTGTTATCGAAGAGGCTCCTGCGGGAGCCTTTTTTAGTTCCCCAGTTTTGGGGCGAAAAAAAACGGGGCATTGCCCCGTTTTTCGTCAGAAGCGAAAAATTACTTCTTGTCAGCAGCCGGAGCAGCCGGAGCGGCTTCAGCAGGCTTGGCGGCTTCAGCAGGAGCAGCAGCCGGAGCGGCAGCGGCAGCCGGAGCGGCTTCAGCAGGCTTGGCGGCTTCAGCAGGAGCGGCAGCCGGAGCAGGAGCGGCAGCCGGAGCAGGAGCGGCAGCCGGAGCGGCAGCAGCAGCCGGTGCAGCAGGAGCAGCGGCCGGTGCTTCAGCTTTTTTGCCGCAAGCGGACAGAGCGATAGCAAGCAGGGCAGCAACCAGGATGGACTTATTCATGAGGGGATTTCCTTATCGACAAAAAACAGAGCAAACAAAGGCAAAAAAGTTCGGTGATCAGGATACTCCCAATCAGAATACGATTATAGCAATTTTTGCTGGATTTGTTGCGCTGCGCAAAGCCCCTGTCCGTCAAAGACCAAGGCTTGTCGCGCTGATGATATCGCCCGGTTCCTTCCAGATTTCTTCAAAGCGCTGCAAATAAGGGCGTAACTCATCGCTTTCGTTGATCAGTAATTTGCTGCGTGCTTGCTCACGATCAAAACGAATCAGGCCATGCTGGTCATCAAGAATAATCATCGAGTCACGCAGATTATTCAACTGGGGGCTGGTTTCCTGGATGGTGATGACATGAGAGTAGGGCGCGAGAAGCTGAATCAGGTGAGTTTGCGTGCGGCGAAAGGCTTCGGCGCTTCGGAGAGCGATTCTGATGCTGCCAGGTGCCGCGGATTGCAGCAGTTGTTCAAGAACGGCCAGTCGTTTACGATCATCCAGTCGTATTTTGACCAGATCTTCATCGTAAATGCAGAGCTTGCGACAGGGCATGGCCAGCAGTTGGTCGATGGCAGCCTGATAGTCAGTCCAGTGGGTTATTAGTGCACGAGTCATGGCGACAATTGTAGCGGATGGTTAGAATTCGTGCTTTTTCTGGAGTTGACTGTGCCAATCGGGATTATCGAATCGCTGGATTACGAGGCGAGAGGCATTGCTCGCCAGGATGGCAAAGCCATCTTTGTCGAAGGAGCTTTGCCCGGTGAACTTGTCGAGTACGCCAGCTTTCGCAAAAAATCCAGCTACGAATTGGCGCATTTGGTTGAGGTGCTGTTACCCTCTCCCAGCCGAGTCCAGCCGCGTTGCCCACATTACGGCATTTGTGGTGGCTGTGCCATGCAGCATCTTGAGCCAACTGCCCAACTGGCGGCTAAACAGCGCGTCCTGGAAGATACGCTTTGGCATGTTGGCCGTGTTCGTGCCGGGCAGATCTTGCCACCGATTCAGGGTGAGCCATGGGGCTATCGCCACCGGGCGCGCCTGGCTGTGCGCAGGGTTTCCAAAAAAGGCGGCATGCTGATCGGCTTTCATGAGAAGCGCAGCAGTTTTATCTCTGACATGCGACAGTGTGATGTCTTGATGCCGCATGTTTCCGCGCTCTTGTTGCCGCTGCGCGAATTGTTTGCCACCTTGTCGATTGTCGAAAGCATCCCGCAGATCGAAGTAGCGGTCGGTGAGCACTGTACTGCCTTGCTGCTTCGTATCCTTGCGCCATTAAATGCGAGCGACGAGAAAAAACTGCATGGTTTTGCCGATCGCCATCAAATCATTTTCTACTTGCAGCCCAAAGGTCCGGATAGCGTATATCGTTTTTACCCGCAAAATGGGCCCAAGCTGAGTTACACCTTGCCTGAGTTTGATCTGGAAATGGAGTTTCGACCGACTGATTTCACTCAGGTAAACCACGCTGTCAATCGTGTTCTCGTGCGTCGATCGCTGCGTCTGCTTGATCCGCAACCCGGAGAGCGAATAGCCGACCTATTCTGCGGTCTGGGTAATTTCACGTTGCCGATTGCGCGTTCCGGGGCGCAGGTTGTGGGTGTTGAGGGCAGCCATGGACTTGTGCAGCGCGGGCGGGAAAGTGCCGCGAGCAATGGATTGGCGGGGCTGGTCAAGTTTGCAGTAGCCAATCTTTTTCAATGCACCCCGGAGTCGTTAGCCGAACTGGGCACTTTCGATAAAATGCTGATTGACCCACCGCGTGAAGGGGCTATCGAAGTTGTCAATGCTTTGGGTGAAAACGGACCGCGGCGGATCGTCTATGTTTCCTGTAATCCCGCAACCTTGGCCCGTGATGCCGCGGCACTGGTCAATGTCAAAGGCTATCGATTTGTCTCGGTTGCAGCGGTAAATATGTTCCCGCACACCGCTCACGTCGAATCAATTGCCTTATTCGAGAAGCCATGAAAAAGGGCGGCCGCAGCCGCCCTCGTTAATTGCTAAAACGTTCAGTCGCGGTTGCCGGTGAAAGCCATAATCAAATTCAACAGGCTGACGAACACGTTGTACAGGTCAAGATAGACCGACAGTGTTGCCGAAACGTAGTTGGTTTCGCCACCCTGAACGATACGGCTGATGTCATACAGAATGTAAGCCGAGAAAATCATTACTGCAGCAGCAGAGATCGCCAGCGACAACGCAGGAATCTGGAAGAAAATATTGGCAACAGCGGCAAGCAGAACCACGATCATGCCGACGAAGAGGAATTTCCCCATATTGCTGAAGTCGCGCTTGCTCACCGTGGCGACAGTTGCCATCGTGAAGAAAATTGCACCAGTGCCACCGGCAGCCATCGCAATCATCGATGTGCCATTTGAAAAGCCGAGCGCCACTTGCAGAATCCGCGACAGCATCAGGCCCATGAAGAAAGTGAAGCCAAGCAACAGCGCGACGCCGAGCCCGCTATCCTTATTCTTCTCAATGCCCCACATGAAACCCCAGGCAATACCAAGGAACAGGATGAAGCTGATGAACGGGCTGCCCGCCATGAAGCTGAAATTCATCTGCACGCCGACCAGTGCACCCAAAACCGTCGGGATCATGGAGAGGGCAAGCAGCATGTAAGTGTTGCGCAACACACGATTCTGTTGCAGCGCAAATTCTTGCGAGCCTTGACCAGCGACTTGGAAATCAGTTTGCATGTTTCTTCTTTCATGAAATACGACAATGACTAAGACTAACTGAGCTGAGTGAAAGTTTCAATAATTGTTGATTGTTCCTGTCAAGTAATATCTCAAAACCTTGTGCTATTATGCGAACCCTTGCGGGTCTGTGGCAGAGCGGTTGAATGCACCGGTCTTGAAAACCGGCGTGGAGAAATCCATCGTGAGTTCGAATCTCACCGGACCCGCCAAAAAAACCACACGAAATCAATTGATTATGATGGTTCTGTCAAAATTATTGGCAGTTTTGGGGCGAAGCAAGCCGCCACTCTTTTTCCTTGAACGACAATCAGCCGGTTTGTGCCGTTGATGCGATCAATTTTTCCTGAATCGCGTTGCTTGCGTTTTACGCTGTTTGGCTTTGCCAGTATTACCCTTTTGCTTGCGGCGGGTTATTTCGCTTTGGTGACGGCGTTTCCTCCTGCGCGCATGGTCAGTTTGCTAGCCGAACATATCAAGACCGCGACGGGGCGGGATTTTCGGATAAACGGTGATCTTTCCTTCCGTCTCCTGCCGACGCTGGCCTTGGTAGCCAATGATCTTGTGTTGAGTAATGCGGATTGGGGGTCACGGGCCGAGATGCTGAAGGTAAAACGTACGGCGTTCGAAATTGCCCTGAAACCCTTGTTGAACGGAGAAATCCGTATTCTCAAAGTCGGGCTGGAAGGGGTGGATTTGCTGCTCGAGGTAGATCAAATGGGCCACTCAAATTGGGTTTTTTCAAAGGATCAGTCGACCGGTGCTCCTGCCGCAATCCCGGCATTTAATCTAGAGCAGCTTGTTATTTCCGATGCAAATATTGCCTACCGCGATGGTGGCAGTGGTGCGACCCTTGGTTTGTTTGTTGAGTCATTCAAGTTACAGGAGCAGGGCGAGTTTGATTTGCTGTCGACAAACTTGGTTTTTGAGCAGCAAAAAGCGCAATTAGATGGCCGGGTGGGGAGTTTGCTCGCGCTGATCGCCGGGGCAGCTGAATGGCCATTTGATCTGCAGTTGAAGTCAAATGGCAATGAGCTCTCGCTCAACGGCAAGGTCGGGTTGAAGCCAAAACTACGCGTGGACGGACAAATCTCGTCTGTTACGGTCAACCTCGAAAAATGGGAAAAAAATATTCCCGGCCCTGCACCTGCTCGGCAACACAAATCCAACGCCCTATTTAGCGACACCGAGTTTGCGCTGGATGTCCTGCCATCGTTTCCAGTTAGCCTTGGATTTCGCATCAATCAACTGTCATTGCCCGGTCAGCACCGCTTGTCTGCGGTGCTTGGATACCTTAAATCAGAACCAGGCCGAGTGGTTGTCGAACCGCTGTCGTTCACTGCGGCAGGTGGGCAAATTCATGGTCGAGTCGAGGCGACATCCGCAACTAGGGGGGCGGTAGGGATAGTTTTGGGTTTTGAGGCTAAAGGCTTGTCGGTGGAATCCCTTGAAGCAATGTCGGGTAGCGGTTCTCTACGTGGCGGGCGAGCTGATTTGAAAGCCAAATTGAAGTTAAAGGGGAATTCAGCGCGCAAGCTTGCTGCGTCGGCGACTGGAGAGGTGCTGCTGAGCGTTGCTGATACCCGGCTTGAGGGAGGTGGCGCGGCGCTTGAGCGCAACCTGATTGTTTCGTTGTTGCAGGCCTTGATTCCTGGTCGTTCGAAGCAGCAGGATTTGACGATAAATTGTGGCGTGGTGCACTTGCCGTTGGTGAACGGCGTGGCGGTCGTGGATCGCTCGATTGCGATGGAGACTGAGCAAATTGCCATCTCTGCCAGTGGCAAGGTGGATTTTTCTGCGCAGAATCTGGTGTTGGCGTTTAGCCCGCAGGTCAAAAAGGGACTGGGGTTGAATCAGTCGAGCCTGGCCCATCTGGTCATGCTGAAGGGGCCATTGCACAATCCGGAGATCGTGATTGATCCGAAAGGCACCGTATTTGAAGTGGCAAATATTGGTGTCGCGGTTGCAACGGGTGGGGCGTCTTTGTTGGCGTCGCGCCTGCTTAGCGAGTGGGAAAATACGAGTTCATGCCGCACTGCAGTTTCTGGTGCGCCAGCTAAGGCCAGCCAGCCAGCACGTAAAAAGGTGCTGGGCTGGCCGCGGCGCTAGTTGGCGCCACGTGCTTGATCAGGTGCTGGTTTTGTCGGTGTCGTCTTTGGTGACGGCGCTCTTGACGCTGGCAACGCCCTGACTCAGCGCATCGCCGGCTTTGCCTGCAACTTCAGAAGCTTTGGCGGCAGCCTGGTCGCCGAACTGTTCGGCTTTGGCGGAGACTTCGGCGGCAGTGCTCTTGGTTGCATCCCATGCCTGATCGGCTGCAACTGAAGCCTTGTCAGCCAGTTCCGATGCTTTGGCCATGACTTGGCCAGCTGCCGTTTCAAGAGTTTGTTCGGCTGTGCCAAGCAATTCTTTTGCTTTGTCAAAAATTCCGCTCATCGGTCTATTCCTTTGTTGGACAAGTTGAAATTGCTCAACATACTATAGTTCGGAACGGTGAAAATAGTCGATTTATTTCCCTGAATCTGCCGCAACAAGTTGGCCGATATCTTCGTCGATCAAGGACCAGAAGGGATTGCTGCGCAAACGGGTCAGGGCGCCGAGTGAAATGGTGGTGGCGCCGCTCTCGCCACGCAGCAACCAGGAGCCGATGCTCGGTACACCTTTGTGGCCACTGCCCGGCAGGAAACCGTAAACCGGGTCGTTGGGCGGGAAGGGCAGCGCAACGTGGCCGAGTGAAACCAGATTGTGCGGCCAATCCAGGGTGGTTTCCCGAAGCGTTTGAGTGCCATCCGGGGCGAGGCGCACGACGCTGATGTGTGTGTTCGCCGGATCGGTGTTGCTGACCACATCGAGCGTGTAGGTGCGCTTGGCTGCCGATATGCGTTCGATCAATGCGCGAGCACCGGGGCGCTGAACGCTGCTCAGCACCTGTTGCCGATTGACGTCAAAGATGATTAGCCGATGTTCTGGTCCCTTTAGTTTGGCAAACAGGGTATCGCTTGCACCGACTGCACCAACAGTTGAGTCAACGACCGATTGCCAGGCGATGACAGGTGGCATTTGCGCAATCCGACCGCTTTCGCTGGCTTTGATCAGTGTGCGTTGCAATGCCTTGGTGGCCTGATTGACCTGACGCGAAGCGTTAACCGGGAAAGAGTTGAATTTGTAGGGGTCATATTCGGCGACGACTTCCTGCCAACGAACCTTCTCCAGCACGGGAATGGGCACGATGCTGAAAAAATCGATGATACTGGCGAGATTGGCAATCCTGGTTAGTTCAATTGCCGGAGACACTAGCAGTACCCGGTCCGGGCGGCGTAGTTCAGTGTCCTCCAGCGCGTCCAGCGTGTATTGCAGGGCGAGCGTGCCGCCGGTTGAGTAACCACCAATGTAGAACGGTTGTCCGGCAGGCGTGCGGGCTGCGATATCACGGGCGGCAATGCGTACCGCTGCATGCCAGTCGCGGGCGTGCATCTCGGTCAGCATTGATGGCAAGGTGCCGTGGCCGGGCAGGCGGAGTACGGTAACTGCCATGCCGCGTGCGTAGAGTGACTCGGCCATGGCCTTCATCGAATACGGTGAGTCGGTCAGCCCATGCATGAGCAATGCGTGACCCCGTGCTTTGGGGGGTATCAGGCGAAATGTCCGGTTGTACTGAGCGCCATCAACCAGGCGGTTTGCCGGGCTTTTCGGGTTGAAGCGGCTGAATTCATAAGCCTCGTTCTGGGTATCCCAGCCAGCAATCTTCTCGTGCATTTCGGCGAATAGTTTTTCTTCTTGCTGCAGGTAACCATTGAAATCGAGGTTGCCGTGGAGAAGTGCGCTGAACTCTTCGTGTAATCGTTCGCTTTGCCAGGGTTGTAGCGTGGGCAGCGCACTCACGGCGTAGAGCGTGAAACCAAGGGCAATGGCCAGGCAAATGATCAAAGCCAGTCGGGTCAGTCGAAAGGCAAGTTTCCAGGACTGTCTGGCGGCGATGGCGGTGTAGCGGCCTAAGTTGGACATCGGCGCGTGCGGTTATCGATTACAGATCAAGAAAGGTGCCGACTTCCTGGCTGCGCTGCATCGTGTCTTCATAGCCTAGATCGATCAAGGCGCTGGTGTAGGGCTTTTCGAAAAGCAGGTAGCTGGTCAGAGCGCCGCCTCGGCGGTTCATCGCCCCGATGCTGGTCAGCAGTGCCTTGACTGGCCAGGGGAGGGCACTGGCGTGGTCGGCGGCGATTCGGTCGAGGCGTTGTGAAGGCGAAATGATCAGTGTTTCGATTGGGCGTAGCGCCATGCCGTTTTGTTCGCGGATTTCCGGGGGGATCAGCGAGAGCGTCTTGTTGATGCGCTGCATACGTTCGATGTCGACGGCCAGTCCATCCAGGAAAATGCTGGAGAGCGCGTGGCCGGCGATCTGGGCCAGTGATGGCGGTATTTCCATGGAACTGCGCTCGCGAGTGCTGGTGGTGCGTCCGGCACCGATAATCATGACCTTGGTAGCGCCAAGATGGATGGCGGGCGAAATTGGCGCGAGTTGGCGCATCGATCCGTCACCAAAGAATTCACGATGTATTTTGGTGGCGGGAAAAATGAAGGGGATGGCACTGGAGGCCAGCAAATGATTGACGCTGATGGCGGATTTGAGGCCTATGCGATGCACGCGCTGCCAGGGGTGGGCTGAGGGGTGTGATTGGAAAAAACTGATGCTTTCTCCCGATTCATAACCCGAGGCGGTAATGCTGACTGCGTGCAGGGCGCCGTTGCTGATTGAGCGTTGTATACCTTTGAAGTCGAGATGACGGCTGAGCAAATCGTGGAGCGGAGTATTGTCGAGCAGGGAGCGTGGCGGGTTGCGCAGGAGCCAGCCCAGGGTTAGTGCGGATAACCAGCGCAAGCCGGAGATACCGATGCCGGCAGGGTCGGCGCGGTAAATGTGCGAGGCGTGCATGTTGCGCCAGAGGGTGGCGAGAATAGTGACTGCTTTGCCAAAGTTGTCGGCCAGACAGGCGACGCCAGCGGCGTTGATGGCGCCGGCTGAGGTGCCACTGAGGATCGGGAAAGGATTGCGCCGGCGGTTACGCTGCAGTTTGACGATAGCGAGCATGACACCGACCTGATAGGCGGCGCGGGCGCCACCACCGGTCAGGATGAGCGCGGTGCGTGGTGTGCGGGCGATTACGTCCGGGCTTGCGTCCATACGCTCGGCGCCTTGTAGTTTTCGATCCAGCCGGGAAGTTCGCAAGCTGGCATCGGGCGAGCAATGCCATAGCCTTGCGCCAGGTAGCAGCCCATTTCCAAGAGACGGGTGCCGTGGGCATCCGTTTCTACCCCCTCGGCGATGACGGTGCGTTGAAAAGCTTGTGCCAGCCCGATAACGCCTTGTGCGATGGCGAGGTCTTCAGGGTCGGCGAGCATGTCGCGAATGAAGGACTGGTCAATCTTGAGTGTATTTGCCGGCAGGTGACGGAAATAAGTAAGCGATGAGTAGCCGGTGCCAAAATCATCGAGGGCAAAGGAAATGCCGAAATCAACACATTCACTCATGATGCCGCTGATGTGCTTGATGTCATCAAGGGCGGCACTTTCGACAATTTCGAATTCGATCAGCGCTGGTGCGACGGTGGGGTGCGCGTCGAGCAAATGGCGCAATTGACTGACAAAACCAGGCGACTGGATATGGCGCGGCGTGATATTGACGCTAACGGTTACGGTCAACCCGTTTTTTTGCCATATTTTTTGTTGCTTGAGCGCGGCCTTGATGACCCACTCGCCCAGTTTGACTGAAAACTCGGATTCCTCGATCAGCGGTAGGAATTCAGCCGGGGAAACGATGCCGCGTTCCGGATGTTGCCAGCGGATGAGGGCTTCTGCCCCGTAAATTTGGCCGCTGCGCATATCGACCTTGGGCTGGTAGAAGAGAACGAATTCTTCGGCATCAAAAGCCGCTTCTATCCGCATAATTTTTTCGCTGTGACTTTTCTGCCGCCGATCCAGTTCGGAATCGAAGAAATGGTAGCGATTGCGCCCGGACTGTTTGGCTAGATACATCGCCTGATCGGCGTGGCGCAGCAGCACATCCGGTTCCGAGTTGTCGTGTGGGAAAACGGTGACGCCAATGCTGGCCGAGATCGAGACATTGCAGCCATTGATGACAAATTCGTTTGACAGTGCATTCAGCACCCGCAATAGCGCCGCTTCACACTCACCAAAATCATCGGCGCGCAGGAGCAGGGCAAACTCGTCGCCGCCGAGACGGGCTGCCGTATCACCACTCCGCACACACTGTTTCAATCGTTTGGCAACTTCGATCAGGAGGGCATCCCCGGCTGCATGACCATAGGTGTCATTGATTGGTTTGAAGCCATCAAGATCAAGATAGGCTATTGCCAGCAGTTCGTTTTTGCGCTTTGCCTGATGCAGGCTTTGCTGCAGGCGATCAGCAAATAAAACCCGATTGGGCAAGCGGGTCAGGGCGTCGTAATGGGCAAGCGCTTCAAGCTTTTCCTGCTGCGACTTGAGGGCGGTAATGTCGGAGAAAATAAAAATATAGTTGAGCGTTTGTCCACTTGGGTTGCATACGTTACTGATCGTCAGCAAGGCCGGAAACCGTTCGCCCGTTTTACGCAGGCTGCTGCCTTCGCCTCGCCAGTGGCCTTCCTCGCCGATCTGGCTAATTGCAGCTTGATCGAAGTTTGATTCATCCAGTTCGAATTGTTGTCTCACATCGCGGCCCAGCAACTCGCCACGGCTGAAGCCGGTCATTTCGCAGACCATCGGGTTCAAATCAATGATGCGCCATTCGGCATCACTGATCACAATACTTTCATGAACTTCAGCGAAAACGGTTGCGGAGAGGCGCAGAGCGGCTTCGATTTCCTTGCGTTGGGTGATGTCGCTTGCGGTGCCACGGTAGCCAGAGAAGTTGCCAGCATCATCGAAAATAGGCTCACCGTGTATCGAGTGGTAAGTGGTTCTGCCATCAGGATGCAGGATCCCGTACTCAAAACCCTTAAATTTTTCGTGAGCTTCCAGTGTTCTTCTATGGCGTTCCCATTCGGCGGGTGTCAGGGTGGTGTTCAGTTCCCAGCGGGCTTTCCCGATCAATAGATCAAGCAATTGTGCTGAGTCTTCATTCAGCCGGCTGGTGTCGCGTCGCGTGAAACGAAAGTTGCTGTCCTGCTCCCAATAAAGATCGGTGGACAGATTGAGCAAGCTTTTGAAGCGTGCTTCCGAGGCGCTTAACTCAGCCACCTGAATGCCGATATGCTGTGTCATGCGGTTAAAGGTGTCACCCAAGTGTCCAATCTCATCCTTGGAGTCAATGTTGACCAACACCGTGTAGTCGCCCTTGCTGACTGCCTCACTGGCTCGTTCCAGGCGTTTCAGGTGGCGCGTCAGCCAGTGGGCGATTGCCAGCAGCAGGAGCAGGGAAAGCGCTATCGCCAGCAGCGCAATGATCAGGCTCTGGCGTTGCAGATGCTGCCGGGCTTCCTGCAGAAACTGGGTTGAGATGCCGAAATGCAGGTAGCCGTAAATCTGTGATGAAAGCGTGATCGGAATGCGAAAATCAATGCGCTCACTGCTTGCGTTCACCTCTGAAGGAGATTGGTAGTCCGGCAGCGCTGTCTCGTTAGCCCAGCCATCGGCAAGCAATCGTTTGCCACGTGCGTCGGTGAGGACAAAATACTGAATGCCATCGTGCCGCAGGCTTTGCTTGAAGACATCGGCAACCGGTGCATAGTCCTGAGCCGCCATGGCGGGGGCAAGTGCGGCATTTAGTAGAACGGAAACTTCATTTAGCCGGGTGGCGGCCAGGCGCTGCAGGCTTTCATCCATCAGGCGCAGACCGTTCCAGGCAAGGGCGCCGAGCATCAGCGCTTCGACCAGAATGCTGGTGAGGACGAGTTTCCAGCGTATCGACAGGCCGCTGCGTTTGCTCATAGGCCGAGTTGCTTCCTGGTTTCCTTGAGGTAAGGATCCAGTGTTTTCATGAAGGCTTCATCAGTTTTCTGGATGCCCTGAAAGCGGCTTTTTTCGAGAAAGGCGGCACCATCCGGGCTGCCTGGCAAGCCGAGTAGTGAAGCGCGAATCTGTTCGCGCATGGGTTCGCCCAGTTTGGCACTGGCTAGTAGCACAACGTTGGGCAGTATGTCCGAGCGATAAATTACCCGTACCGCACGGCGCTGGTCCTCCGGGCTTTGATCAAGGGTGAAGTGGGCAATAATGGCGGCGTCCGATTCGCCTTGGGCGACTGCAATAATCGCGGTGTTTTGCGAGTTGACCGTAACAAAGTCAAAATCCTTGTCGCTCAGCCCTTGGTCAGCAAAAACTTTGTTCATGGCGATATTGACCAGAATCGAGCGATCAGTGATGGCAATGCGTCTGCCACGTAAATCTTTAATTTGGTTGAGTGGCGATTTTTGCGCAACGATCACTGCGGCATGCAGCGGGCCGGTAAAGCGTGCCAGGGGGTGATAGCCGCCTTCAAGCTGGGCCAGTCGTGCCTGATGGGCGGCGGTGATGACGATATCAAAATCCGGCTTGAGCGTGCGCCGGGCGAAGCTACGAACGTCGGTCGCTGTGTAAAGCTCGACGGGGCGGCCAAGGTCTTTTTCGAGGTGCTGGCGCAGGGGCTGAAATAGGCTCATCAGCACATTGGGTGTTAGGTAGGGAATAATCCCGATCCGCAGCGGTTCTGGCTGGGCTGTCGCCAGACCCATCAGTCCGCAACAAAGCAGCAATGCTCGCCAGCCGGTGCGCCATGAATTCATTGAGTCCCCTATGGCACCTGCTTCGGTGCCTATTCGTCTATGAGACGAGTATAGGGAAGTCCGCTGGCGATCTCAATCGGTCTGGCGACGGATTGCATCCGCCCAGCAGTTGGGCGTCTCGTATAAACGCACCTGGGCCAGACGCAAATGGTTGCCGTAGGTGTCGCGATAAGCCGCATCAAGCAATTCAAAGGCGATTTGCGCGAGGTTTTCAGCTGTCGGCACGCGGTCCAGAATCACTGTTTTATGGCCCGGCATGCTGTTGAGGAAATCAACCACCGCCAGGTCACCGGCGAAAACGAGGAAAGAGTGATCCCAGAGATCAACGACGTGTTGTTTGGCAAGATCTTTGACCTGTGAAAAATCCATCACCATGCCATTGGCGGCATCACCAGCCTTGTCGATGACTTCACCAGATAGCGTGATTTCGATGGCGTAGCGGTGGCCGTGCAGATGGCGGCACTGACTTTTATGGTCAGGGATGCGGTGGCCTGCATCGAATTCAAGACGGCGGGTGATCAACATGAGGTTTCATCCAATGAGCAGCGGCGGATTATACAATGCAGCCATGCTGACTATTAAAGACCACCGCCGCGACAGTGCCGGCCTGCGCTATGTTTACCCGGTTGTTTCGCGCCGTGCCGGGGGCGTATCCGTCGGAATCAATCTGAATGTCAATAACGCCTGCAACTGGGCCTGCCTGTATTGCCAGGTCGAAAACTTGACGCGTGGTGGGCCGCCGGCAATCGATCTTGATCTGCTGGAACAAGAATTGGCCAGTTTTCTCGATGATGCGCTGCACGGCGATTTTATGCAGTGCCATGTCGCTGAGTCAGAGCGACAACTGGTCGATATCGCCTTTTCCGGAAATGGTGAACCGACCAGTGCAGATGAATTTCCGGATGCTGTGAGGCGTGTCCAGCGTGTGCTTGAGCAGTGCGGATTGGCCGGAAAAATCCCGCTGCGACTGATTTCCAACGGTAGCCTGCTACATCGCCCGCGCGTGCAGGAGGGCATCCGTCTGATCGGCGAAATGCAGGGTGAAATCTGGTTCAAGATAGATCGAGCCAGTGCAACTGGAATTGCTGAAGTTAATCAGGTGCCGGGCGATGCCAAGCGTGTTCAGCGGAATTTGCAAATTTGTTGTGGCCTGGCTTCAACCTGGGTCCAAACCTGCTGGTTTGCCATCGATGACAAAGCGCCAGATGCGGCTGAGCGCGATGCGTATTGCGCCTTGCTTGCCCCGCTGGCATCTGAAATTGCGGGGATTCATCTCTACGGGCTGGCGCGCCCCTCAATGCAGCCGGCGGCACCGCGCCTTAGTCGGATTGCTGATAATGATCTGAATGATTTTGCGCAGGAAGTCGAAAAAAAAACGGGCATCCGGGTACTGGTTTCCCCGTAATGCCCGTTGCGGCCCAGTAAAAACTTAGGCTGCTTTTTTGCCCTTGCTGCGGGCAGACTTCTTGAGTGACTTGAACAGCTCTGGTTCCTGAGCCTTCAAATACTCAACCACTTCCCAGTCTTCGCGCTTGATGGCTTTGACGTCGATCTGTTCAACATGAACCAGACGCAGCAGTTCGCGAACTGGCTTGGGCATGTTGCGACCGCTTTCGTAACGGGAACCGCCGCTCTGTGTAACGCCGAGGGTGGACCAGAACTGTTGCTGGTTGAGGCCTAGCTTGCGACGGATTTCGCGAGCGTCGATTTTTTCAATGGTCTTGGCAGTAGTCATTATTCGATCTCCATACGCTAGTGTTATGAATTTACCCAAGCATCCTAGCGGCGTATGACTTAGGTGATATGACTAAGTGTATAGTCGATTATGACGGTTTGCAAGTACTCAAGTGAAATAATTTTTTAAAATTTGAAAGGGAAAACCCTTAATTTTTCAGGGGTTTTTTTCAAACCCTGCTGCTGATAACAGGGTTTTGCAAATACCTGTCATCGACTTGCAGTGGCTTTTCCTTGTCGCCCAATGATTCCGGCAGATATTTACGGCGCAGCCAGTGGTCGATGGAGAAACGCCCTGGCCCGAGCAGTGTCAGCGGTAGCAACATGCCAAGGAAAAGTACGGGTAATTTGAAATTGCCAAAGCCTTTATCGGTAAAAACGTAGCCTTGCAGTAATTCGGAAAAGTTCATCCATGTTTCTGGCCAGTGGACGCTGGCGATGGCGACGAGGGTCAGCACGAATAGCGAGACTGAGAAAAATCGTGTGCCCAGCCCAATAACCAGTGCAATCCCGCCCAGCAGCTCAAACCAGGTGGCCATCTGCCAGCTGATTTCCGGTGCAACGAGGCTGAGTGGAAATGGAAATTTGTCCTGAATATCCATGAACCAGTTTTCGCCGTGGAATTTCTCCAGGCCGGATTCG
>ERZ724523.507-NODE-507-length-22675-cov-4.569187_pt1 | contig 22675 bp, 17 predicted proteins | sample MGYA00376056_ERZ724523 | MGnify/ENA primary metagenome ERZ724523 (study PRJEB28724, sample SAMN07190888) | wastewater metagenome | isolation source: influent of sewage treatment plant in Hong Hong | place: USA: Christiansburg, Virginia | collected 2016-03-01 ... | reverse complement strand
CACTGAAGTAGAACTTCTCGGTGAACTTTAAGTTGTCATTCTTCGGTTCGATCTGAACGTAGATCGGAAGGTGTCCTGGATACGCATCCGAGAAACGTCGAATCTCTCGTAGGCAGTCGAGTAAGCGGGTGCAGCGCGTACCGGTGTCCACAAATGGAACGTGAACCACCGTCAACCCGTCCTGCGCATCGTAGGAGACATCCAGCTCCAGTTGACGGATCTGCAAGCGATCGAGCTGCTCGTAGATCGGGGCGTGCGTGTACTCCCACGGCTCAACGGACCCATCGTGGGTATCGATGTGATAGCTGTTGTGGGTGCCGCGAACCTGAACGTGCTGGAGCTGGAGCTGTTCATCCAGCGGATACTTGAACGGCTTTCCGATCACGCCCGGTGGCGAGTCCGAATCGCTATCCATCGCACCACAACCAGCGCCACTCATCAGCGCGACCAGCAGACCGATTTTAAGGATTCCTCTTCGCATGCGCGGAGCCTACTACGAACGGTTCCGCGTTGTATCCGGATGTCGCGACCGGAAAGGCTTTTACATCTCAAGCGGCAAAAAACGCGAGGGACCGAAGACCTCGGCCCGCAACTTCTTGAGCTGCTCGGCCACTTCCCAGGCATCCTGGGCGCGCTGCCGAGGACTATCACGGATGAGGAACTGTAGGAATCGGGTGAAGCGCTCATCGACCTGAGCCGGCACCGTCCCTTGTCGCACGTCGCCACCCAGCAAAAAGATCATGGTCTTGCCGAGCGAATACAGGTCGGACGCTGGCAGCGGCGGTTTGCGCGCCATCACCTCGGGAGGACTAAAGTCGGGGTTGTGCGCTCGAAATCCCTGCCCTGTCTTTTCGGGTGCCACCACCGCATAGCTCCAGTCGATCACAAACACGTTGTGATCTTCAGGACGAACCAAGATATGGGCGGGCTCGATGTTGCCGTGGATGATGCCCTGCTGATGAGCAAAGCCCAGCGCGGACAGCGATCGCGCCAAAATCCAGGCCACATGCTCGGCGTTGAGTCCATTCGGATAACGATCGCGGACCATGTCCAGATCGTAGCCATCCAGATACGCAAAGATACTGCCGGCCTGTCCCGACGGTGCGATGAACTGATCGACCAGCTCGGGCAGGTGTTTGCGCTGGACCCCTGCTTGGGATTGCAGTGTCCGGACGATTCGCGCCTCTTCCATGAGCAGGTCGCTATCTTCCCGCTGCATCGCGATCTTGACCGTCACATCTTGGCCCGCCCTGGCACCAGTCTCACACGAGCCGCGATACAGCATCGCCAGATCCCCCTGCGCCATAATCCTCGTCGCCCGATAGGTACCGCTCGGGGTGGTGACTGTGAAGTCAACCTCTGAGTTTGGCGAGGGCGTCGGCACGCTGCGCAGCCGGGTCGGCGGACGGCTGGCCGGAGTCTCCACATCGGGCACAGCCGCTTGGACCACAGGCTCGACGGGAGGACGCGCACTCTCTAGTTCGCGCACAGCCCGCTGATGCCATTCATAGAGCTTGCTCAGCAAATGACGGGCACTGTTCTGCGCGAGGCTGTTGCCGCCAAATCGCTCGGGCCGCAGCCTACGAACCAACACCACGTATTCTTCTTCGAGGAGCACCAGCCGTTCATCGACACTGAGGTCTTGCAGCGCCATCGCTGGAAACACCTCTTGTGTCGATCGAGCCCCCGCCACGAGCGACTGAACCTCTGCCAGATCATCGTGCAACACGAACCACCCCCTATGGCAACCAGCGTCACAGCCGCAAAAGTCCACCAGCTACGAGGATAGAACTCCAGCCCGCCCAGAGAAAGGTGCTTGACCAAACGGTCGCAAACACTCCCGATTTTGCCTGCTCGCTCGACCCGAAGTGCGGTGGCAGTTTGTGTGTCCTGCCCCGCAAAGGTTCTAAATCACTTGGGATGACACCCAGTGCGTGCGTGGGCACAAAGAACAGCTATCCTGTTCTTATGCACATTGTGCGGATTCAGCGAGGGACTTCGCCGCAGGTATCCCTGCTCCAAGAACAGCGGTATGGCAAAGAAAAGGATCTGGAGCGAGATCTGGCTGCGGCCCCGCTGCTCCTTCAGCAAGTGATGGGAACCCCCATTCATCTGCTCGCAACAAACTTTCGACTACCGGGGGATGAACGGGTAGCCGGACTGTATCTTGACAGCGATGGAAGGCTGCTGCTGTGCGAAGTGCGACTGGCCCGCAGCTTGGGATCGACCCGTGAAGTGCTCGGACAGCTTCTCGATCACGTGTCCGCGCTGTCTCAATATCGGCTGGAGGATCTCAGCACCTCTCTGTCCGGCAAGCTCGAAGAAGTGCTCCGCCAGCTCAGCCATGGTGAGGTCGAGCGCTACGCGCAGATGTGTCAGCAGTTGAGTGAAAACCTCCGAGCCGGAAGGGTCGGATTGGTACTCGTGCTGGACCGCGCACCGGCTCACCTACAGCGCATCTGCCGCTATCTGTGTCAGAACGTAAAGATTCAGTTCGTGCTCCTGACGCTCAAGCGGTACCGTGCCAGCGATGACAGTGACATCGTGGTGCCAACACTGGTGGCGCAAGCGCAGCAGCAGCAAGCGCAGGCCAATCTCCTTGAGCTGGCGGTCCAGTTTGCACAGCCAGGTCACTCCGCCGTACCACTTGACAACATCAAGCATCGGCCAAACTGGCTGGCCCTATATCCCCGAACCTGGCCGCCGTCCGTTCACTTCGAGTTCCTGATCCATCCCGAGAAAGACTGTCGAATCGGAGTCGAGCTGCACCTGGAAGATCGCGAGCTGCCACAACTGCGTGAACTCGTGCGATTCCTTGGTTCCTCAGACATGCAAGATGCGCTGAAAGTCCACTTTGATAGTGCGAGGATTGTGTGGGACCAAAACTACCAGGGGTGTGGTCGTTTGGCAGTGATGTTCGACGCAGCCAGTGAGCCCGATGGTCTGTCTGCTGCGATGTCGGTCCTGATGGAGCTCACCCATGCCCGCATCAGTGAGAGACTCCGCCCCCTCAGCAAGCCCACCGAAATGCCAAGAGCCACGGTGGCCCCAAAAGAGTAGCTCTAAGTCAGAGCTACCGATGAGTTGAGGTCAGGGTACGGAGTCTCTGTAGACACTCTGCTCTGCGGATCACTTCGGCTTCTGGAGTGTGCAACCAGCGCGGGTCAAATCGATGTTGTTGGTCGCATCCAGGCAGGAATAAATCTGGTAGAGCTGCTGTCCGTAGCTTGCCCCTTTGGTCGCAGTGATGCGACCGCTGGCGTCCACTTCGCATGGATTGTTGAGGGTGCAGGAGGCACCGCTCTCATTGCCGGTGTTGTTGATGCCGATGACTGCTTTGGACTCCACATCGATGAGCGGGGATCCCGAGGTACCGCCGATGGTCTCGCAGCCCGGCTGGGTGAAGCGAATCGAGTCCCGGAACGTCCAGGTGCCCTCGCGCAACTCTGGAACAAAGTGATCGATCGAGCACGAGTAGATCCTTTTCCAGTATCCAGAGACGATCCGGAGTGCAGTCCCCTCTGTTGGGCGGCGCGATTGAATGACCAGTGGCGCAACCCGGAACCGCGTCGCAAGCTGCGCATAGGTCTGGGTCAAGCGATAGATCGCAAAGTCCGATCCCGTCATGGTCGCGTACAGCATCCGCTGAGCACGCAGGGTTCCCAGGGAGCGAGCGCTCGCATCGAGCAGCGTGAAGGTCCGACTCGATGCCTGATCGACAATTGCATCACCTGCGGCAACAAAGCCACTCAAGCAGTGACCATTGGTCAGCACCATCGCGTAGTCATCGGTGCGCGAGGTAGAAAACCGCACGAGCGAACCCGAGCAGTTCGACAGGGCGACGATCGATGTAAAGTCAACGCCGGCGGCATCCAGTTCCTCCCAGGTGGGAGTCTGCGCGGCGGCTTGCTGCGCCTCTTCGGGATAGCCAACCGGCAGCGCGAACGCCTCTGCGGACGCTCCGGTGACCACAAACAGAGCGGTCAGCATGCCGGTCCACAGTGAACGCAGAATGCCACGGGAGCGGGTGTAGGAAGAGGGGCTGACCTGATCAGACGATCCACCGAACGCACTACGCATAGGTTGTCCTCCAGTTTGGGTACGAGTGATTGCTTGGACGGCAACACTTCTCGCTTGGGAATGGACCTCTGCGCAAGATGGGAGTTTTGTTCTCGACTCTGTCCCAAGCTGGGGTCTGTTCCCCCAGCTTAAGCGCAAGGATCGAAAGACATCGACGGCAAGCAGAGAGAGGAAGGAATACGAAGGCGAGACAACAGAGTAGAACCCTGTCGCGAGAGCGCGTGCTAGTTGTACAGTAGGTCGAACGACACCGTAATCGGCATGGTCTGACCAGCGGCCAGCTCAAACTTGTTGGTAAACGGCAACGTCACCGGATCACCAGCGACCGGATCACGCGTCGTGGGAGTGCTCTTGTCACCGATGTCAAAGAAGCCCAAAAAGGTGTACGTCTGCGGGGTCAGTGGCTTACTCGTCCAGCTCGCCGCACTCAGCTTGTCGGTCTTTAAGTCGATCGGCAATTCAAGGCTCGCGGCGGCGACAGCTCCCTTTCGTGGACCCGTCAGTGTCACATCTTCGCTTAGAAAGAACTCTCCGTACGCGGTTCCCTTGATCAAGCTATCCTTCTTGAGCTGGCCACGCACCCCATCGGAGATTTTGAAACGAACGAGTAACTTGGTCTCCATTACAGACGGCATCTGCTCGTCAGGAATCGGCTCATCTTTGGGAGCGCAAGAAGAGGACAGCAGAAGCAGCGCAAACGGCAGCGTCAGAAATGCGCGCATTATTTGTCTCCTACGCACAGCCACGGGTCTTGGCTCCCCACGACGACACCAAAGGTCGAGCACATCTCGTGCGGAAACATCAGGGTATCCTTCGTGTCGTTAAACCAATTGCATTCCGTCCGCAAGATTGTGCCCTTGGGCAGATCCATCGGCGATGCCTTCTTCACCAACGTAGGGGGTTCATCTCGATAATGAGCCATCCACTCATCCACACGATTCAGATCTTTCATCGTGTCTGCTGGAGTTGCTGCGTAGGACAGCACATACTTCTTTCCCCACTCATGCATGTGTCCGCCCGTCATCATCAGCTTGTAGTCTTTCGGAACCTCACAGTCGTAGCTCAGAGTGCCGCTCTGGCCTGGCTTGATCTCGAAGAACGCCATGTTGGTCGCAAACGGAGCGGCCCAGGTCTTAACTTTAGAAGCATCTACCCGGCGGAAACGGAGTAGATCACGAATGCGGATCGGAGTCTTCCCAGTGTTCACGTAGTGTGACTGCATCACAATCGGTGAGCCCTTACGCAACATGAAGGCATGACCCGCCGGCAGCTCAAAGGACGGTATGGCAAGCAGATCGTACTTCGCCATGTCCTCCGGCTTCGAACAATCTTCTACCGTTCCAGCAGGGAGCGGTTTCTTGGCCTTCACAATAATAAAGTGATGACCAAACTTGCCCTGCTGCGGGTCCGCCAAGTCGTAGGCCACATCTTCACCAGCGAAGGGCTGATGGGTACAGATCATGGCGTCTTCACCGGGCTTGATGATGAGTTCAGAACCGACGAAATCTACGAACTTCGGGTCCGGCGCAGGAATCGGAATGCGCACATCCACCGCCGTACGTTGCAGCATCTCTTCTTCGGTTTCCTGCGGGGCGCAGGCGAAGGAAGAGATCGCGAGGGAAGATAAACATAGGAGAGAGTGCAGACGTTTCATTACAGGACTCCTTGGGTGAAGGATTAGTTGTTGGGGGCACCAGCGAGGATCCAGGACCGGATCTGTTCGATCTCTTCTGGATCGAGAGCCTGCGCGGGCGGCATTCGCGCTCCGAACTTGGGCTTGTCGCTGGCGATTTTGTCAAACAGCAGCGAGCTATCGGGATCGCCCGGAACCACCCGCATCCGGTCAGGAGCCAGCGTTGATTTGACGTTGACCAGCGTATCAAACGTCGCGGCCCCCAAACTCAAACCACCCGCTGGCGAACCAGCCGCCGCGTGACAGGTGGCAAAGCTACAGCTTCGATGAAACACCTGCTCTTCGATCCGACTAAGCGGAGGGGCAGGTGAACATCCAAAAGAGAGTGCGGCGGCCCCAAGCAGAAGCAGGCCGGGAAGGACTCCTAAAGCAGATTCCGAACCACTACGGACCATGGCGGATGCCTCCACATTGGGAAGTGTTCCGCCCACTTATCGCGCCCAGACGGTCTTGTCAAGACGCTACAATTCTCCACGGACTCCCAGCGAAGGCAGGATCGGAAGACCCGTGATCGCGGCACGTTGGGTGTAGTCGTAGGAGTAGACCATCTGTTCCTGCGCCGGATTGTTGTACAGGTTTGAAATGTCCAAATACAACTTGAACACCATCCGCTTGGTCACAAACGTGCGGTCGATCCGCAGATCGAGCTGATGAAAGGGAGCGAGGCGCTCACTGTTGCGCACACTCGACGGGACCGGCTGATACAAATCGGTATCGCTGTCATAAAATCCGCCACGTACCGGAGTCTGGGGAATGCCGCTGATGTAGCGGAACCGGAGCCCGATCTCGAACTTGTACGGTAGGTACGCATGAGCTGCGAGGATCAAGATGTGGGTCTGGTCAAAGTCAAACAACCGAAAGTCACACAGCGCACAGTCCGCACGCTCACTCCGCAGCAAAGAATAGCTGAGCCAACCAAAGAAGAACTTCGATAGACTCTGCCGCAGGAGTAGCGTCCCACCAAAGATCCTTCCCCGTACTTGGGAGGCCGTACGCTCGGGATGCAAATCGGTCGGTTGTAGCCCACTACCAAAGCGCCGCAAAAACGTCGAAGTTCCTGCGAAATCCCATAGATGTTTGTAGAGTCCCGTAAGCTCCACCACGAGCCCCTTCCAGATTGCCTGTTCCACAGCAACAGAGAGCTGGGTCGCTCGCTCCAATCGCAGCTCGACATTCCCAAAAGAAGAGAAGTAGTCCTGCACCGCAGGGTCTTGGGAATACAGCCCGACTCCGAGCTTGACCGTGGTGAGTGGCGACACCGATATCTTCGCCGATAGACGTGGATCAAGCGAAAAGCGGTGCAAAAATCCGAAGTAGTCAAAGCGGATCCCTGGCACAACCGTCAAGCGCTCGTGAAGTCGTGCCGTCAGCTCTGCATAGAGCGCCGGATTGGCAAAGAAGGCTTGGTCTTGCGCGATGATCTGCGATAACGAGCCTGGTGGTTTCTGAAACTCTCCTTCGCGCACTGGCGCGGGTACTGCTGCATCGAGCCAAACGTAGGAAGTCTGGATGTCGGTTCCCAACATGAAACGGAATCGCGAGGACAGCTCCCGCGAAGCCTCGATCCGAAAGTCAGTGCCAAGCGTTTTCACCGCCATTGACACCGTCCGCCCCAGCTCAAGGTCGGTCTCTGTAAATCCGCTGGTGCTTTGAAACAGCACATCCCATCCGGCCCAGCGGCGCTGATACCGCAACTGCAAGCGATGAAACATAATATGCGTCGAAAATGTCCCATTTACCGATGGGTCGACATCTTGCGGACGAGCAAAGCGAAGCGCGATCTGATCGTCCGCGCCCAGAATCATCACCCGCAGCGTGCCTCCAGCGAGCGCGTACTTCAGTACGGCTTGGTAGTCCCAATACACCGGGGCATTGGTGAACCGGAGTCCGGGCGGATCACCGAGCACCGTTCCCATCAAAGCGAGTCCGGCATCGACATAACTACGACGCAGACCGAGCAGAATCGATCCGCTTGGCTCTTGCGACTGCGGATTCTTCGGTGGCAGCGGACCCTCGACCTCGACCCCAATGTGAACCGGGTTTACATCGAGCGCTGCGTGCCAGCGGTCCTTCTTGCCAGCGCGAAGCTCCACATCGATCGTGCCGGCGGTTGCGCGACCGTAGCGAACCCCAAAGTTGTGGGGCAGATACGTCACACTAGAAATGAAGTCAGCGGGCACCACCGAGGTAAACCCGCCGTAATGATAGAGCTGCGGCACCTCGGCGACGCCCAGATACACGCGAGAGTCTGACGGCCGTGCTCCCTCGATGATAAACAGCCCGGTGTTCAAAGGGGGCCGCGCCGCACCGGGCAGATTCTCAATGGCTCGCAGCGGATCGCCGAGCGTCCCCGGCATCTTGCGCAGCTCCTCGGTGTGAAGCGTCTGCTTGCTGATTTCTTCGCGCAGCGCCGGATCTTCGGCGGTCACCACCGACTCAAAGCGCCCTTGGGCACCGGATCGTAGCGGCAGCAATCCAAGCAGCACAATCGCCAGTTCAGCGATGATAAATAGCCGCTGCACCACTGTCACAATGGGCAGATATCGCCACATTTTGTGGCCATCGTATCACTGAGTCCGACTAGACGGCGCTACTCCCCTTTACCGGAGGCACCGGCCGAGGACCAGATGGCGGCGTCGGATATCCAACGAGCCACATGGGGAACTGCTCATGGCGTGTCATACCTACATCTAACGCACCACGGACGACGAAGTTTTATGATGCTTCCGCTTGCTTTTTGTTTGGCATGTTACATGCATATATCAAATAGTATTGCGCGCCGCTACGTCAGGGCTCATAAGAATGTGTCCGCACCGTTGTCCGCTGCGGAGGATCGCTCCGGATCCAGTTGGCCGATGGAGATGAGGGAACATCACACATCATACGACCACCGGGCAGACGACCCTAGCGGCCGGAGCAGTGGTCTTTACCAAGATTGGGCAGCGGAAAGTGACAAAATATTTTTTGTGCTTTGCATTGCAAATCACGCAAGTATTCTAAAGATCGGTTAAAAACAAACTTGCTCCCCAGCCCATACAACGCGCTGGGAGCCTGTCAGGGGGACTCGGTCGTTTCGCGCCACGCTCGCGATCTCCGTCTTGCCTGCTTACAGAACACAGGGAGGATTCCATGAGCCGTCCACTTCTCACGCGTACCTTGGCCGGGGCCTTGCTTAGCCTGACGGCCGTCGCGTGCACCGCGCCACAGGTAGGAAGCCCGTGTCCGATTCCGACCAATGCTGACGCCAAGACCCGCACCGAAGCCGTCCAGAAGTGCTTCGGCCTGATCGCAGGAAATTCGAACGATTTCCGACTGAAAAAGGATGTGGACATCCTGTTTGTGATCGACAACTCACCATCGATGTCGCCCAAGCAAAAGGCGCTCGCAGAGAACATTCCTAAGTTCATCGAGAAGATCGATAGTTTTGGCGTGAACTATCACGTCGGCATCGTCACCACCGATGTCGGAACCACCGTTTCCGACGGTGCCACCTGGGGCGCGGGCTCGGAGCCGTCGTGCGACAGCTTCACCGGTGATGATGGACGACTGCAAGACATGACCTGCGACAAGCGCAACACCGTCTCCCCCGAGGCGGCCAACGCTTGTGCCACGCTCTGCCCGGACAATCGCTTTAAGCCGACCGATGGCAGCAAGTACATCTCCAAGGTCGACGGCAAGACCAACGTTCCGGCGGATCTCAAGCTCGATCCGATGACCGGCAAGATGGTCGACTACGGCCCCACCAACGCCTTCAAGTGCATGGCACTGGTCGGCGATGCTGGCTGCGGCGTCGAGGGCCAACTTGAGGCGGTCAAGCGTGCGATCACCAACTCCGCCAACACCGGCTTCATCCGCGACAACTCGGTGCTCGCGGTCATCTTCATCACCGACGAAGACGACTGCTCGGTGAAGGCATCGCGACGGTCGGAGCTAAACCCCGGCTATCGCAACTGCAACGCCGCGCAGCCCGACTCGTACGACTGCTACAAGGTCGACTATCGCTGCATGGCCCGCTCGCTCACCTGCAACGAGCCCATGACGACGGCGGGCGGCAAGACTGGCTGCAAAGAACGAGCGGACAGCTTCCTTGAGCCGGTCAAGACCTACTACGACGAGCTGCTCAAAGTTCGCAAGGCGGACAAGCTGATCGTCAGCGGCATCTGGACCTTGCCGAACATCGACGTCGCCAAAGGCGGCACGGTCGGCATCGTCGGTGGCCCACTCACCTCGGATCTACGCCGCGATCCAGCCTGCGTGAACTCGACCAACAGCGCCGTCGTTGGTCAGCCGCAGTTCCGCATGTCGCAGCTTGCCAACATGTTTGGCACCGATACCGAAGGGCTTCCCAATGCGCCGCAGATGAACGTCTGCGACACCGCCAAGTATCCAGCGGCACTCGATGCCATCGCCAAAGCGGTCGAAAAGAAATTGGTGCCTTGCCTGCCGATCACGCTAAAGACCGTCAATGGTCAGCCGATCTGTTTGGTCGGCGATGTCGATTCCACTACGCCCGACGCCAACCCCGAAAAATACTTCCCGCTGTGTACTTCCGGCTGCTGCGATGCCTGGGCCAGCACCTCGACGCCATCACTTAGCGACAAGGGCATCCAGGCTGCTTGCGCAGGGGAAACGACCGAGGCCTGCTACTGTGCGATCAAGAGCAAGGACGCGAGCGTCTGCAAGGCTGGCACTCCCGAAGGCGGCGTCAACGGCGGTGTCGTGACTGGTGTGTGGCGGAAGAACAACGCCAACCCACCGGCTGGCAAGGTCGTCAACTTCCGCTGCGTCGGCTTCTAAGCACCCTGCCCCACCATGGGCCCCCATCGAGGGTGCCCACCCCACGCCCACCTGGCAGCCCCAGTTTCCGTCGAAAACCAATCCAAATTCATAAATTCGGTTTGAAACCGTAAGGTTTCGCGCCGACTCGCGCCTAAGCATTCAAGTAGGTCGATGGCGGTTACTGTGGCTTGCTCTCTCTCATCTTCTGAGATACGGTCCGCCGAAAGCTAACGACCCTACACGGTCCTACGCTGTCGAAATTCGTACGGAGGCTTAGATGCGACGTTCCCAACTCACTCTCTCGATTGCTGGGCTCGGTTCGGCCCTGCTGATCTCCGCCTGCTCCTCTCCGCAGGTTGGATCGACCTGCCCGGTGCCGACGACGGGCGACTCCAAAGCCAAGATGAAGGAGTTCAACAAGTGCTTTAGCCAACTCGGCGAGAGCGTCGTTGATGCGCGGCTCCGCAAAGACGTCGACATTCTGTTCCTCATCGACAACTCTCCGTCGATGTCGCCGAAGCAGAAGGCGCTGGCGTCGAACATCCCCAAATTCATCCAGAAGATTGACGCCACCGGCGCAAACTACCACGTCGGTATCTCGACGAGCGATATCGGTAGCAACGTCCAGCCGGGCGTGCCCTGGGGCGGTAACATCGGCAAGTGCGACAGCTACGAGGGCGACGACGGCGTGCTGCAAGCGGTTCCCTGCACCACCCGCAACACCGTCACCCCCGATGCTCGCAACGCTTGCGCGCAGCTCTGTCCGGACGACAAGTTCGTACCGACCGATGGCCGTCGCTTCATCTCGAAGGTCGACGCGGTGACGAACGTGCCGGTTTCGATGGAGAAAGATCCGGTCACCGGCAAGATGATCGATACCGGCCCGATCAAGGCCTTCAAGTGCATGGCGCTCGTTGGTGACGACGGCTGCGGCATCGAAGGCCAAATGGAGGGCGCGAAGCGGGCGCTCGATGGACACCGCAGCGAAAACTCCGGCTTCCTGCGCGCCAACTCGGTGCTCGCGGTCATCTTCATCACCGATGAAGACGACTGCTCCGTACAGATGGCGAAGCGGGATCAGAACAACCCGAGTTACCGTGACTGTGACCCGACCCAGCCGGACTCCCCCGAGTGCTACAACGTCGACTTCCGCTGCTTGGCTCGCTCGATCCAGTGTAACGAGTCGACGCTAACCACCGGCATCAAGAACGGCTGCAAAGAGCGACCGAACAACTATCTCGAACCGGTCGAGAAGTACTATCGCTTCTTTAGCAACCTGCGCTCGCCGAGCAAGCTGCTCGTCAGCGGCATCTGGACGCTGCCCCCGATCGACGGTGGTGGCAAGGTCGAGATCGCACGCGCCGGTGGTACCACCACCCCGAACCTAAACCGAGCGGGCGGAGCAGGTGCCTCGTGCGTCTACGTCGGCGACCAGAGCGTCTACGGCCAGGCTCAAATGCGGCTGTCGAAGTTCGCCAAGCAGTTCGGAACCGACGCCAAGGGCCAAGCCAACGCGCTCGAAGTCTCGATCTGCGACATCGACAACTACCCGACGGCGCTGGATCGGATTGCGAAGGCAATTGAGCAGCGGCTCCAGGCGCAGTGCTTGCCAGTCACGCCGAAGAACGATGCCAGCGGTAACCCGATCTGCATCGTGGGCGACGTCGACGAAGCCTCCCCCGCTAGCTCTCCAGACCCCGAGACGGCCTTCCCGGTCTGCTCGAAGACCTGCTGCAATGCGTGGGCCGCGACGAGCACGCCGACTCCGGGTGATGACTCGATCAAGAATGCTTGCGGCGGCGAAGCCCGAGACTGCTACTGCGCCATCAAGAGCAAAGACCCGAACATTTGCAGCGACACCGTCGTTGCTGGAGTGTGGCGCAAGGGTGGCAGCCAGCCACCTCCGGGCAAGGTCGTCAACTTCCGCTGCGCTGGTGGCGGTTGATCGAACGTAGAGCCTAGACCTGCTGCTCTCCCCCCCGTCTTTCTTGGTCCTTTCGCTCCAGAGGCGTTGATGGAGCGAATGACCTCCCCCAAAAATATGATTGATCCGTAGCGATTCCCCCGCCTCCACCTGATTGGTGAACCACGTGGGCGATCCGATCGCGATCGTTCCATGTGGAGATTGTTTGGCCTACGGATTGGGCGTCGATGGCAGGTCCGACACGGGCAGAGTGAAAAAGAACGTGCTGCCTAGACCTTCGCTGCTGTCGACGCCGATTTCTCCGCCGTGCGCTTCGACGATTTCTTTGGCGATCGACAATCCCAGACCTGCGGCACCGGCTGAGCTGCCAGGAATGCGGAAGAATTTTTGGAAGATCTGGTGCTGATACTCCAAGGGAATGCCAGGTCCGGTGTCTTGAACCTCGAAGCGTACAGTAGTTCTCGCCAGCGTCTCGCGCACCCTCACCGTTACCGTGCCACCGAAAGGAGTGTAGCGAATTGCATTCCCAATCAGGTTTGCAAACACCAGTCCGAGTCTCTCTGGATCAACGGAGATCTCATCGGGGACGTGCGGAGAAACCTCGGTACGCAGCGTAACCTTGTGTTGCTGCGCGAGCATGTGCTGGTCTGCGACCGCTCCTTCCACTAGATCGGCAAGCGGCAGCGATACCTTACGCATCTCGATCTTGCCTGCTTGCAGGCGCGCCAGATCCAGCAAGTCATCGATGAACGACTGAAGACGCTCACAGTCTTCACGCGCTGCATGGAGCAGTTCTGCCTGCTTGTCATTGATGCTTCCCACGACACCTTCCAGACAAAGGTGGATCGCCATCCGCAGAGAGGTAAGCGGCGTCCTAAACTCGTGAGCCACCGTCGCTACCAAGTCGTCCTTTAGCTCATCAAAGCGACGCAGTCGGGTCACATCCTGCAAGATCACAGTCGCGCCCTGCACACCACCATGCACACCGTACAGTGGAGTTGCACGTGGCAGAACATAGCGATGTCCATCGGTCGATTCGATCCGTAGCGCTTCGGTAAAATCACGCGGCGAGTAACTTCCTTTACCGGATAGAACATGAGAACGTACCCGGTCTAAGACCGCCCGTAGAGACGGCTCTAGCCGACTGAGGGGTTCCACGTTGGTATCGGACGGATCAACACCAAGCAGAGACGCTGCTGCCTGGTTGGTGCTGAGGACTCCTCCTGTCGGATCGAAAATGATCACCGGATCGGGAATGCTATCGATCGTTGACTGGGCCGCGTGTTGGGTTGCAAGAAGCTCTCCCAAGGAACTATTCCGATAGCGCTGTAAGTGTCCGGCCATGACGTTAAAGTCCGCTGCCAGTCGCGCCAGCTCATCGGTACCCTCTACGTGCGCACGCGAGTCAAGATCTCCTTCGCCGATGCGATGGGCCGCCAAAGAGAGTCGCTCCAAAGGACGAAGCAATCGCTCTGTCAAAAGCAGTGATGCCAAAATCCCAAGCACGATGGCAGCGACGGCAGCATAGGCGGTCACCTCACTCAGTTTCTGTCCAGACCGCTGGGCTCGCTCACTCTTGCGCACCATCGCATCCTGGTTCATTCCCAATATCTCATCGGCGGCCCCCTTGACCGCCAAAAACGCCGGTTCAACAGCGGAAAAGTACGCATTCCGCAAGGCATCGCTGTCCTTCAGTTCGGCGAGTTCGTCGAAGCGATGTTGATACTCAGTCCACAGTCTACGTAGCTTGCGGGCCGCATCGGCTTCTCCAGCCTCCGTGATGTTCTCTTCTTCAACCCGCAGTTCAGACTCGAAGCGTTCGCGATTCTGCGCTGCTTGTCCCATTCCCTTGCTTCGCTGTCCCGCGATCAGGAACAGGGCACCACTATCCATCCGTTCAATGGCTTCCTTCATGCGCTGGGTAGCCAGGACGCTGCGATAGTTTTCATGAATGATGTTCTGGGCACTGTTTCCGATCGATGTGACCGTGACAAATGCAATCACACTGAGAATGACAAGCGCAATCAAGTGCGGAGTCTGGCTGATGAGGAGCTTCCCACGTAGTGACAACGTCATTCGGAGTCCTCCGTTACCTGGTACCCACTCTGATCGGTTCGCTCCTTGCTGCTCGATTCCCGGAACGACACGATGTGAAGATCAAGTCCGGTTGCCCCTCGGATCATTCGTGAAGTGAAGGAGCGCAGCAGTATTTGCCGAAGTAGCGAGTCCTGGGTTCGCCCAATCACCACATCACTGACACCATGTGAGCGTGCAAACTCGAGCAGGGTCACCACCGCATCCTCTCCTTGCAAACGAACCACTTCTGCACCGAGTTCCTTGGCCAGTTCGATGTTGGTGAGAAGATGCCGTTGCGCGGTCGAATCGATCACCTCTGGTGCTTCCTTCGGAGTCTGTACATACACGACATACCACGCTGTGCTCAGCCGCCCAGCGAGCCGCGAACCGCTCCGCAGTAGCGTGCGCGCATGAGGTGGATTGCTCGACAGACAGACCATCAGCTTGCCCCCCCAACTACTTTTGGCTGGGTGGGCGGCGTTCATCGTTAGGCCCGAGCGATCGAGGCTGTCGGCCACCTCACGCAGCGCCAGCTCGCGCAGGTTGGCCAAGTTGCGTTCTTGAAAGAAGTGACTTAGCGCCCACGGAATCTTGTCCTCTGCGTAGATCTTGCCGGCCCGCAGGCGATCAAGCAGATCGAGCACATCAAGATCCAGTGTGACGATCTGATCTGCTTGCCTCAGCAGCGTATCTGGCACCGTCTCGCGTACCTGCACGCCAGTTGCGCGGAAGACCACGTCGTTCAGGCTCTCGATGTGCTGGACGTTGAACGCACAGATCACGTTGATTCCGACATCGAGTACAGCGATCACGTCTTGCCAGCGCTTATTATTCTTACTCCCTGGCACGTTGGTATGAGCGACTTCATCAATGAGCACGACCTGCGGTTTGCGAGCAATCACCGCATCGATATCCATTTCGGGAAACGTAACGCCCCGGTAGGAAAAGACGCGGGGTGGGACTACTTCCAGTCCCTTGACAAGGGCCGCAGTCTCTGTTCGTCCGTGGGTCTCGACAAAGCCCAACACCACATCCACGCCACGCTGATGCAGCGAATGGGCTTCCTCTAACATACGAAAGGTCTTCCCGACTCCCGCTGCATAGCCCAGATAGACCTTCAGCCGTCCGCGTTTGGAGTGCTCCACCAGCTCCAAAAAGTCGGTGGCATGACGCTTCTTAGGATTCCGTAAGCGAGGGCGAGACATGACCGTTAGTTCGTGACTCCGGTTGGTTGTCCAAACTGACGATCCATCGCCAGATTGAGTAGGAGTACGTTCACCCGTGGCTCACCGATGACTCCTAGCTCGCGTCCTTCCACATGATCAAGGATCACAGTACGTACTCGCTCGGTTGCAACTCCACGCGCTGTAGCTACCCGCGATACTTGCCACAGCGCAGCGCTGACAGACAAGTGTGGATCGAGTCCGCTTGCTGAGGCTGTCACCAGATCAACGGGGATGGCAGAACTCGCCTGTGGGTTGTCTTTGCGTACGCGCTTAAGCTCCGCCTCTACCCTGGCGCGGAGCTTGTGAGAACTCGGTCCTAGGTTCGATCCAGAAGATGCCGCCGCATCGTAGCCCAGATCCCCTGCTGCCGATGGGCGCGGTTGAAAGTAGTTGGGAGAACGAAACCTCTGACCAATCAAACCAGAACCCACCACTCGGCCTTTTCCATCTGTGACCAGGCTCCCGTGGGCTCGCGAAGGAAAGAAAAGCTGCGCGAGCAACGTCATTCCCAGTGGATACAGAAGCCCTGTTACAAGCAGGGTAAGCAGAGTCGTTCGTACAGCGATTCGGAGTGTGTCGAGCATGGTACGTTGCTACACAAGACGCATGGCTTCGAGGATGAGATCGATGAGCTTGATACCAACAAACGGCACCACAATTCCACCCAAACCGTAGAGTAGGAGTGAGCGGCGGAGCAGTGCATCGGCCCCTAGCGGACGGTAGCGGACTCCGCGCAGGGCCAGCGGAATCAGCAGCATGATGATGAGCGCGTTGAATATCACTGCGGACAGGATGGCGCTCTGCGGTGAAGCAAGCCGCATGATGTTAAGCGGCGCAATCTGCGGAAACACCACCATGAACAGAGCCGGAAGGATCGCAAAGTACTTGGCGACATCATTTGCGATCGAAAAAGTCGTTAGACAGCCACGGGTCATCAGGAGCTGCTTCCCAACCTCTACCACTTCGAGCAGCTTGGTTGGATTCGAGTCCAGATCGACCATGTTTCCGGCCTCTTTGGCAGCCTGCGTCCCGGTGTTCATCGCCACTCCGACATCCGCCTGCGCGAGCGCGGGAGCATCATTTGTACCATCACCAGTCATCGCCACCAGCTTGCCCTTTGCCTGCTCGTCTTTGATGAGCTGCATCTTCATTTCGGGGGTGGCTTCGGCTAAAAAGTCGTCGACTCCTGCTTCCTCCGCAATCGCTGCCGCAGTGCGTGGGTTGTCACCCGTGATCATGACGGTGCGGATTCCCATGGCGCGAAAGCGGGCGAAGCGCTCTTTGATTCCTCCCTTGACTACATCCTTGAGGTGAATCACCCCAAGCACTCTCTGACCATCGCTGACACCCAGAGGAGTACCGCCACTGTCACCCACTTTTTGAGCAACTCGGATCAGTTCTGGCGGCACGGTCCCACCCAGCTCTTCGACATGCCTTCGGATCGCATCGACTGCGCCCTTGCGGATCACCCTCCCACCAATATCACAGCCGCTCATGCGGGTCTGCGCGGAAAACGGAACGAAGTGATGCCCTTCGGAGTCTCGACCCCGGAGCTGATACTGCTCCTTGGCCAGCACGACAATCGACCGACCTTCCGGAGTCTCATCGGCCAGGCTGGCGAGCTGTGCAGCATCAGCGATATCTTCGATTCGGACCTCCTTCATGGGAATGAACTCAGTGGCCATCCGGTTGCCGATGGTGATGGTTCCCGTCTTGTCGAGTAGGAGGGTATCGACATCGCCCGCAGCTTCGACCGCACGACCGCTCATCGCGAGGACGTTTTTTCTCAGCATGCGATCCATTCCGGCAATCCCAATCGCGGACAGCAGCCCACCAATGGTGGTAGGAATCAGACAGACCAGCAGTGCAACAATGACGGTGGCCGATAGCCGCAGTCCAGAGAACTGGGCCAGAGGAACCAGCGTCACGCACGCAAACAGAAACACCAAGGTCAGCCCGCACAGCAAGATGTGAAGCGCAATCTCGTTGGGCGTCTATTGACGTGAAGCTCCTTCCACGAGCGCGATCATCCGATCCAAAAAGGAGTGACCAGGATCAGCAGTAATTCGCACGATGATTCGATCAGACAGAACCTTGGTTCCTCCAGTTACTGCGGAGCGATCACCACCACTTTCACGGATGACAGGTGCCGACTCTCCAGTGATCGCAGATTCATCGACTGCGGCGATTCCATCGGTAATCTCACCGTCGCCAGGAATCAGCTCACCGGCCTCGACCACCACTACGTCTCCTTTGCGCAAGGACGAAGCAGGAACGCTCTCCGCTGTGCCATTGTAGAGCCGTAGCGCAGTGGTCTCCTTCCGCATCCTGCGCAGGGTGGCCGCTTGCGCCTTCCCCCGCCCTTCCGCAACCGCTTCGGCGAAGTTTGCAAACAGCACTGTGAACCAAAGCCACAGACAGACCGTCCCAGTAAACCACAGCGGTGCAGTGGCCGACTGGGGAGAGACAAGATCTCGCACCCACAATCCAAGCGTCAGGACACTACCCAGTTCCACTACGAACATGACTGGATTCTTCATCACTCGCCAGGGCGCGAGCTTGACCAGGCTCGAAAGGAGTGCTGGACCAAGCACCGAAGCATCCAATAGAGAACGCTCTTGCAACGTATGGTGAGCCATCAGAACAGCCTCCCGTGCTTGACCACGAAGTGTTCCACAATCGGGCCGAGCGACAGCGCAGGAAAGAACGTCAGTGCCCCCAAGATCAGGATCACGCCGATGAGGAGTCCACAGAACAGCAGAGTGCCGGTTGGGAATGTCCCCGGCCCCGGATGCACCACCTTTTTGTTTAGCATCGATCCGGCAATTGCTAGCACCGGAACCATCATTAGAAATCGTCCGGCCAGCATCGCAACACCAAGCGTTACGTTCCAAAACGGAGTGTTGGCGCTAAGTCCCGCAAATGCCGAGCCGTTGTTTCCAGCGGCACTTGTGAAGGCATACAGAATCTCACTGAGTCCATGCGGCCCAGCGTTTCCTAACGAGGACAGACCCGCTGGCACCACCGCAGCCCAGGCCGAAAGCCCGAGGATCAGCAGCGGAAAGATAAGGACATAGAGCATGGACAGAGTCATCTCTTTGGCCTCGATCTTTTTGCCCAGATACTCAGGAGTCCGTCCCACCATAAGGCCCGCGATGAATACCGCAAGGAGTGCGAAGATCAGCATCCCATACAGACCCGCACCGACGCCACCGAAGATCACCTCACCAAGCTGGATGTTGACCATGGGAACCAGGCCCCCCAGGGGTGTGAAGCTGTCGTGCATGGCATTTACGGCACCGCAGGATGCGTCGGTAGTAACCGTCGCAAACAGGGAGGAGCCCACTACGCCGAACCGAACCTCTTTGCCTTCCAGATTTCCGGCGCTCTCATCAATTCCTAACCCGGATAGCGCTGGATTCCCATGCGACTCTGCGGCCCACAGCACCGATATTCCGGCCAGAAACAGAAATGCCATCGCACCGAACAAGACCCAGCCCTGCTTCTGTGCTGCGGCCATCCGCCCATAGGTATAGGTGAGCGCGGCAGGAATCGCGAAGATCAGCACCATCGAAATCAAGTTGGTAAGTGCGGTAGGATTCTCAAACGGATGCGCGCTGTTGGCGTTGAAGAATCCCCCCCCATTGGTACCAAGCAGCTTGATCACCTCCTGCGATGCCACCGGACCCATCGCTAGGATCTGCTTGGTCCCTTCCAGTGTAATGATCTGGCGGTAGGAAGATAGATTCTGAATCACACCCTGGGATACCAGCAGCAGCGTTCCGATCATGGAGATCGGCAGCAGCACATACAGAATCGAGCGAAGGACATCGACCCAGAAGTTCCCAAGCGTCCTTGGTCCGATGAAACCGGGTCGCCGCGTGAGCCCACGAGCGAGCGCCAGCGCCACCCCGATTCCAGCCGCCGCAGAGGTGAAGTTGTGCCACGTTAGGCCCGCCATCTGGGTGAGATAGCTCATCGTGGTCTCACCGGAATAGGACTGCCAGTTGGTGTTGGTCGTAAAGCTCACCGCCGTATTCCAAGCGAGATCAGGCGCGACCGGACCTAGGTGCTGCGGGTTGAGTGGTAGTAGATGTTGGAGCCGCTGGAGCGCATACGTGATCAGTACTCCGAACCCGCTAAACACAAGCAGTGCCAGTGTGTACTGTTGCCAAGTGTGCTCTCGCTGTGGATCGACACCGCACAAGCGGAAGACCGCTCGCTCGATAGGTCCAAACAGCCGTGGTAGAGGTTTCCGCTCGCTTTCAAATACGCGGAACAGATAGATCCCGAGCGGCCTGGTCAGCCCCAGGATGACAAGACAGAAGAGCAAGATCTGAGTGAGATCGTATAGTAGCGAAGACATGGGCTTCCTCTAGAAGCGTGTGGGTCGCAAAAGTGCGTAGACCAGATAGAACGAGAGCAGCACGGATAGGACCGCACCTACGATGTACTCGGAACTCATGGGGGCTCCTGCAAGACTCTCTTAGATTTGAGAAGCGGCACTGGCGTAGGCCCACGCGGCAGCGAAAAAGCCAACGGTTGCAAGCAGAAAGACAACATCCATCATCACTACTTCCTCCTAACCGCGCAGAACCGTTTGCAATGGGTATGCCGTCCAATCTGAACTCAAGTACCGAGAGAGGACGGGATCCTGTGGATTGCAAATTGCAAGAACCACCGACCCCATTGCTTGCAGTTTGCGGCACCCACGGCAAGTTATCAGACGAGAGTACCTGTGGCATGCAGCTTGCCCAGAGCAACAGTCAGGTTGCAAAAAACTCCATGGAGACTCCGATGTTCCAGCGTTCCCTTGTTCTGTCTTTCGTTTTGCACGCATTCCTCATCACGGCAGCCCATGCTCAGACTCCTTCTCCGACCCCTACAGAGACGCATGAGCCACCGCCAGCGATCACGAGTGCGCCCGCATCACTGGAAGAGAGACTGAAGCAGCTTGAAGAGCAGATGCAACAGCTTCGCAATCAGAGACAACAGCCTGTGGTCGCCGTCCCTGATGCGCCAACTCCCGTTTCTGCGGAGCCGTTTGCTTGGGGGGACTTTACGTGGCTCAACGGCGGCAGTCGACAGACTTCACGACTCCTAGACAGCAAGTTCTTCACTCCGCAGATTGATATCGATACAAACTATACGTTTTCGCTCAACCAGCCTCTTGACAACACGATCGTCGGGTCGACCGCCACGGCGCGGCACAATGAGATCTCGCTGGCATTTCTGGGCGCTGGAGGAGACGCCCATATTGGGAATGTCAGAGGACGAATATTCTTTCAGTACGGAACGCGTTCGACCGTTGTTCCTCGCAACGATCTCACCGTACTTCGCGGACAGTCCGATCTGTACAACTCCTACCGCTACCTAAGCGAAGCCTATGCCGGCTACCACTTCGACAAGCTGCACGGGATCAATCTCGACGTCGGGCTGTTCTTTGCCTACGTGGGACTGTTCTCCTATACGCAGTTTGAAAACTGGGGCTACCAAGCATCCTTTACTTCGGACAATACACCGTGGTTTTTTAACGGCGCACGCTTACAGATATTTCCCACGGATCGACTGAAAGTGGAGCTGTGGCTGATCAACGGTTGGCAGAGCTACGGCAAGTTCAACCAGCTTCCAGGAGTCGGCTATCAGATCCACTACTCCCCACAAGAGTGGGTCAAGATGGTCTTCAATGGCTACGTGGGGACCGATACCCAAGGCAATGCCAAGCGAGTCCGATTTCACAGCGACAATAGCCTGCTTATGCGCTACTTCAATCGTCCTTCATCCAAAGGATTCAGCCGTGCCGCGTTCTCTGTGACCTTCGATCTCGGCTTTGAGGAGGGCGGAGGAGTCACCGCGTTTCGTGGTAGTCACGACGCTGGCAACTGCACAGAGACCGCGCCCTGTGAGCAAGACTTCATCAGCACGATGGCCTACCACATGATGTGGTTTTGGCAGAACAGAATCGGCTGGATGGTGGGAGGTGGATTCATTCGCAACCCCGGTCGCTATCTGGTCCTGGTTCCTACAGGGGTCGCAGCGTCTGCGTTTGATACCCGATCGGGAACCGAGTTCATCGGATGGGATCTTTCCACCAATTTCTCGTGGTTCCCAAGTGAAAATCTCACCTTCCGGTTGGAAGTCTCTCATCACAACGCCAGCGTTCCCTACTATTCGGGCCCAGGTGGGGTGACGGGACCGGATGGTTACAAGTGCGGTGGACTGTATGATCCAGATGGCACCATTCGCACCTGCGCGCCCAGTAACTGGACTCCCGATCTCGTGAATGCAGAGACCAAGCTGATTTTTGCGGCACTGTTCCGACTGTAACGTAGTACAAAGACGACCACGCCATGACCGAGCTGAGTCCGCAAAAGAAGAGCCTGCGTGTCCTCATCATTGACGATGAAAAGAACATTCTGACTACGCTGTCGATGTGTCTGACAGGAATGGGCTGCACCGTGGCTGCCGTACCAACCGAGCAGGCGGCACTGCAAGCGACCAAACGACAGACCTTTGACCTGGTGTTCCTGGATCTACGTTTAAGAGAGGGAAGTGGGCTCGATCTACTACCGCTGCTGCTGAAAGAGAGTCCTGATCTGATGGTGGTGATGATCACCGCTCATGGCAACTTTGATACGGCGGTACAGGCCATCAAGCGAGGTGCCACAGACTTCCTTCCCAAGCCGTTTACCCCGGCACAGATTCGCCATGTGATTGAGCAAGCCAACGAACGTCGGACGATGCGACGTCGTGTTGCAGAGCTCGAAGAAGCGCTGGCGGAGTCCGTTCCGGAGACAGACTTCTGCACAGCGTCCCCCCAGATGCGTGCTGTTCTGGATATCAGCCTCCGCGTGGCTGGTTCCGATGTCTCCGTACTGCTGCGGGGCGAAAGCGGGA
>ERZ724523.502-NODE-502-length-22788-cov-9.388202_pt1 | contig 22788 bp, 17 predicted proteins | sample MGYA00376056_ERZ724523 | MGnify/ENA primary metagenome ERZ724523 (study PRJEB28724, sample SAMN07190888) | wastewater metagenome | isolation source: influent of sewage treatment plant in Hong Hong | place: USA: Christiansburg, Virginia | collected 2016-03-01 ... | reverse complement strand
CGCACCGGCCACTGGCTGGGCCTCGACGTGCACGACGCCGGCGAGTACAAGATCGCCGGCAACTGGCGCCCGCTGGTCGCCGGCAACATGCTTACTGTCGAACCCGGCTGCTACATCCGCCCGGCCGACGGTGTGCCCGAAGCCTTCTGGAACATCGGCATCCGCATCGAAGACGACGCGCTGGTGACCGACAGCGGCTGCGACATCATCACCATCGCCACCCCCAAGAGCGTGGCCGACATCGAAGCCGTGATGGCGGAGCGCTAGGATGCAAACCCATGATCTCGTGATCGTCGGCGCCGGCCCGGTGGGCATGGCGCTGGCGCTGGCGCTGAAGGACTCTGGCCTCGACATCCTGCTGGTGGACGCCCGCCCCCGCGGCGCGGCGCGCCAGGACCCGCGTGTGCTGGCCCTGTCCCACGGCACCCGGCTGACCCTCGAACGCCTCGGCGTGTGGGCACAGCTGCCGGCCACCGCCATCGAGACCATCCACATATCCCACCAGGGCGGCCTCGGTCGCACCCTGCTGCGCGCCGAAGAATACGGCCAGCCGGCCCTCGGCTACGTGGTTCCCGCCGGTGCCCTGGCCGGTGCGCTGGACGACGCCCTCGCCAGCGCCGGCATCCCGATTTGCGACAACGCCGCCGTCAGCGGACTCGCTGGCGGCGCTGACGACGTGATCGTCAGTCTCGCCGACGGCCGCCACCTGCGCACCCGCCTTGCGGCCTGCGCTGAAGGGGCCATCCAGGGCGCCGACGACAAGCCGCTGGTCGAGCACGACTACGACCAGCACGCGGTCATCTGCGTCGCCACCCCGGCCGAGCCCCACGGTGGCCGCGCCTGGGAACGTTTCACCCCGCAAGGCCCGCTGGCCGTACTGCCCTGCGGCAGCGGCTGCGCCATCGTGCACACCGCCGCGCCGGCCGAGGCCGATGCCCTGCTGGCCCTCGACGATGCCACCTACCTGGCCCGCCTGCAGGAACACTTCGGCACCCGCCTGCGCTTCGCCGGCGTCGGACCGCGCGCCCGCTATCCGCTGCTGCTGCGCTATCGCCAGGAACCCGTCGGCCAGCGCACCGTATGGCTCGGCAACGCTGCACAAACACTGCATCCGGTCGCCGGCCAGGGTTACAACCTGGCCCTGCGTGACGTGTGGGCCTGCGCCCAGGTGCTGCTGCGCGCCGGTGGCGACCCCGGCGCCGCCGAAGCCCTGGCCACCTACGCCCGCGAACGGCGCCTCGACCGCAGCGGCACGATCCGCTTCACCGACGCGCTGGTACGCCTCTTCAGCAGCGATGCGGCCCCCCTGCGCCACGCCCGCGGCGCCGGCTTGCTGGCCCTCGACCTGCTGCCGCCGGCACGCCATTTCGTGGCCAAGCGGATGATGTTCGGGGCCCGCGCCTGGCCCTGAGCAAACAACATCGCGGCGGCCCCCAAATCCGGGTCGCCGCGGCGCAGCAAACCCCGTAGAATCCGCCCCCTGCGCGCCGCCCGGCGCCGTGCCGTCCACGGAAGCTCCGCCATGGCCGAAAACGACGATATCCAGCACCACGACGACCTCGACAGCCACCTGCGCGAGGTACAGCACCTGCTCGCCCGTCACAAGCTGGTCGAAGATCTCGTCCATCGCCAGGACATGCCCAAGCACGACCTGGTCGAAAGCCTGGTCCACAAGCAGCATATCAACGAGCTGACCCACAAGCTCGACAGCCTGCACTCGGCCGACGTCGCCCACATCCTCGAAGCCCTGCCGGTCAGCGAACGGCTGTTCGTGTGGGATCTGGTCAAGGCCGAACGGGACGGCGAAATCCTGCTCGAAGTCTCGGATGCGGTGCGGGAATCCCTCATCGAGTCGATGGACCCGGCCTCCCTGCGGGCAGCAGCCGAACAGCTCGACGCGGACGAACTCGCCGACCTGGCCCCCGACCTGCCGCACGAGGTCATGGAGGCGGTTTACCAGGGCCTCGACCCGGAAGAGCGCGAACAGCTGCGCGCCGCCATGTCCTACCCGGAAGATTCGGTCGGCGCACTGATGGATTTCGAGATGGTCACGGTGCGTGAAGACGTGACCCTCGAAGTGGTGCTGCGCTACCTGCGCCGCTTCGACGAACTGCCCGACCACACCAACCAGCTCTTCGTGGTGGACCGGGACGAACACCTGCGCGGCGTGCTGCCCATCAACCGGCTGCTGATCAACGATCCGGACATCGAGGTGGGCGAGATCATGCTCACCGACACGCTCACCCTCGAGCCCTCCGACGAAGCCGAAACCGCCGCCCAGGCCTTCGAGCGCTACGACCTGGTGTCGGCGCCGGTGGTCGATTACCACCGCAAGCTGGTCGGCCGGGTGACCGTGGCCTCGGTAGTGGACTTCATCCGTGAAGAAACCGAAAACGAACTGCTCAGCCAGGCCGGCCTGAAGGAAGGCGAAGACATCTTCGCGCCGGTGTGGGACTCGGTGAAGAACCGCTGGGCCTGGCTGGCCGCCAACCTGGTCACCGCCTTCATCGCCAGCCGGGTCATCGGCGCCTTTGAAGGCTCGATCGAAAAGCTGGTCGCACTGGCCGCCCTGATGCCCATCGTGGCCGGCATCGGCGGCAACTCGGGCAACCAGACCATCACCATGATCGTCCGCGGCATCGCCATGGGCCATGTGCAGGACGACGCGCTGCCGCGCCTCCTCAAGAAGGAGATGGGCGTCGCGCTGATCAACGGTATCGTGTGGGGCGGCCTGCTCGGTGTGCTGGCCTGGATTCTCTACGGCAGCCCCAAGCTGGGCGCGGTAATGAGCGCGGCGATGACCCTCAACCTGCTGGTCGCCGCCTTCATCGGCGTGATGGCCCCGATGATCCGCAACCGCCTGGGGCAGGACCCGGCGGTAGGTTCCAGCGTGATCATCACCGCCGTCACCGACTCCGGCGGCTTCTTCATCTTTCTCGGGCTGGCGACAATCTTCCTGATGTAAGCCGCCACCCCGTGGGTCGGACTGCAGTCCGACCCACGGGAGAAATCAAGCTGCGTTGGCGGCGAACCAGACGTCAGCGGTGGCGATGGTGCTGTCGATGTCCGCCTCGCTGTGTGCCGCCGACACGAAACCGGCTTCGAAAGCCGACGGGGCAAAGTAGTGGCCGGCATCCAGCATGTAGTGGAAGAAGCGGTTGAAGCTGTCCTTGTCCGAACCCATCACGTCGGCGTAGCTTTGCGGCACCGCCTTGGCAAAGTACAGTCCGAACATCCCGCCGACGGAATCCGCCGTGAAGGTCACGCCATGCTTCGCTGCCGATGCGGTCAGGCCCTCGACCAGACGGGTGGTACGGGCTGTCAGCAGCTCATAGAAACCGGGCCGGGCAATCTGGTCGAGGCTGGCCAGGCCGGCGGCAACCGCCACCGGGCTGCCGGACAGGGTACCGGCCTGATACACGGCGCCCAGCGGGGCGATCTTCTGCATGATGTCGCGACGGCCGCCAAAGGCGCCCACCGGCATGCCGCCGCCAATCACCTTGCCCAGCGTCGTCAGGTCCGGCGTGATGCCGAACAAACCCTGCACGCCACGCGGACCGACACGGAAGCCGGTCATCACTTCGTCGTAGATCAGCACCGCGCCGTGCTCGGTGCACAGGCGGCGCAGCAGGTGCATGAACTCGGCCGACGGCTTGATCAGGTTCATGTTGCCGGCGATCGGCTCGATGATCACGCAGGCAATGGCGTCGCCCCTGGCCTTGAAGGTTTCTTCAAGCTGCGCCGGGTTGTTGTAGTCGAGCACGATGGTGTGCTTGGCAAAGTCTTCCGGCACGCCGGCCGAGGACGGGTTGCCGAAGGTCAGGAGGCCGGAGCCGGCCTTGACCAGCAGGCTGTCGGCGTGGCCGTGGTAGCAGCCCTCGAACTTGATGATCGCATCGCGACCGGTGAAGCCCCGCGCCAGGCGGATCGCACTCATCGTCGCTTCGGTACCGCTGGACACCAGACGCACCATTTCCATGCTCGGCAGCAGTTCGCACAAGCGCTCGGCCATGTCGATCTCGCGCTCGGTCGGGGCGCCGAAGGACAGGCCGTCGAGGGCCGCCGCGCGCACCGCCTCGACCACTACCGGGTCGGCGTGGCCAAGAATTGCCGGGCCCCACGAGCCCACGTAGTCCAGGTACTCCTTGCCGTCCGCATCCCACACCCGGGCGCCCAGCGCCTTCTTGAGGAAACGCGGCGTGCCGCCCACCGAGCGGAAGGCCCTCACCGGGGAATTGACGCCGCCGGGAATGGTGCGCTGAGCGCGGGCAAAGAGTTCTTCGTTACGACTGGTCATGCTGGAAGCTTTCTGATTGGTCAATCGAACAGCCTGGCGTAGGCCGCCGCACGGGCAGCCGGGTCGGGCGCAGAGAATACATCGCTGATCACGGCGAGCTGATCGGCACCTGCGTCGATCAGCTCGCCGGCATTGTCGAGGGTAATGCCGCCGATGGCCACTACCGGCAAACCGAACTCGCGCCTGGCACGGGTCAGCATGTCGAGGGAAGCCCGCGGCGCGGCGGGCTTGGTGGAAGACGGATACATGGCACCAAAGGCCAGATAATCGACACCGGCCGCCGCACCGGCAACCGCCCGGGGCCACTCGCCGTAGCAACTCACACCCAGAATGCGCTCCGGGCCGAGCACCTTGCGGGCCGCCGCCGGATCGCCATCGTCACGCCCCAGATGGACGCCGTCGGCATCGATTTCGAGAGCCAGCGGCAGGTTGTCGTTGATGATGAGCGGCACATCGGCAGCCCGGCAGATCTCCAGCAGACGCAGTGCCTGCTCGCGCCGCAAAGACGCATCGGCAAGCTTGTTGCGGTACTGGACGAGGGCCGGGCGAGACGGCAGCACGGCGGCAAGGGCGGCCACCAGCACAGACGTTTCGAGTCCGTCGGGGGTTACCAGATAAAGACCACGGCGCAGCATGTCTCAGCCCTCCACGTCGGAACCCTCGCGGGTCCAGAAAAATCGGTCGGGGATGGATTGCCCCATGCCGGGACGGAAGGCGGAAGCCAGCGCCTGCCAGGTAAAGCCCTGCGCCTCGAAGACCGCCTGGGACATGTCAAGACCATGCGCCAGCGCCGCCGCAACGGCCGAGGCCAGCGTGCATCCCGAACCATGGTAGCTGCCGGGCAGGCGCTCCCAGGCATCGGCCCGCACCACGCCCCCACGGCCATACAGGGTATTGACCACCTGGGGTGTCTGGGCATGGGAGCCGGTAATCAGCACGTACTCGCAGCCCATGGATATCAGCAGGGAAGCACAATCAGCGAGAGTCCGTCCGTCGTGATCTTCGCTGTGGCTGGCCGCCAGATGGCGGGCTTCCATGGTGTTCGGGGTAATCACCGTGGTCTGGGGAATGATGAGTTCCCGCAACATTTCCAGCATCGCCTCCGAGGCAAGCTCGTCGCCACGCCCGGAGGCCACCACCGGATCGACGATCACCGGAATATGGGGATAGTCGGCAATGATCTCCGCAATGACCGCGATGTTCTCGACACTACCGAGCACGCCAAGCTTGAAAGCCTGCACCGGCATGTCTTCAAGAACCGCCCGGGCCTGCTCGGAAACAAAGTCGGCATCGATCGGCAACACATCCTCTACCCCGACGGTATCCTGCACGGTGAGGGCGGTAATAACTGTCAGGGCGTGGCAACCCATGCCGGCCAGGGTTATGATGTCGGCCTGAATGCCGGCCCCGCCAGTGGGGTCGGCAGCTGCGAAAACAAGGACGAGGGGCGGGGTGGGATCGTTGCGTTTTATAGTCATTGGGAAAGACAAGGACGCACAAATTTAACTGCGACTGCGCTACCATTCACGATCCAAGCGATTCTAGCCGAAATCAAAGCAACGCACCCAAATGGCAAATTCCCAATACCAGACCTGGATGTGTCTGATCTGCGGTTATATCTACGACGAAGAAACCGGCTCACCGGAAGAAGGCATTCCCCCCGGCACCCGCTGGGCGGACATCCCCCCGAACTGGACCTGCCCCGAATGCGGTGCACGCAAGGACGACTTCGAAATGGTCGCCCTCTGAAAGCCCGCCACACCAACAACGGCACAGTACGCGTCGGACTTCCCATCAGCACGACCACCGGAGGATCAAGGTGAATCTCAGCGGAATCAAGGTCATGGTCATCGATGACAGCAACACAATCCGCCGCAGTGCCGAGATATTTCTCGCCCAGGCCGGATGCCAGGTGGTGCTCGCCGAAGATGGCTTCGATGCGCTGTCCAAGATCGCCGACCATGCACCCGACCTCATCTTCGTGGACATCATGATGCCGCGTCTCGACGGCTACCAGACCTGTGCGCTGATCAAGAAAAATGCCCGCCTGAAGGCAACGCCGGTCATCATGCTCTCCTCCAAGGACGGGCTCTTCGACAGGGCCCGGGGGCGCCTCGCCGGCTCGGACGAATATCTGACCAAACCCTTCACGAAAGAAAGCCTGTTGCGCTCCGTGGCCAGCCACACCCGCCAGGCTTCCGCGAACGACTGACAGCAAGAGACGCGTAACCCATGCCGATCAAGAAAATCCTCGTTGTAGACGACTCCCCAACAGAACGGCTTGCCCTGTCGGAAGTATTAGTGAAGAACGGCTACCAGGTGGTCACCGCCGAAAGCGGTGAAGAAGCGGTCATCAAGAGCAAGACCGAACAGCCCGACCTGATCCTCATGGACGTGGTCATGCCCGGCACCAACGGCTACCAGGCAACCCGCACCATCGTGCGCGACGACGCCACCCGCAACATCCCGGTGATCATCTGCACCAGCAAGGGCCTCGAAACCGACAAGATCTGGGGCATGCGCCAAGGCGCCTTCGACTACATGGTCAAGCCCCTCGATCACGCGGTGCTGCTCGACAAGATCCGGGCCTTCAACTGAGCATCCCATGGCGAAACGGATCAGTCTCCACGAATTCCAGGCCGGTCTTGCCAAGCGGCTGGCCGAAGCCAAGGACAACCGGGCCTCGGCCCTGCTGGCCGTGCAGGCGGGCAACCGCAACTGGCTCCTCGACCTGACCGAAGCCGGCGAAATCCTGTCTGTTCCGCCCCTTGCCGCCGTCCCCCTGACCCACCACTGGTTTCGCGGTCTCGCCAGCGTACGGGGCAACCTGTTCAGCGTCATCGATTTTGCGGCCTTCCATGGCGACCTGCCCATCGCCCCCGCCGGCCATGCACGCCTGCTGCTGATCGGCGCCAAACACAACCTGAATTGCGCCCTGCTCGTAACACGCGCGCTGGGCCTGCGCGCCATCGAAGACTTCGAACCCCTGAATTCGGCTGCCGATACCGAGCAGCCGTGGATTGGCGAACAGGTAAAAGATGCCCGCGGCACCCCCTGGACCCGGCTGAAAGTTGCCGACCTGCTGAATCACACGCGTTTTCTGGACGCCGCTCAATCATGAAAAACCACTCGGGAGGAGCAGCGAGCCCCGCTCGCTGAAGAGGAACAACATGGCATTCAAGCTACCGGGACTGTCGCTGGGCAGCAGTAAATCGGCTTCCAATAACGTGGATACGATTCTTGAATCCGGCGAGGGCGCACCCGCAAGTGCCGCACTGCCCTTCCTCGCCGGCAAAAACGCCGCCGAGCAACTACGCTTCCTGCGCATCCCGTTCCTGATCTTCACGGTACTGGCCGGCGCCTTCGTGCTTTACCAGATCCGTGTCAGCAGCTTCGGCACGGCTTACGTCACCGCCGCCGGCCAGATGCGGACCCTCTCCCAGCAGCTCGCCAAGGCGAGCCAGCTGACGCTCCAGGGCGACACCACGGCATTCGGAGAACTGAAAAGCAGCCGCGAGCAGTTCAACACCCTGCTTGAAGCCGTCACCAACGGCGGCGACGTGAACGGCACCAGCGTGCCGGGCGGCGCCAGTGCCGTTCAGGACGAACTGGCGGCGGTCACCGAACTCTGGAAGACCACCGACAAGGATGCAGCCAATCTGCTGGGCCAGGAAAAGAACCTCGCCAACCTCGGCAAGGCGGTGGGCACCATCAACACCAAGAACCCGCAGCTCCTCGAACTCTCCGAACAGGTCGCTGCCCTCAAGCTGCAAGGCGGCGCCTCGGCCCGCGAGATCGCCATCGCCAACCAGGTGGTGATGCTGACCCAGCGGATCGCCAAGAATGCCAACGCCCTGCTGGTGGCCAACGCCATCGACCCGGAAGTGGCCTTCCTGCTCGGCAAGGACACCAACACCTTCCGCGAGCAGATTGAACAGCTCCAGAAAATGACCGCCGACGGCAGCGACGCCAAGGCCAAGCTGGTCGAACTGGAAAACGTCAGCAAGGACAACCTGGCATCGGTTACCGCCATCCTCGGCAGCATCCAGCTCCTCGTGCAGGCCAAGCAGGCCGGCAGCCACATCTTCCAGAACTCCGGCCCGCTCCTTGAAAAGACCACCGCGCTGGCCGAAGGCTATTCCCACTCCTACACCGGCTTCTTCACCTGGGTCAGCCTGGCGATCATCCTCTGTGCGCTCCTCGCCCTAGCCTGCCTGGCCCTGATGGCCAAGACCTACAACGACGACATTGCCCGCCGCCGCCACGCCGCCGAACGCCTGCGGGAAAACGCGGAAGCCGAACGCAACAGCACCCAGCAGGCCATCCTGCGCCTGATGAACGAAATGGGCGACCTGGCCGACGGTGACCTTACCGTACGCGCCACCGTTACCGAAGACATCACCGGCGCCATTGCCGATTCGGTGAACTACACAATTGAAGAACTCTCCGTGCTGGTACGCCGAATCAACGATGCGGCCATCCGGGTGACCTCCGCCACCGAATCCGCCCAGCAGACCTCGGACGAACTGCTCGCAGCCACCGAACGCCAGGCCCAGGAACTCCGCTTTGCCGGCGAAACCGCCCAGAGCATGGCCAGTTCCATGAGCGCCGCCTCCGAAGACGCCCTGCAGTCCGCCCACGTGGCCCGCCGTTCGCTGGAAGCCGCCCAGAAAGGCGCTGCCGCGGTGGAGGACACCATCAAGGGCATGAACGACATTCGCGAAAAAATCCAGGAAACCTCCAAGCGCATCAAGCGCCTCGGCGAATCCTCGCAAGAAATTGGCGAAATCGTCGAACTGATTTCCGACATTACCGAACAGACCAACGTGCTGGCCCTCAACGCCGCCATCCAGGCCGCCTCCGCCGGTGAAGCCGGCCGCGGCTTCTCGGTGGTGGCAGAAGAAGTGCAGCGCCTGGCCGAACGCTCCGCCGAGGCCACCAAGCAGATCGGCGCGATCGTGAAAACCATTCAGACCGACACCGGCGATGCCGTGGCCGCCATGGAAAACGCCACCCGCGACGTGGTCGATGGTGCCCGCCTGTCCGAGACCGCCGGTCACGAACTGGCCGAAATCGAACGCGTTTCCGCCGAAACCGCCGAGCTCATCGAACGCATCTCGATGAGTACCGAAATTCAGGCCAAGGCGGCAACCCAGGTGGCCGAAAAGATGAAGGGCATTCTCGCCATCACCGACCGCACCACCGCAGGTACCCAGCAAACCGCCGTTTCCATTGGCGAACTGGCTGACCTGGCTGTTGAACTCAAGGGCTCGGTCTCCGGCTTCAAGGTCTGAGACCCCGCCCCCCGCGCCCCCGATCTGGAACGGATTCCGACCAAGAACCATCAATGAGCTCAGCACATGAACTCGACCTGGGTCCGCTGACCTGGGTCAAAGGCGAGATCGACCTGGCCCTCGAAAGGGCCACGACTGCGCTCGCCGAAGCCGGGACCGCCCCGGATCGCCTTGGCCGGATCAAGTTTGCCCAGACCCATCTGCACCAGGCCCATGGCGCCCTGTCGATCGTCGGGCTCGACGGCCTGACCCAGTTTTCCGAGCAGCTCGACCGTCTGCTCGGCGAACTGGCCGGCAAACAGGTGGTATTCACGCCCGAGGTGGCCAAACTGGCCACCCGCTGCATCGCCGCCGTCGGCAACTACCTCGACGAACTGACCCGCGGCCAGCCGGACCAGGCCCTGCGCCTCTTCAACCTTTACGCCGAACTCGCCACCGCCCGCGGGCAGGAGCGCCCCAGCCCCAGCGAACTGTTCTTCCCCGACCTGTCCCAGCGCCCGACTTTCACCACGCCCGTCGACAGCAGTGAAGATCCGAAACGCCTGCGGGCCCTGCGAGGCCGCTTCGAAAGAGGCCTGCTCAAGTGGTTCCGCAATCCCCAGGACCCCTCCGGCCCGCAGGAAATGCGCGAAGCCGTATCCGGCATCGACAACCTCCAGGGCATCCCCGCCTCGCGCGCCTTCTGGTTTGCCGCCACCGCTTTCTTCGATGCACTCGGACAGCAGGCCATTCCGGCCGACGCGCCCACCAAGCGCCTGTGCGGCCGCATCGACGCCCAGATGCGCCGGGTCATGGAAGGCTCCGGAATTGTTGCGGAACGCCTCATGCGCGACGTGCTTTACCACGTCGCCACCGCCCCGGCCCAGTCACCAACCCTCAGTGCGATCCGCGCCACCTACCGGCTCGAACAACTGATTCCCGCCGCTGACCGCCGCATCAGCGACACCCCCCTCGCCCCGCTGCTGCGTCAGCTGCGCGACGGACTCTCCGACGCAAAGGAAGCCTGGAGCCAGTTCTTCACGGGCAGCGCCATTGGACTACCGCGCTTTCAGGACGCCATCGCCCCCCTGAACACGCTGGCCCGGACCCTCGGTCAGCCGGAAGTCGCCGAACTCCTCGCGGCCCTCGATGAAATAGCCCGCTGGCTCCGTCAGGACCCGCTCAAGCTCACCGAAGCCCTGTCCATGGACGTGGCCACGACGATGCTGCTGGTGGACTCCCGTCTTGATGCCCACGAACCGGCCAGCAGCCGCGACGACGCCCAGATCAGACTGATCCTCGAACGCTTGCAGGCCCATCAACGGGGTGAGCGACTCGCGCCCCTGTCGATCGCCGAACCGGAATCACAAACGCGCCAGGTCGGCCGCCAGCTCGCCCACGAGATTCGTGCCTCCCTGGCCGAAGTCGAGCAGAACCTCGACAGTTTCTTCCGGGCCCCGAGCAGCACCGACATCCTGGGCGCCGTCCGTGCCCCCCTCAAGCAGATCGAGGGCGCACTGTCGGTCATGAACGAAGATGCCGCCGTGCGCCTGCTGCAGGATGCCGCAGGCCGCATCGGTGCGCTCTCCACCTCCGAAGTTGAAGCCGACACCGGCGCCTTCGAGGAAATCGCCCACCGCCTGTCAGCCCTCGGCGTGTACATCGACGCCCTCCAGCACGGCCCCGCCGACCTGGAGCGCATCCTGCGTCCGGAAGCCGCCCAGGAGACCCCGTCGACCGCCAGCATCGAATCCGAACTGGCCCAGCAGAAGCGCGATGCCGTCACCCTCGCCGCCGCCCTCAAGGACAATCCGGACGACTTCGGCCTGCGCACCGAACTCCAGCTCAACCTGGAAGGGCTGCGCCAGGACGCCTCCCTGACCGCCGACGTCGAACTCGAAAAGCAGGCCCGCCAGGCCCTCACCATGCTCGATGCCGGCGAACTGTTCAGCGATGCCGAGCCGATCACCGCCCCCGAGACACCGGTGCTGTCCCCCGAAGCCAGCCGCCTGCTGGATGCCAGCGCCGAAGAAATCGACGCCGAACTGCTGGCCATCTTCATTGAGGAAGCGGTCGACGTTCGGGCCGCCATCGCCAGCAACCTGGCGCTGCTGCAAGAAACCCCCGACGACATGGAGGTGCTCACCACCATCCGGCGCAGCTTTCACACCCTCAAGGGCAGCGGCCGCATGGTCGGCCTCAAGGATTTCGGCGAAGCCGCCTGGGGCCTGGAGCAAACCCTCAACCACTGGCTGCGCCTCGAACTGCCGGTCTCCACAGAGCTTCTCGCCCTCATCGGCGATGCACACGACACCTTCTCGGACTGGATCGATCAGCTGCAGGCCGGTGCCGGAACCCAGAAAGACGTCAGCCCCCTGCTGGCCGAAGCCGAGCGCCTGCGCAGCGACAGCGAAGCTGCAGCACCTCCTTCCACCCAGGTGGCCGCCCCCGAAGCACCTGCCGAAATCGAACTCGTCCTCGAAGAAGCCCCGCAGGAGTTCGACCTGGAAGCGTCGGTCTCCCTCCCCGACTTCGACCTCACGGACGACGAGCTGGACATCGCCCCCGAGCCGCAGGAGTTCATCGACAACATTGAACTGGACTTCCCAGAGATCAGCTTCGCCGAAGAGCCTGCTGCGCCCCCGGAAGAGCCCGAAGCGCTGGAAATAGAAGCCACCATCCCGCTCGGCGAACCCACTGCCGAGCCGGATGTGTTCGACCTGAGCTTCGAGCTGCCCATCGACGAATTCCCCCTCGAAACACCTCCGGACGCCCTGACGCCGGCGCTGCCGGACGAAGTCGAGGAACTGACCGACGAAGCCCTCGCCGACCTGGAAACCATCGACATCGGCGAAGTCGACCTGCCCGATGCATTCCCGGATGTACTCCCCGACATTCTGCCGGAAGCGCCCGAGGAGGCCATCGAGCTCGCCGGGGAAAGCCTCGAAACGCCATTCGACGAGACCATCGAAGCGTTCGACAACACAGCCGAAGACCTCCCGCTTCCTCCAGAAGAAGAAGTGGGCCAGGACGAAGTACGGATCGGCAACGTCACCCTGTCGCATCCCCTGTTCGACCTCTACCTGGCAGAAGCCCGCCAGCATGTGGCTACGCTGCGCCACGAGCTGGCTCGCCTGTCGATCAATCCGACGCTCGTCCCGCCCACCACGGCGATCCGTGCAGCCCACACGCTGTCCGGCATTTCCGGCACGGCCCGCTTCCCGGCCCCACAGCATCTGGCCAAGGCACTGGAACTGGCCCAGCAACGGCTGGCCGACCACGACCGGGCCCCGGACGCGGAGCAGGCGACCCTGCTCAACCAGACCGCCAGCGCCCTCGAAGGCATGCTCGCCCAACTGGGCAACCGCGAACTGCCGGAAGCCGCGCCCGAACTGGTTACCCGACTGGACAGCATCCTGGTCTCCCACCTGGCTGAAGTCATCAGCCTGCGCCCGGACACCACGCCTTCCAGCCTGGTCACCGCGCCGCTCACAACCGCCCGCAGCGAGCCGGCAGCCGCACCTCGCCCCGCCGAGCCGGGCACAGCTGCGCCGCAACTGCGCGACGAACTCGACCCCGAACTGCTGCCGATTTTCCTCGACGAAGGCAGCGAGCTTCTCGACGATCTGGCCACGGCCCTGCGCAACTGGCGCGAATCGCCGGACGATCCGGCGCATGTGGCCGGCGTGGCTCGCCTGCTGCACACCCTGAAGGGCAGCGCCCGGATGGTTGGCGCGATGAACCTTGGGCAGAGCCTCCACGACCTCGAAACCAGCCTCGAACGCGCCCGCAGCCAGGCCCCGTCCGACCAAGGCATCATCGACGATCTGGAAGCCGCTCTCGACCACACCCGCCAGACCCTCGAAACGCTCCAGCAACAGGGGGCGAGCCCGCAGCCGGCACCCACCGCAAGCGACATCCCGGCCGACGAAGCCCTGGCGGTCCAGCCCGGCGAAACGCTTGCCCAGGCCGCCCGCGCCCAGTTGCGGGTGGAAGCCAGCCGCATCGACCAGTTCGTTAACGAAGCCGGCGAAATCAGTATCGCGCGAACCCGCATCGAGGGCGAACTGCGCACTGTGCGCCGCTCCCTGCTGGACCTCACCGAAAACGTCATCCGCCTGCGCAACCAGTTGCGCGAGGTCGAAATCCAGGCCGACTCGCAGATGCAGTCACGCCTGTCACAGGTTGAAACCCATCACACCGAGTTCGACCCGCTGGAGATGGACCGCTACACCCGCCTCCAGGAACTCACCCGGATGATGGCGGAGAGCGTCGGCGACGTGACCACCGTGCAGCAAAACCTGCTGCGCAACCTCGACGGTGCCGAAGTCGCCCTCCACGCCCAGTCACGTATGGCCCGGGAGCTGCAGCAGTCCCTGATGCACGTGCGCATGGTGCCCTTCGACAGCCTCGCCGAACGACTTTACCGACTGGTCCGGCAAACCGCCAAGGAGCTCGGCCGACGGGCCAACCTCGACATCATCGGCGGCCAGATCGAAATGGACCGCAGCGTGCTGGAAACCATGACCGGCCCCCTCGGCCACCTGGTCCGCAACGCCGTAGCCCACGGCATCGAATCGCCCGAAGCGCGGCGTGACGCCGGCAAGCCGGAAATCGGCCAGATCACGCTCAAGGTCTCCCAGGTCGGCAACGAAGTAGTGATCGAATTCCGCGACGATGGCGCCGGCCTCGACTTTGCGCGCATCCGTGACCAGGCCATCGAAACCGGCCTGATCGCCGCCGACGAGGATGTGGACCACAAGCGCCTGACCAACATGATCTTCGTGCCGGGCTTCACCACCGCCACCCTCTCCAGCCTGGCTGGTCGCGGGGTCGGCATGGACGTAGTGAAGAGCGAGACGGCCGCCGTGGGCGGACGCATCAGCGTCGACACCACGCCCGGTCAGGGCACCAGCTTCCGCATCCACCTGCCGCTCACCCTCGCCGTCACCCAGGCCCTGCTGGTGCGCGCCGGCGGCCGGACCTTCGCGATTCCTTCGTCGATGGTCGCCCAGGTCCTCGAACTCAAGGCCCCGGCCCTCGACAAGCTGCGTCAGGACCAGGGCACCGAGTGGCTGGGCGAGCACTTCGGCTACCGCTACCTGCCACGCCTGCTCGGCGACCGTGCCTCACAGCCCCAGGTCGAGCGCTTCAACTGGGTTCTGCTGCTGCGTGCCGGCAGCGAAACCGTGGCCCTCCACGTGGATGCCCTGCGCGGCAACCACGAAGTGGTGGTCAAGAACGCCGGGCCGCAATATGCCCGAATGGTCGGATACTCCGGCGCCACCGTACTCGGCGACGGCGAGATCGTGCTGATTCTGAACCCGGTAGCCCTCGCCGGCCGCAGCCCGGCCAGCGACGACGATGCCCCGGTGCTACCGACCTCGGCCGCCATCCCCACCCAGCCGACCGTCATGGTGGTCGACGACTCCCTCACCGTGCGCAAGATCACCGGTCGCCTCCTCGAACGGGAAGGCTTCCGGGTGGTCACCGCCAAGGACGGCGTCGATGCGCTGGAGCAACTGCTGACGGTGAAGCCGGACGTGATCATCGCCGACATCGAAATGCCGCGCATGGACGGGTTCGATCTGACCCGCAACATCCGCGCCGATGCCAAGCTCAAAGCCGTGCCGATCATCATGATCACCTCCCGCACCGCCGACAAGCACAAGCGCTACGCAGAAGAAATCGGCGTCAATCACTACCTTGGCAAGCCCTACGACGAGGACATCCTGCTCGGCCTGATCCGGGACTTCATCGCCAATCAGGCATCCTGAAACGGACGAAAGCGGCGCTTTCGTCCGGGCCGGGCTGCGGCTTGGCTATAATCGCCTGTTTTCCCGCCCAGCCATTCCATGAATCTGCTCTTCGAAGAGGATGGTGCCTTCAAAACCGGCACCATTCTGACTGACAACGACGCCTCCCTGCAGGTGGAAACACCCCACGGCAAGCGCCTCAAACTGAAGAGCAACCACGTGCTGATGCGCTTTGCCCAGCCGTCGGCTGGCGAGCTGCTTGATCGCGCGGAAGCCGAGGCGGAAGGTCTCGACACCGAATTCCTGTGGGAAGTCTGCAGCGACGACGAATTCGGTTTCGTCGAGTTCGCCCGCGAATACTTCGGCCACGAGCCCAGCCCGGTGGAGTCTGCCGCCGTACTGCTACGCTTGCACGCCGCGCCGATCTACTTCCACCGCAAGGGTCGCGGCCGCTTCCGCAAGGCCCCGACAGAAATCCTCCAGGCCGCCCTCATCGGCCTCGAAAAAAAGCGCCTGCAGGCCGCCTCTGTCGAGCGCATGCGCGACGAACTCCTCGCCAATCAGTTGCCCGAAGAGCTCAAGCCACTGGTCCGCCAGCTCCTCTACAAGCCTGACCGCAACCGTCTCGAGACCAAGGCCCTTGAAGCCGCCTGTGCCGAAAACGGCAAGTCGCCCGCCCGCCTGCTGCTCGACTGCGGCGCGCTGGCCTCGTCCCACGAGCTGCATTTCGACCGCTTCCTGTTCGAGTACTTCCCCACCGGCACCGCCTTCCCTGCCGTCGAGGAACCGACCGAAGCCGGCGAGCTGCCCCTGGCCGACGTGCGCGCCTTCTCCATCGACGACGCGGCCACCACCGAGATCGATGACGCGTTCTCCGTCACGCCCACCGCCACCGGCTGGCGTGTCGGCATCCACATCGCCGCGCCGGGCCTCGGTTTCGGCAGCGAATCGGGCCTCGACAACATCGCCCGTCAGCGCTTGTCCACGGTGTACATGCCGGGCAACAAGATCACCATGCTGCCGGAGGACATCGTCGGCCGCTTCACCCTCGGCGAAGGCCGTGACTGTCCGGCCCTGTCCCTGTACCTCGATGTCAGCCGCGACCTGATTGTCACCGGCAACGAATCGCGCATCGAGCGCGTACCGGTGGTGGCCAACCTGCGCCACCACGACATCGAGCCGGTCTTCAACGAAACCACCCTCACCGAGGACGGCCCGGACTTTCCGTGGAAGGCCGAGCTGACCCTGCTGTGGGAGCTCGCCAGCGTTCTCGAGGCCGGCCGCGGCAAGCCCGCCGCCAACCAGAACATGGTGGATTACAACTTCTCCGTAGACTGGAACGCAGTGACCGAAGACGGCCCCGGCCGCATCGAGATCGGTCGCCGCGCCCGCGGATCCCCGCTCGACAAGCTGGTGGCCGAGCTGATGATCGCCGCCAACAGCACCTGGGGCAAAGCCCTCGCCGACGCCGGCATCCCGGCCCTGTACCGGGCCCAGACTGGCGGCAAGGTGCGCATGACCACCGCCGCGGCGCCCCATGAGGGCCTCGGCGTCGATTGCTACGCCTGGTCCAGCTCGCCGCTGCGGCGCTATGTGGACCTGGTCAACCAGTGGCAGCTCATCGCCTGGATGCAGGGCAGCGAACCCACCTTTCCGCCCAAGTCGGCCGAACTGCTGGCCGCCATGCGCGACTTCGAGCTCACCTATGCCGCCTACGCCGAGTTCCAGCGCGGCATGGAGCGCTACTGGTGCGTGCGCTGGCTGCGCCAGGCCGGCCATCCGCCGGTCAGCGCCCGGGTGCTGCGTGAAAGCCTGGTTCGCCTGGAAAACATCCCGCTGATCTTCAAGGTTCCGTCGATGCCCACCCTGCCTCCCGGCACCCGGGTGCAACTGGCCATCGACAGCACCGACCTGATCGACGTGGAAGTGCGCGCCACCTATCTGGAGACCCTTGCCGAGGCAAGCGGTGCAGAGCCGCTCGAGAGCGAAGACGAACAGGAAAGCGAAAACCTGCCGGAGCCCGTCGAAGCCCCCCCGCCCGCGGCCACCGCCTGAGTCTTCGCATGATGCAGCAGCACGCCCCCCTTCCTGCTCCACCGGCACCCCCGCCTGCGTCCCCGCCACAGGCGGCGGGGAGCGCCTGGCCGAGCTTCGCCGGCGGCACCGCGCGCTATGCACTGGAATGGGGTGTCGGCCTGTCGCTGGCGATACACGCCCTGCTGCTGTCGATCCACTTCGTGATGCCTGACGCCAGTCGCTTCAAGCGCCAGGACAAAGGTCTCGAAGTGGTGCTGGTCAATTCGCGCCATGCCCAGCGCCCCGACCAGGCCGACCTGCTCGCCCAGGCCAACCTGGATGCCGGCGGCAACACCGAGACGCCTTCCCGCCCGGCCACGCCTCTGCCGCCGCAGGAGCAATCCCGCGTCGGCGACGGTCTCGTCGAAGCCCAGCGCCGCAGCGAGCAGCCCCAGGCGCCGCAAATGCAGGCCATGACCGCGCCGAAGAGCAAGACGGCCATCGCCGTCGACCCGCAGCAGGTAACACCGACCGACTCACCCCGCCAGGTCTCCGGCTACGACCTCCTCGACAGTTCAGCGGCGGTTGCCCGCATCGAAGCCCAGATCGACAAGGACCTGGTGGATTACGCCTCGCGGCCGCGCAAGAAGTTCATCGGCGCCCGCACCCAGGAATACCGCTTCGCCCAGTACGTGGAAGACTGGCGCCAGAAAATCGAACGGGTCGGCACCCTCAACTACCCGGACGCCGCCCGCGGCAAGTTCTACGGCAGCCTGTTGCTGTCCGTCACCATCCGTGCCGACGGCACGGTGCAGAGCATCGACGTCCACCGCTCCTCCGGCGTCAAGGTACTGGATGACGCGGCCCGCCGCATCGTCCAGCTCGCCGCCCCCTACGCCGCCTTCCCGCCGGATATCCGCAAGGACACCGACGTGATCGAAATCACCCGCACCTGGACTTTCACCAACGCGGACATGCTGCAAACCTCCGCCAGAAAAGAGTGAGCCCCGTCATGGACCGTTACGCCGTAATCGGCAACCCGATCGCCCACAGCAAGTCGCCGCGCATCCACACCCTGTTCGCCGCCCAGACCCGGCAAGCGCTGATCTACGAAACCCTGCTTGGCCCGATCGATGCCTTCGTCGCCACCGTGGAAGCCTTCCGTGCCGCCGGTGGGCGCGGCCTCAACGTCACCGTACCGTTCAAGCTCGAAGCCTTCGACTTCGCCGACCGCCACACGCCGCGGGCCCAGGCGGCCGGCGCAGTGAATACGCTGGCCTTCGGCCCCGACGGCGTGCTCGGCGACAACACCGACGGCGCCGGCATCCTGCGCGACATCACCGTCAACCTGGGCTGCCCGGTGCGTGGCCGGCGGGTCCTGCTCCTGGGCGCCGGTGGCGCTGCGCGGGGCACCATCCTGCCGCTGCTGGAGGCCAGCCCGGCGACCCTGGTGATCGCCAACCGCACCGCCGCCAAGGCCCACGAACTGGCCGCTGAATTCGCCGGCAGCGGCCATGCCGGGCTGATCGGCTGCGCCCTGGCCGAACTGGCCGGACTGCAGTTCGACGTGGTCATCAACGCCACCAGCGCCAGCCTGTCGGATGCAGTGCCCGACCTGCCCACCGGGCTGTATGCCCACGGCAGCCTGGCCTACGACATGATGTACGGCAAGGGCGACACCCCGTTCATGACCGCTGCCCGTCAACAGGGCGCCAGCCGCAGCGCGGACGGCCTCGGCATGCTCGTCGAGCAAGCCGCCGAAAGCTTCCTGCTGTGGCGCGGCATCCGGCCGACTACAGCGCCGGTACTTGCCGAAATGCGGGCATCAATCTGAACCCCGGGCGATGAAGGCCCTCTGGCACTGGACCAAACGCGCCCTGCTGGGCCTGGTGCTGCTCTTCGTCGCCTACCAGCTCTGGCTGCTCGGCCACGTACTGTGGTGGAAGTGGGTGCCCCCCTCCGAGACCAGCTTCATGAGCCTGCGCCTGGGCGAGCTCAACGCCCAGCAGCCGGACGCCGAGCTGCGCTACCGCTGGGTGCCCTACGAACGGATCTCCATCCACCTCAAGCGCGCCGTGATTGCCGCCGAGGACGACAAGTTCGTCGACCACGAAGGCTTCGACTGGGACGGCATCCAGAAGGCCATCGAGAAAAACCAGAAAAAGGGCAAGGCCGTGGCCGGCGGCTCGACGATCAGTCAGCAGCTCGCCAAGAACCTCTTCCTGTCGCCCTCGCGCAGCTACTTTCGCAAGGCCGAGGAAGCCATCATCACGGTGATGATCGAAACCCTGTGGGACAAGCGGCGCATCCTCGAGGTCTATCTCAACGTGGTCGAATGGGGCAACGGCATCTTCGGCTGCGAAGCCGCGGCGCAGCGCTATTTCAAGATTTCGGCTGCCCAGCTGGCCCCCGCCCAGTCGGCCCGGCTGGCCGTCATGCTGCCCAATCCACGCAAGTACGAAAAGACTTTCGGCCCGCGCCTGGCGGCCCATGCAGCACGCATCCAGGGACGCGCAAACTACGCCGAAGTCCCCTGAAAAGCGTTGCCCGACAGGGACTAAGTCACTCCATTGCAGCCCTTCGGCCCCTGCCCTCCGGAGGTCCCTTGAGGTAGAATGCGCTGCTTTTCTCCAGTCGTGCCTCCCCCGATGCAATTCGCCGGTTTCACCTTGCGAAACAACCTGTTCGTCGCGCCCATGGCCGGCGTAACGGACCGTCCTTTCCGCCAGCTTTGCAAGAAGATGGGGGCCGGGGTTGCCGTGTCCGAGATGGTTACCTCCAACTCCCTGCTCTACGGCAGCGCCAAGACCCAGCGGCGCGCCAACCATGATGGTGAAGTGGATCCGATCTCCGTGCAGATCGCCGGCGCCGATCCGGCCATGATGGCCGAGGCCGCCCGCCACAACATCGACCGCGGCGCCCAGATCATCGACATCAACATGGGCTGCCCGGCCAAGAAGGTCTGCAACGTGATGGCCGGCTCGGCGCTGATGCAGGACGAACCCCTGGTTGCGCGCATCCTCGAAGCCGTCGTCGGCGCTGCCGGCAACATTCCGGTCACGCTCAAGTTCCGTACCGGCTGGAGCAAGGCCAACAAGAACGCCCCGATGATCGCGCGCATCGCCGAGGAATCCGGCGTCCAGCTGATCGCCATCCACGGCCGTACCCGCGCCTGCCAGTACACCGGCGAAGCCGAGTACGACACCATCGCCGACGTCAAAACCCGGGTGCGCATCCCGGTGATCGCCAACGGTGACATCACCACCCCGCAAAAAGCCAGGTTCGTGCTCGACTACACCGGCGCCGACGGCGTGATGATCGGCCGTGCCGCCCAGGGGCGTCCGTGGATCTTCCGCGAGATCGAACACTTCCTGAAAACCGGCGAAGAACTCCCGCCCCCGCTGGTCTCGGAAATCCTGCAGGTGTGCAAGGAGCACCTCGTCGACATCTATTCCTTCTACGGCGAGGACACCGGCGTCAAGATCGCGCGCAAGCACATCAGCTGGTATACCAAGGGACTGGGCGGCTCGGCACAATTCCGCCGCGTCATGAACACGCTGCCCACCGTAGAAGAACAAATTACCGCCATTGACGAATTCTTCGGCCGGCTCGCCGACAGAGACAGCCGCCTGGTCTACGCCGACCCCGAAGAATTCCCCCAGGAGCTTGCAGCATGAGCAGTACCAGCAATGACATCGCCGACTCCGTCTGTCGCGCGCTGGACACCTATTTCCGTGACCTCGACGGTGAAAAGCCGAACGCCCTCTACGAGATGGTGATCAAGAACGTCGAACGCCCGATGCTCGAATTCGTCCTCAAGCAGGCCGGCGGCAACCAGACCCTGTGCGCGGAGATGCTCGGCATCAACCGCAACACCCTGCGCCGCAAGCTCTCCGAGCACGCACTGCTCTGAGCCCGGCTCACCGTCCCAACCGATTTCCCGTCCTTCAGCGCCGTGGAGCCCCGCGGCCTTCCAGAGAAACCCCATGAAAGTCACCCAAGCCCTGCTCAGCGTTTCCGACAAGACCGGCGTCGTCGAATTCGCCCGTGAACTGGCCGCCCTCGGCGTCAACCTGCTGTCCACCGGCGGCACCGCCAAGTCCCTGCGCGAAGCCGGCCTGCCGGTTACCGACGTGTCCGACTACACGGGCTTCCCGGAAATGCTCGACGGTCGCGTCAAGACCCTGCACCCCAAGGTGCACGGCGGCATCCTCGCCCGTCGCGACCTGCCCGAGCACCTGGCCAAGCTCGAAGAGCACGCCATTCCGCGCATCGACCTGGTGGTGGTGAACCTCTACCCCTTCCAGGCCACCGTCGCCAAGGCCGACTGTACGCTGGAGGACGCCATCGAGAACATCGACATCGGCGGCCCGACCATGGTCCGCGCGGCGGCCAAGAACCACGGCAATGAAGCCGGCGGCGTCGGCATCGTGACCGAACCGGCCGACTACGCGGCCATCGTTGCCGAACTGCAGGCCAACGCCGGCGCGCTGAGCTACAAAACCCGCTTCGACCTGGCCCGCAAGGCCTTCACCCACACCGCCCGCTACGACTCGGCCATCTCCAACCATCTCACGGCCCTCGCCGAAGACGGCAGCAAGATGGCCTACCCGGAGCGCTTCCAGCTGGCCTTCGACAAGGTGCAGGACCTCCGCTACGGCGAGAACCCCCACCAGTCCGCCGCCTTCTACCGCGAATCCAGCGCCCCGGCCGGCGCCATCGCCGCCTACACCCAGGTGCAGGGCAAGGAACTCTCCTACAACAACATCGCCGACTCCGACGCTGCCTGGGAATGCGTCAAGGCCTTCGACGGCGTCGCCTGTGTCATCGTCAAGCACGCCAACCCGTGTGGCGTGGCCGTTGCCGGCAGCCCGCTGGACGCCTACAAGAAGGCCTTCTCCACCGACCCGACCTCGGCCTTCGGCGGCATCATCGCCTTCAACACCACGGTTGACCGTGCCGCTGCCGAAGCCGTCAGCGCCCAGTTCCTCGAAGTGCTGATCGCCCCCGCCTACACCGACGAAGCCCTCGAACTCCTCAAGGCCAAGCAGAACGTCCGCGTGCTGATCGTGCCGCTGGGCGCCGTCAAGCAAGCCGACTACAAGCGCGTCGGCGGCGGCCTGCTGGTGCAGAGCGCCGACTTCGCGCCGATCACCGAAGCCGACCTGAAGCTGGTCACCAAGCGTGCCCCGACCGCCCAGGAAATGTCCGACCTGCTGTTCGCCTGGCGCGTCGCCAAGTACGTCAAGTCCAACGCCATCGTCTACTGCAAGGACGGCCAGACCATCGGCGTCGGCGCCGGCCAGATGAGCCGTGTCGACTCCGCCCGCATCGCCAAGATCAAGGCCGAGAACGCCGGCCTGGTGATCCCCGGCTGCGTGGTCGCCTCCGATGCCTTCTTCCCGTTCCGTGACGGCCTCGACGTGCTGGCCCAGGCCGGCGCCAC
>ERZ724523.497-NODE-497-length-22880-cov-12.223746_pt1 | contig 22880 bp, 23 predicted proteins | sample MGYA00376056_ERZ724523 | MGnify/ENA primary metagenome ERZ724523 (study PRJEB28724, sample SAMN07190888) | wastewater metagenome | isolation source: influent of sewage treatment plant in Hong Hong | place: USA: Christiansburg, Virginia | collected 2016-03-01 ... | reverse complement strand
GGTCGAACTTCTCGGTGAGCTATGCGAGCGAGGCCGGGCATGTGCTGGGCAAGGTAAGCGCTGATGCGCCAGGCGTGAATGGCCACGACCAGGCACGTGCCAAGCCCTGCGACGGATGTCGTCATCTGTTCATGCGGCTGGTATCGCCGGAAGGCAAGCACCAGCAGCGGGCGTGCAAGCTGTACAAAGTGGCGGCCAGCAAGTGCGCGGATTGGGGCGGGAAATGAAGATCAGCGTGGACATAAATGGGATAGATGTCGTCAAGGCCAGGCTGGAAGGTATGGGCAAGCAGGTGTCGTTCGCCGCGAGCAAGGCGCTCAACGCGACCGGAAAGAAGGTTGCCGATGCCATGCCGGCCGAGATCGAGAAGGCTATCGACAAACCGACGCCATTCACGAAGCGCGGCGTGCGCGTCCTCAAGTACGCCAACAAAGCCAATCTCGAAACGACCGTGGGGTTCATGGCGGCGCAAGCGAATTACATGGCTTATCAAATTGAAGGAGGGGTGCGCAACACTGGTCCGGCTGGGCTCAAACTGCCGACGGCGATCAAGCTGAATGAGTTCGGCAATATACCGAAGGGCGTGATCGGTCAGCTTGTTGCGGTTGCCAGGAAGGAACGCGGGCTGAAGAATGCGACATCGAAGCGGGTCAAGGTAAGCGCCAAGGTTGATCTGTTTTATGGCGACCCGACTGACCACAAAGGAAAGGTATTCCCGCGCGGTATCTACAAGGTCGTCAATGGCGCGTTGATCCCGCTTGTCGTATTCCCGCAGAAGCCGGCACAGTACCGCTCGCGCTTCGACTTTGCAGGCAAGGCAAAGGCGGTAGTTGCTCGTGAGTGGCAGCGCCAGTTCGACGTCGCGCTGGCTGATGCGCTGAGGACGGCCAAGTGAGCCAATGCTATCCGCCGCCGAAAGTAATTGCTGTTGATGTGGATGGCACGCTGCACCATGAAGGGCGCGTTAATGAAAGGCTTGTCGACTATCTCAGGACGCGCAAGGCCGAAGGGTATCGCTTGATGCTGTGGTCTGCCCGTGGCCTTGCTAATGCGTCTGCAGCCATCGAGCGCTTCGGCCTGCATGGATTGTTCGACGATGTGCTATCGAAGCCAGGCTACATCATCGCCGATCTCGGTTGGTCGTGGATTAAATACACCAAGGTAATCCGCAATCAAGGAGATGCGCCTTGATGCCATGGAATATTAACGGGTCCTCCCTGGGCTCCAAGCCTCGGGGGTCATTCGCGCGCGATATAGCTTTAGGCATAGGGTTGTTTAGGGTCTAAATGTGACTGCGCCAAAGGGGATTAATCTTGCTCGACACCTTGGTATTACGCCGGGGCGGGTGTCGCAGTTGAAGGGGCAGGGGATGCCCGTGGATTCGTTTGAGTCAGCGATGGACTGGTATCGCAAGAATATTGACCAGAAGATGTCGCCGAAACTGGTGCCTGGGGTGGCGATGCCGGAGATGTCGAAGGTTGCGGCGCTGATCAACGAGTCGTATGACCTGCAGGCTTCCCGCGCCAAGCGCGAGCATCACGAAGCGAATATCGCCGCTCTCAAGGAGCGGCAGATTCTCGGCGAGCTTGTCGAGGCGGCGCGGGCCAAGCGGGCGATCACTACCTGGGCGGCGATGGCGCGGGCGGCGTTCGAGAAGATACCGGACAAGGTGGCCGAGCGCGTGGCGGCCGAGTCGGATGCCCAACAATGTCACGCATTGCTTACCGCAGAAATTGACCTGGTGCTGGCTGACCTGGCCAACGGCGCGCGCACCATGCGCCTGGATAGCGACGATGGGCGCGCCTGACCCGCTCGACTTCGCCATGCTCGACGGACTGCTGCTGGCCGGCGAGGCGATTGCGGCCGGGGTCGAGCCGCCGCCGCGTTTGTCGGTGCAGGAGTGGGCCGATGCCTACCGCCGGCTGCCGACCAAGGGTGCCGGCGAGCCTGGACCGTGGCGCACCAGCCGGGTGCCTTACGCGGCCGGGATCATGGAGTGCCTGTCAGCCGAGCATCCGGCCAAGCGCGTAGTTTTCATGAAGTCGGTGCAGTCGGCCGGCACCGAGATCGGCAACAACTGGGTCGGCTGGTTCATCGACACCCAGAAGGCGCCGATGATGATCGTCCAGCCCACCCTGGACATGGCCGAGCGCTGGAGCAAGCAGCGCCTGGCCGCGATGATCGAGGACAGCCCGAGCCTGCGCGCCAAGATCGCCCCGGCGCGCGCCCGCGATTCCGGCAATACCACGCTGCTCAAGGAGTGGGCCGGCGGCGTCATGGTCATCAGCGGCGCCAATTCCGGCGCCTCGCTGCGCTCGATGCCGGCGCGCTACCTGTTCCTCGACGAGGTCGACGCCTATCCCGCCGAGCTGGAAGGCGAGGGCGACCCGATCAGCCTGGCCGAAGCGCGCACCACCACCTTCCCCCGGCGCAAGGTCTTCCTGGTCAGCACGCCGACCATCGAAAGCCTGTCGCGCATCAATAAGGAGTGGCTGGCCAGCGACCAGCGCCGCTACCATGTGCCGTGTCCGCACTGCGGCCATCAGCAGCACCTCACCTGGGACAACCTGCGCTGGCCGAAGGACCGCCCCGAGGAAGCCGTTTATCACTGCGCCGACTGCGGCGCCGGCATCGAGGAACACCACAAGACGCGCATGTTGGCCGCCGGCCAGTGGGTCGCCACCTATCCCGAGCGCCCGGTCGCCGGCTTCCACATCAACGGCCTCTACACCCCGACCGGCCTCGGCTACACCTGGGGCGAGCTGGCCAGCCTGTGGATCGAATCCAGCAAAGACCCGGCGCGTATCAAGACCTTTGTCAATCTGCGCCTCGGCGAAGTCGTCGCCGACCCGAATGAGAAGATCGACGCCGACGACCTCGCCAGCCGAGCCAGCCCCTACCAGGTGCGCAGCATCCCGCCCGGCTGCCTGCTGATCACCGCCGGCATCGACGTCCAGAAAGACCGCTTCGCCATCCTCATCGTCGGGCATGGCCGGGCAGGGCAGCAGTGGGTCATCGACTACAACGAACTGCCCGCCGACCCGACCACCGACGCCGGCTGGGAAGCGCTCGACGCCTTCCTGGCGCCGCCCTTCATCAACTCGCGCGGCCTGCCGATGCGCATCAGCCTGGCCGCCATCGACAGTGGCTACCTGACCGACCATGTGCTTGCCTACACCCGCATGCGCCGTGGCCGCGTCATCGCCGTCAAGGGCGCCAGCTCGCCCGGCAAGCCGATCATCAACCGCCCGAGCAAGCTCGACGTCACCGTGCGCGGGCGCACCATCAAGCACGGCGCCGAAGGCTGGCTGGTCGGCGTCGATACCGCCAAGCACGTGTTATTCACCGTGCTGGCCGCCGACGGCAAGCGCCCGCTCGACGCCGACCGCATGATTCGCTTTCCGCAGGGGCTGGACGCCAGCTTTTACAGCCAGCTCACCGCCGAAGTCTGGGACCCAAACCGCCGCCGCTGGGTCAAGGTCCGCCCGCGCAACGAAGCGCTCGATACCTGGTGCTACGCCATCGCCGCCGCCCACCACCCCAGCCTGCGCGTGCAAGTCTGGCGCGAGCCGCAATGGGCCAGGCTGGAAGCCGCGCTCGAACCGGCCAGCGGTGATTTATTCGCCAGCTCACCGGCGCCAATCGCGGTCAACCCCGAAAAACCCCAAAAAACCCCGCCGCCGGCCAAGGCCGCGCGCCCAAAAACTGCACACCCCATAGGCTGGTAATGGACATCCTCGACCACATCGCCGACTACATCAAGGCCGAACTCGGCGCCGACATCTTCACCGATGACCGGCGCGCCGCCTTTCTGGTCAATTTCCGGCTGCAGTATGGCAAGGATCGCCACTACGTCCATTCGCTGGCCGCGCAACAGCAGCAGGAGCGTCTGCTGCGCATCTTCGCCGCCTTCCGCAGCGGCATGCTGCCGCGCGACATCGCCGGCGCGCTGGGCATTTCAGAGCGCCGCGTGCAGCAGATCATCGCCACCACGCCGATGCCCTCCGCCCTGCCCGAAATCGCGTGCCTTAAAGATTTCGCCAGGGAAGGCTAAAACATCACCATGAGCGCTCCCACCCCGATTACCGAACCGGCCAGCATTCGGGCCGGCGATTCCGCATCCTGGCAGATCAGCGATGCGAATTACCTCGCCGGCGATGGCTGGGGGCTGACCTACACCTTCATCAACGCCGCCGGCAAGTTCTCAATTAACAGCGCCGCCAACGGCAACGCGCACCTGGTGCATGTGCTGCCCGCCGTCACCGCGCTTTACGTGCCTGGCGACTATGCCTGGCAGTGCGTCGCCGCCAATGGCACCGACGCCTACACCATCCGCAGCGGCAACCTTGAAGTCGTCGCCAGCTTCGCTGCCACCGCCACGCTCGACGCCCGCAGCCACGCCGTCAAGACGCTTGCCGCGCTGGAAGCCTGGATCGAGAACCATGACCTGGCCGTTGCCAAGTACGCCATCGCCGGCCGCGAAATGCAATACATCCCTATCGAGCAACTGCTCACGCTGCGCGACAAATACCGCAATGAAGTGCGCCGCGAGCAGGTCGCCAGCGGTGCCGTCCAGTCCGGCCGCGTTTATCTGAGGTTCTGATGGCCATCCTCCAGCCTGCGCCCTTCAAGGGCAGCACCATCCTGACCGAGTTCGCCGCCCGCCAGAAACATGAGCGCGAAGCCCGCGCCCGCCGCGAGCTGGCAGCGCAGCAGCAAAAATCATTCGCCGCCGCCTCGCTAAACCGCCTGACCTCAAGCTGGCGGGTCACCGCCGAGCGCATTGACGACGAAATCCGCGCCGACCTCGACGCCCTGCGCCAGCGCAGCCGCTCGCTGGAAAACAACAACGACTACGCCCGCAACTACCTCGACATTGCCGAAACCAACATCATCGGCGACAGCGCCCCGCGCCTCGTCAGCCTTGCCGACAACGCGCCCGGCAGCCCGGACACCGGCGCCCGCGAGGCCATCGTTGCCGCCTGGGCCGACTGGGGCCAGCGCGGCGTCTGCGAAGTCACCGGCCAGTACTCGTTCACCGGCGTCTGCCAGGCCATCGTCCGCGCCACCGCCCGTGACGGCGAATGCGTCGTTGCCCTGCACCCAGGCTATGACAACGCCTACGGATTCGCCCTGCAGATCATCGACGTCGACCGCCTCGCCACCTGGCTCAGCCGCGAAGCCGCCGACGGTGTCAATGCCATTGCCGGCGGCGTCGAAATCGATGGCTACGGCAAGCCCGTCGCCTACCACTTCACCAGCGGCACCAAGGCCAGCCGCAGCACTACGCGCATGGATGCGCGCAGCACACTGCACCGCTTCGTCATGCAGCGCCCCGAGCAAAAGCGCGGGATCCCGTGGATGCACGCCAGCATGCTGTCGATGCACTACGCCGGCGAATTCGCCCTCTCGGCGCTGATGGCCGCCAAGGCCGGCGCCGACCATCTTGGCTTCTTCGTCACCCCGGACGGCGCGCCGCCGGCCATCGGCGAAGCCGCCAGCGACGAAGCCGGCGCCCGCATCGCCACCAGCGCGCCCGGCACCTGGGACACCCTGCCGGAAGGCGTCGATGTGCGCACCATCGACAGCAAATACCCGAACGAAGTATTCGGCCCGTTCATCAAGTCCGCCCACCAGCGCATGGCCTCCGGCCTGCCAGGCGCCAGCTATCCCGAGCTGTGCAACGACTACGAGGCCGTCAACTTCAGCAGCATTCGCGCCGCGATCATCAGCACGCGCGACGAATGGAAGAAGCGCCACAAGTGGTTCGCCGAGGCCTGGCTCGAGCCGATCTTCGCCGAATGGCTGCGCCTGGCGCTGGCCAAGGGCGCCATCACCCTCGCCAACGGCTCGCCGCTGCCGGTCGCCAAGGCCGCCAAGTTCGCCGCCCACGCCTGGCAGTTCCGTGGCTGGAGCTGGGTCGATCCGCTCAAGGACATCAACGCCGCCAAGGAAGCGCTGGCGCTGCGCATCACCAGCCGCTCGCGCATCGCCGGCGAGATGGGACGCGACCTGGAAGAAGTATTCGACGAGCTGCAACAGGAAGAAATGCTCGCCGCCAAGTACGGCGTCAAGCTCGAAGGCGAGCCGGAACCCGCGCCGCCGCCTGCCGCGCCGCCCGCGCCGGAAGACGACGACGCCACCAAGGCGCTAAAGCTCGCACTGGCGCGCAGCATGACCGTGCAGCCGGCGCCCGCCGCCCCGCCGAACTTCTCAGTCACCCTCAACCAGGGCGAAGTCAAGAACGAAATCCACCTGCCGGCCAACGAAGCCCCGGTCGTCAATGTGACCAACGAAGTCAACGAGCGAGAACAGCCGGCCCCGGTCATCCACGTGGCGGCGCCCGTGGTCAACGTGGCCGCCCCGGAAGTTACCGCCACCTTCGAAGCCATCATGCCGGCGCAATCCGACGTGCGCATCACCAGCCTGCCGGATCGCGTCACCACCACCGAAATCGTGCGCGATGGCAACAGTAATATCACCAGCTCGGTGCAAACCGAAAAAGACGTTTAAGGAAATCCGCCATGTCCCTCTCCAACGCCTCCGAATCCGACGCCCTCGACATCTTCCTCGAAGGCATCGACCCCGCCTGGCGCGCTGGCGCCACCGGCTATCTCGCGCTTGTCACCGGCGCCTCGGTCGATGAGGCCGCTCCACTGACCAACGAATGCACCTACACCGGCTATGCCCGCGTCGCGCAGACCAAGGCCACCGCCTGGTCGGGCAGCGGCGACACGCGCACCAATGCCAACCTGGTGCAATGGGGCAAACGCACCGATGCCGGCGCCACGCAGACCGCCACGCACGCCGTCTGGGTCGATACCGCCTCCGGCGCGGTCAACATGGCCATCATCATCCCGCTCGATGACGACCTGCCCATCTCGCTCAACATCCGCCCGCAGGTCGAAGCCGGCGGCCTCACGGTGAACGCCGCCTGACATGGGCTTCAACGGCACCCGCGACCTCGGCCTGGCAGAGCAGGAGGGGCGCACCCACTTCTGCAGCTTCCGCAAGGTGCCGTCGCAAGCCTCGACCGCGCACGGCTGGTTCGACATGTCGATGGCCGCCGGCAACCCGCTGCCGCAGTATTACGCCGCCAGTCCGCTGGAAGCCGCGCGCCTCGAAGGCATGCGCGGCATCTTCCACGGCGACGACAAGGCGCCGAGCACCATGCACCTGACCGACTGGAACGTCGTCACGCCGACCGCCAACTGTGTCGGCCGTCTCAAGGCGCTGCGCTATGGCCTGTATTACCCGTTCATTGACGGCGATTCGCTCGATCAGCAGGATCTGACCAATGCCGTCGCGCCGCTGAACCCGCCAGCGCAGGGCTGGAAGGTCATGATCGTTGCCGTCGCCCCGACCGCCGGCGGCGGCTCGCTCACCTTCAATTACATGCGCAACGGATCGGAAAAGACCACGCCGGTCATCAGCTTGAATACCGCCGTCGTCAACATCGCCAGCATCGCCACTGGCGATCCGGCGGTCGCTGCAGGCGGCATGCCGTTCGCCAGGCTGGCGAACGGCGACGAAGGCGTCGACACCATCACCAGCGTCACCTTCGTTGCGCCATCCGGCGGCCTCTTCGCCTTCGTCCTGGTCGATCCACTGGCCGACATCGCCACTCGCGAAATCAACACGCCCGCCGAAAAGAACTTCGTGCAGGCCCACCCCGGCGCCCCGCGCATTCACGACGACGACTACATCAACTTCATCGGCAACTGCACCGGCAGCGTTGCCGCCGGCATCTTCGCCGGCTTCTGCAAATTCGCCTGGAGCAAATAATGGGCTACACCGGACACGACGACCTTCTTACCCAGATTTCTGCCGGCAAATGCCTGCGCGCCGAAGGCAGCAAGATCACCAGCCCGGTGCACACCGCAGGCGGCTGGCACCTGCTGGTCGGAAACAACGGCATGCCGAACGCCGGCACCTTCCCCGGCTCTTCGCTCGCCTGGCAGGGCTGCAGCGAATCTACCGGCGACGGCACCACCATCATCGGCCAGCAGCACGGCGGCAACCCCGGCGGCGCCGCCACCAAGCACCTGCTGTCGATTAGCGCCAACCTCGTTGCCGCTGCCGGCGCCCCGTGGCAGGCCAAGCTGGTCGACCTGATCGGCTACTACAAGCTGACCGGCGCCGATGTCACCGGCACCGGCGCCCGCACCCTGACCGGCACCCCGACACACCGCTATGGCAACGGCGACGGCGTGCAAGCCTGCATCGTCTCCGTCACCGCGCCCACCGCCGGCGGCCCGAACGTCTCGGCATCCAGCTTCACCAACGCCGCCGGCACCGCGTCGCGTGCCTTCCAGGGGTCGCCCTCCTGCGGCGCCGCGGCCGACGCCTACGCCACCCGCGTCATTCACTCGGGCAACGCCGCCGGCCGCTACGGCCCCTTCCTGCCGCTGCAAGGCGCCGATACCGGCGTGCGCAGCATCCAGTCGATCACGCTCTCCGGCGGCACTGCCTACACCGGATCCGGCGTCCTCGCCATCTGCCTGGTCAAGCCGCTCGCAGACATCAGCATTCCGGTGTCCGGCATGTGGTCGGAGCGCGACCTGGTCAATCAGATCAACAGCGCCCCGAAGATCGCCGACGGAGCATGCCTGGCCTGGATGCTGTTCAGCACCGGCGCTACCACCGCCAACTCGCCGTTCAACTACGCGCTCGACGTGGGCTGGGGCGGCTAAATGCTGATCTGCACGGGCGTCCGCGCGGGTGGCGGTCCCTATCGCTACTCCGGCGCCAATTCGGCGCTGGCGGTTGATCGCAACAAATCCGCCACCGCCGCGCTGGCGATGGGTTTCAACATCAGCGCAGCCACCGTCATCAGCGGCGCCAGCATCGCCAACACCAGCGGCATCCCGTCCGGCGTGCGCCATCCGCAAGCCTGGGTGTTGCCGGTCAAGGGTGGCGGCATCAAGTCCTACAAGCGCACCGACATCCTGATCGACGGCGCGGCGGTCGGCGAGCTCGGCTTCGCCCGCAGCGGCGCGACGACCATCACCATCGACGCCAGCGCGGCCGGCGGCCTGATCGTCGGCGCCACCGGGACGGCCACGATCTCGATTGACGGCTCGGCGGTCATCGTCGGCAGCATCACCGGCAGCGGCACGGCGACCATCGCCATCGACGCCGCCGCAGTCATCGGCGCCATCGCCTCGCTGACTGGATCAGCCACCCTGACCATCGACGGCCACTCGGCCATCATGGGCCTCGGCTACCTCACCGGCAGCACGCTTGAAACCGGCGAACTGACCCCGGCCAGCATCGCCGCCGCCGTCTGGAATGCGCTTCTTGCCAACCACCAGTCAGACGGCAGCGCCGGCAAGGCGCTTGGCCTGGCTTCCTCCGGTGGCGTCGATTACAACGCCCTGGCCGCCGCCGTGCACCAATACACCGTCGAAGCCGGCTACAGCTTTGAAGAGATGGTCCGCATCATGGCCGCCGCGCTGGCCGGCACATCGTCCAGGGCCGGCAGCACCATCACCTTCAAGGGGGTCGACGGCACCACCGACCGCATCCTCGGCAGCTTTGACGCCGAGAACAACCGCACCGGCGCGATTCTCGATGGCGGGTGACGCCGGCTGGTTCGAAGCCTGGTTCGCCGCCGGCTATTTCCCGCCGGTATGGTTCGCGCAATCCGACGAGGAACAGCAGGACAACCAGCTTCCTCTGGTCGCCGGCGGCTTCCTCTACGGCCGCGAGCCAAAGAAAAAGCGCCGCCCGCGCCTCGCCTTCTACGACCCGCGCCCGATCATCGAGCCGCAGCGCCGGGCGGTCGAAGAAGAAGAAGCCCTGCTGCTCTGCCACGCGCTTTAGCCGGCGAAATCCCGTGCCTTAAAAGTTTCGGCAGGCGCCGGTAAAACGTCACTCATGGAGGCTTTCCCATGAGTTTGACCCGCGAATTACGCTTTGCCGCCGCCCGCGCCCCGGAGTTCAAGGAAGGCGACGACCTGGTCGTCGACATGTCCTTCGCCTCCGACCAGCCCTATGAGCGCTGGTGGGGCGTCGAGGTGCTGGAATGCACGCCGGCGGCCGTCGATCTGGCCCGCGTCAATGACGGCGGACCGATCCTCTTTAACCACGACTGGGACGCCTTGCGCGGCCATCATGTGCCGGGCAGCGTGCGCGCCGACGGCAGCAAGGTGCGCGGCAGCGTCAGGCTGGCCTGGGCTGCAGACGATGGCAAGACCATCAAGCTGGTGCAGGGCGGCCATCTGACCAAGACCTCCACCGGCTACGAAATCCAGCAGGTCGTCGAGCAATCGACGGCCAAGTCTGGCGAAAAGATCGAAAGAACCCTGGACGGCCAACTGTTCGAGCGGACCTTGACGCGCTGTAACGCGGACAAGCCGGGCGACGTGGCTGCCTTCCGGCGTGCGCTGGATGCCGCCGCCGGTCAATTTGAGCGCAGCGAAGAGAAGGCGACATATCTCGTCAAGAAATGGCGAATTCTCGAAAACTCGCTCGTCACCGTCCCGGCCGATAGCAGCACCGGCCTGGGCCGCAGCCTGGCATCCGAACCCGCCCCCCAAGACCCTCCTAAGGAGACCCGCATCATGTCCGAACAAGACAACAAGCCGCCCGTCGACGTCGCCGCCATTGAAAAGGCCGCAGCCGACAAGGCCAACAAGCGCAGCGTCGATATTCTCGCGCTCGCCGAGCAGTTCAAGGATTACAGCGAAGTCCGCCAACTGGCCGACGCCGCGATCCGCAGCGGCCAGCCGGCCGAAGCCTTCACCGCCGACCTGCTTGCCCACATCGGCAAGCAGTCGAAGAAGGTCGACATGAACATCGGCATGAACGCCCAGGAAGCCAAGCGCTTCTCGGTGCTGAAAGCGATCCGCGCGATGACCGAAGGCGACTGGTCGAATGCCGGACTCGAGCGCGAAGCCTCCAAGGCCATCGCCGACAAGATTCGCGGCATGGGCGTCGAGCGCGCCGGTTCCGGCCGCGGCTTCTTCATCCCGCTGGAAGTCCAGCAACGCGACATGCTGGTCGCCACGGCCGCCAACGGCGGCAACATGGTGGCCACCAACCTGCGCCCGCAAGACTTCATCGGCCTGCTGCGCAACCGCATGCTGGCCGAACAGCTTGGCGTCCGCCGCCTATCCGGGCTGGTCGGCAACGCCGACATCACCAGGCAGACCGCCGGTGCCACCGCCTACTGGCTGGCCTCTGAATCGACGGCGATCACCGAGTCGCAACAGACCATCGGCCTGTTGCAGCTCCGCCCGAACAACCTCGGCGCCTACACCGAAGTGACCCGCCAGCTCATGCTGCAATCGACCCCGGACGCCGACGCCTTCGTCATGGAAGACCTGGCCGCGCAACTGGCCGTCGCCATCGACACCGCCATTCTGGTCGGCACCGGCACCGAGCAGCCGCAGGGCATCGTCGGCACCGCCTCGGTCGGCGCCGTTACCGGCACTACGCTCGGCCTCGCCGGCCTGATCGAAGCGCAGACCGATGTTGCCGGCGCCAACGCGCTGAACGCCAACTGCCGCTACGTGACGACCCCGGCTGTCGCCGGCCTGCTCTCGCAGCGCGTGCGTGTGGCATCGACGGATTCGGTCACGCTGTGGAAGGGCAACATCAACGACGGCATGGTCGAAGGCTACCAGGCCCATACCACCAACTCGATGACGGCTGCGACGGCCATCTTCGGCGACTTTTCCCAAGCCATTCTGGCTGAATGGGGCGTCCTCGAGGTCGACGTCAATCCGTATGCCAGCTTCGCCGCCGGCATCACCGGCATCCGCGCCTTCTACACCTGCGACGTGGGTGTGCGTGTGCCGGGCGCCTTCTCGGTGATCGGCACCATCACCTGATGGACTTGCCGGGCGGCCACAAGCTGCCCGGCAATCTCCGAAAGGAAACCCGATGGAAGTCATTGTCCTCAAGTCCTTCATGTTCGGCGGCCAGCCAGCGCCGGTCGGCAGCATTGTCGACCTGCCGCCGGTCGATGCTGCCTATGTGATCGCGCTCAAGCGGGCAGAGCCCGTTACCGCGTCGCCGGAAGATGCTGCGACCATAGAGGCAGATTCTGGCCCTGGGGTCGACGCGCCAAAAGCGCCGAAAACCCGCAAGGCCAAGGCAAGCTGATGGCCTTTGTCGAAGACCGCGCCCCGTTCTTCGTCGACTTCGGGGCCGCCGCCACGAAGTCCGGCGTCGCCGTGGCCGGCATCTTCGATTCCGCCTACGCGCAAAGTTTCGACATGATCGCCGGGTCCGGCCCGGTGTTCACCTGTGCTTCCAGCGCCGGCATCACGCGCGGCAATACGCTGGTCATCAACGGCACCAGCTACACCGTCACCATCATCGAACCCGACGGCACCGGCATGTCGCGCTGCCGCCTGGAGGCCGTCTGACATGGCCCACGCCCGCCAGACCATCCGCGAAGCCGCCGCCACGCTGCTCACCGGCCTGACTACCACCGGCTCGCGCGTCTTCCAGAGCCGCATGGTGCCGCAGGAATCGCTGCCCTGCCTGCTGATCAAAACGCCGAATGAAGAGGCCGTTCCTGGAACCATCGGGAACCTTGTTGAGCGCCATCTAAATCTTATCGTCACCGGATATGCCAAGCAGTCAGCCACGGTCGACGACGTTTTGGACACGATTGCCGCTGAAGTTGAAACGGCAATGGCGGGATTTTCGTACCGCAACGAATACAAAAGCACTGATTCTGATTTTGAAGAGCGCTTAGAAAAGCCCGTTGGTTTTATAGAAATTACGTTTGTTGTCACCTACCTCACCGCCACCGGCACGCCCGGAACACCTCTTTAGGAGAACGAAATGGCAGTCATCACCAAATGGAGCAATGTGGCGGTTTCCGTACAGTCCGCCCTTGCCGCGACCAAGACCATCACCGCGATCACCAAGGCGTCGCCCGGCGTCGTGTCTTCCACGGCCCACGGCTACAGCAACGGCGACTACGTGCTGCTGTCCGTCCAGGGCATGTACCAGCTCAATTACCGCGTCATGCGCGTGTCTGCCGTCGCCACCGACAGCTTCTCGCTCGAAGGCGAAGACACCACCAACTACGCCACCTTCGTTTCCGGCACCGCGCAGAAAATCACCTTCGGCACCACGCTGGCCACGCTGACCAACATCAACGCCAGCGGCGGCGACTTCGACTTCATCGACACGACGACCATCCACGACTCGATCAAGACGCAGATTCCCGGCCTGGCCAATCCGTCGACCTACTCGTTCGAGAGCTTTTGGGACCCGTCCGACACCGGCCTGATCGCCCTCAAGTCGGCCTCAGATTCCCAGGCGCAGCGCGCCATCCTGTTCAGCTTCGCCAACAGCCAGAAATTCGTATTCAACGGCTATGTCGGCTGTTCGCTGGCCCCCACCGGCTCGGCCCAGGACCTGATCAAGACCACCGTGGTGTTCACCGCGCTCGGCGGCCCGAAGGCGTATAGCTCCTGATGGCGCTCAACCGCAGCAGTCTCACGCTTCCCGCGCTGCCGTCCGAGACGGTGGCCGTGGAAGCGCTCGGCGGCGATGTCATCGTGCGCGGCCTGCTGCTCGGCGAGCGGCTCGGCCTGTTCGCCGACCTGCGCGAAGACGGCAAGAGCTACGCCCACCTGGCCAAGCTGCTCGCCGCCTCGGTGGTCGGCGACGACGGCAAGCAGTTGCTCAACGATGAAGAGTGGGAGGCCTTCGGCGGCGCGCACTTCACCGAAGCGCTGGCTCTGTTCTGCGTGGCCAGGCGGCTATCCGGCCTCGACGCGGAGGTGATCGAAAAAAACTGAGGGCGGCGCCCGAGCGCCGCTTTCTTTTTGTACTCGCCGCCCGGCTCGGCAAGACGGTCGGCGAACTTGAACGCAGCATGACCGCCGCCGAGTTCGGCGAGTGGTTTTTGATCTGGCAGTGGCAGCCGTGGGAAAACATCCCGCAGCCGCCACCCGAAAAACAGGAAATGGACGCCCTGGCCTGGGCGGCAACGGTCGGATAAATGGCAGAAAAAACGCAGATCGTCATCACCGCAAAGGACGAAACCGGCGCCGCCATCAATTCGGCCAGGCGCGGGCTGGCGTCGCTGTCCGGCGCCGCCGAAGGGCTGCGCAACTCGTTCTCCTTCCTCGGCACGGCCGGTGGGCTGGCCGGCTTGCTCGGCGGGGTATCGGTCGGCGCAACGGTCAAGGCGGCCATCGACGACCTCGACAAGCTCAATGATTCGGTCGAACGCCTGGGCATATCCGCCGAGGACCTTAGCGCGCTCAACTTCGCCGGCAAACTGAACGGCATTGAAGCCGAAGACATGACGATGGCGCTGACCAAGCTCAGCGTCAAGATGCAAGAGGCGGCCAGCGGCAGCAAGGAAGCCGCCGCGCTGTTCGCAGACCTCGGCGTCAAGGTCACGGATTCCAGCGGAAAGCTGAAAAGCGCCGACCAGGTCTTCGCTGAAGTTGCAGATTCGTTCGCGCAACTGGAAGACGGCGCGGGAAAGACGGCGCTGGCCGTCGATACATTCGGCAAGACGGGCGCCAAACTGGTGCCGGTGCTCAACGGCGGCGCCGATGGCCTGGCCAAGATGCGCAAGGAGGCCGAACAGCTTGGCGCGATCATCGGAACCGACCTGTCAAAACAGGCCGCCGAATTCAACGACAACCTCGACCGGCTTTCTGTAGTATCCGGCGCCGCCGCGCGATCTATCACCAGCTTGATGCTGCCGTCGCTGATCGAGTTTTCAAATGAACTGCTGGTCGCCATCAAGAATAGCGACGGCCTGCTCGACGCCTTCCTGCGCTATGGCGCTGGCAAATCGTTCAACTTCAAGACGCCAACCGAAAGCCTTGCTGCGCTGAATGTCGAGGCCAGCAAACTGGAAGACCGCCTCAGCATCGGCCGTGGCGAAAAGGGCGACGATGAGCGCCTGCGCCGGCTACAGCAGGAAATAAGCTACTACAGCACGCTCGACAAGCTCAAAACCAAAGCTGACGAGCCAGCAAAGACGGGCGGAACAAAACCAGTCGTTCGTACCCCTACCGGCGACGGCAAGGGCAAAACCGGCGGCGCCAAGGCCCAGGCCGACGAAGCCCTGCGCCTGATTCAGTCGCTCGACGAGCAGATCGCGCTGAAGTCCGCCGACGCCGAAAGCACCGACAAGATGACCGCCGCCGAGGTGCAGGCGGTCAAGGTGCGCTACCAGCTCGAAGCCGGAACGCTGAAGGCGACGGCGGCGCAGCGCGACACCATCTTCGCCCGCCTGGATAGCCTGGCCGTCCTCGAAAAGGAACTCGTCAAGCAAAAGGAATTTGCCGACGCGATGGCCAAGCAGGAAGAAAGCAACGTCAAGAGCAACCAGGCGATGCTTGAGCAGATCGCTACTGCAGGGCGCGCCGCCGAACTTTACGGCCTGACCGAAAGCCAGATCAGCGTCGTCGAGCAGGCGCGCCTGGCCGACGCCATCGCCATCGCCAAGGAAAACGGCGCGACGGAAGCGCAAATCGCTTACCTAGAGCAGGAGCTTGAGCTGCGCGGCAAACTCTCCGACAGCCTCATCAAGGTCGACACCAAAAAGCAGGAAAAGGCCGATGCCGAGGATGCAATCAAGAAACTCGACGAAATGGGCGAGTTCGCCAAGCAGGCCGCGAAAAACATGCAGGACGCGATGGCCGACTTCTTCATCGACCCGACCAAGGGCGGCATCCAGTCCATCGCCGAAACTTTCGCCCAGACGCTGCAGAAGATGATCGCCCAGGCTGCCGCCGCGCAGCTCGGCAAACTGCTGTTCGGCGACCTTGACAAGACCGGCAATCTCAGCGGGCTGGCTGGCAAGGGGCTGGACTGGCTGTCCGGCCTGTTCAGCTTTGAGAAGGGCGGCATCATGACCAGTGCCGGCGCGGTGCCGCTGCACAAATACGCGATGGGTGGCATCGCCAATTCGCCGCAGCTCGCCATGTTCGGCGAGGGCCGCACGCCGGAAGCCTACGTGCCGCTGCCGGATGGCCGGCGCATTCCGGTGCACATGCAGGGCGGCGGTGGCGGCAGCCTGCACCAGACGCTCAATTTCTACGGCCAGGCCGAGCCGGCGCAGGTCAAGCGCGCGGTCGCTTCGGGCGGGCGCTCGGTGCTGGCGCTGCAAAACGGAGCCCGCCGCTATGGCTGATTTCCTCGAAGAACGCATTTCCGACCTGATCCGTTACGGCAGCACCTGGGCCGAGGATTTCGAGGTCAACGTGGTGACGACCTCGGGCGGGCAGGAATACCGCAGCCTCACGCACCCGTTCCCGGTGCGCCGCTTCGACCTCTCCTACCTGCTGACCCGCGACGACCTGCGTACCACCCTGCTCGCCACCTACCAGCGCGCCCACGGTCGCTTTGCCGGGTTCCGAGCCCGCTGCTTCGACGAGTGGAGCAGCAACGGCGTCATCGGCACGCCGACCGCCTTCGACCAGCCCTTGCTGCTGGTTTCGGCCGGCGTCTACCAGTTGATCAAGCAATATGGCACGAACGGCACCGCCGGCGCCACCGGCTACCCGTACCGCGTCATCAAGAAGCCGGTTGCCGGCACGGTGCTGGTCGGTATCGGGTCGACGGCGATCCGCAGCGCCGACTGGTCGGTCGATACCACCACCGGCCTCGTCACCTTCGCCGCCGATGTGACCGCCTCGATCAGCAGCATCGGCCAGAGCAATCCGGCGGTGCTGACGGTCGGCGCTCATTCATTCACGACCGGCATGGCGGTGCACATCAGCGGGGTCAACGGCATGACCCAGATCAACGGCCAGCGCGCCCTGATCACCGCCACCGACGCCACCCACATCACGGTGGCGATCAATTCGAGCGCCTATTCGTCCTACGCCAGCGGCGGCGTGGTGCACACCCGCCCGCAGACCGGCGAAGTGCCGAGCGCCGGTTTCGAGTTCGACTTCCCGGTCCGCTTCGATTCCTCGCTGCCCATCGGCCAGGAACACCCGAACCACCGCAGCGCCGAGGCGTCGCTGATCGAGCTGCTCAACCCATGAAAGCCACCGTCGCGCCCTATGAAACGATGGTCAAGTGTTTGCGCATCGTGTGCGCAAACGGCACGACCTTCCGCCTTGCTGCCTATCCGCTCGACCTTACCATGAGCAATGCGACGGTCTATCAGTCGGCATCCGGCTACGACTTTTCAAGTGTCGTCGTCGAAACCTCGCTCTCGGCTTCTGCCATTGATCTGGAAGGATTCATCGTGGCGGGCGGCGTGACCCGTTCTCAGATCGCATCTGGCCTGTTCGACGGGGCCGAGTGTTTCCTGTTCGCTACCGATTTTTTGAATCCGGTGGAAGACGACGAGCAAATTATGAAATCAACGCTCGGCAAAACAACGCTCAACGACGATCGCTTCACCATAGAGGATATGAGCATCGTCGACAAACTTAACCAGACGGTCGGCTGGACGCATTCGGCTCAATGTCCTAACGAATTCGGCGGCCAGGAATACGGTGGATGCAAAGTTAATATCGCGGCGATTACCGTCACCGGCGCGGTCACGTCGGTCGGTTCATCGTTGCAATTCACCGACAGCAGCAGATCAGAAGCCGCAGATCATTTTGGATGGGGATGGGTGGCTTTCACGTCGGGCGACAATGCCGGATTGCGGGCGCTAAAAATACGCGACTTTTCGGGGGGTGTCTTTACGCTTTACGACCCCCCGTATTATCCGATTTTGCCAGGCGTCACGTACTCAGCCGTTCCGGGCTGCCGCAAGAGAATTATCGATTGCCAGCGCCATAACAACGTGCCTCGATTCGCTGGCGACCTTCATGTGCCGGTGGGTTCGACCTACCGCGCTATCGGCGGGGCAACCCCGTGACGCCGGCCGAAGTCGTCAACGCTGCCCGGCTAGCGCTCGGCACACCATTCAGGCATCAAGGTCGATCAGTCGGTTCCGGGCTGGATTGTGCAGGCTTGTTGGCTCATGTCTGCGCATCTTTAGGCCAGCCTGTAATTGAACAATCTGGCTACGGCCGCCGCCCGCTCGACGGGTTGCTAGAGGCCGCGCTGGATGCGCAGCCGGCATTGGTTCGAGTCCGCACCGCGCCGCAGCAGGGTGATTTCGTCCTGATGAAATTCGAGGCAGACAAAGCGCCTGCACACCTTGGCATCGTTGCCGGAAAAACCTTGATTCATGCGTGGGCGGTTGCCAGAAAGGTCTGCGAACACGACTTCGACGCCGAATGGAAGCGCCGCGTGGTGCGCGTTTATCGACTAATGGAAATGAATAATGGCGAGTAAATCAGTCGGCCAGATCGTCGGCACCGCAGTCGGGGCGGTCGTCGGGTTTTTTGCTGGCGGCAATGTCGCGCTCGGGGCGGCTATCGGCGGTGCGCTTGGCGGTCTGATAGACCCGCCAAAAGGCCCGACCGTTGTCGGTCCGCGCCTCGATGATCTTTCATTCCAGACGTCCACGCTCGGCGCCCCGCTGGGCCGCGCTTATGGAACCGTCCCGGTGATGGGAAACGTCATATGGCTGGAGGGTGACAAGTACCACGAAGTCATCACCAGTGAAGAGCAGGGCGGAAAGGGCGGCGGGGGTGGAGCCACATACGAAACGTCGCGCTATTACGCAACTTTCGCCGTGTCGCTGCTGCGTGTCACCGACCCTGCGCAAACCGTTGGCCTGCGCCGCTTGTGGATCGGTTCAAACCTGGTATATGACGCCGGCTCGACCAATATAGATTCAGTCGTCGCGTCGAATTCAGAAGGTGTTCAGTTCGATTTCTATTCTGGCGCCGACGACCAGACGCCAAATCCGCGTTGGCAGGCAGACAAGGGCGTCGATTCGGTGTCCGGGTTCCCTGGTCGGTGCTACATAGTAATCCATGACCTAGACCTTGAGCCATACAGTCGTTCTCTGGCAATGGCGCAGGTAAAGGCAGAGCTTGTGTGCGGCTATGCGACCGAAGTCAACACGGTTGTCGGAGAGGTTATCAACCCGAGGCAGGGAGAGGCAGACGAATTCACCGCCGCCTATGTCCGGTTTTTGACCGACCGCACGTTCGTCACCGGGTTTGTTCAGGATCACATCACCAATGCCGTTGTGATGCACGAATGCTGGGTGGTTTATAAAAACGGCACCAAGGAACTCACCGGATCGGTCGAAGCCTATGCCGGGTCTGGATGGCCGTCGCGCATCCCGCTCGTCACGCAGTCGGACGTTGACGGCATGTTCCAGATAAAGCTCGAAGACGCTGCGCCGTACAGGCAGTTTGCGCGCTTTTATGCAAATGGGGCGGTTGGCTGGGAGACGCTGGCCGCGCCTGATGGCACCTTTGGCAATGGCTATGCGTCGTGCGCCGCAATCGAGAATAACAAAGTCTTTCTATGCGGATCGGACATGACGGGCGGTTCGACTGCCGCGCCTGTGCTGCTTATATCGGCCGACGTGGTGGTTTCAAGTGCTGCCAATTACCTGTGCCGCGCCCTTGGGTACACGGATAGCTGGCTCTATCTTCTTGATGCGGCAAGCACCTCATCAACGGTGTATATAAGGAAGCTGGACAAACTGACACTGGCCACCGATTCGACCATCACTTTCAGCATCTCGGGAGTTGGTGCAGTGGCTGGCGGGATGCACGTTTTGTCTGATTTTGAAATTGTCGTGTGGACACAGTGGGGAGTATATCGCTGGGTAAATGGTGACGTTAATTACACGCAATTCTATGCCAGCTCTGGCGACCCGGATTATTCGGGTGGCGAGTTCGACCAAAACAGATGGTTCATGGCGGACGGGCAAATATGGCGCCGGTGCGAATGGGAATTCGCAGTCACGTCAAAAAAGAACAAGGTCATTACCAATTACCTGACGGTTCCGGCGCAGTCAATTGGCCTGCGCGATGTCGTAACCAGCGAGTGTGCGCTATCCGGCATTGATTCGTCCGATTTGAGCCTGGATGACCTGACCGATTCGGCTGTGCGCGGCTTCAGGATCGGCGGACCCGGCTCGTCGCGCAATTCGCTAGAGATGCTACAGGCCGCTTATCCTTTTGACGTTGCGCCGTCGGGTTATAAACTTCGCTTTGTATCGCGTGGCGGCGCGGCGCTGGCGACCATACCAGAGCAAGACCTTGGCGCCGTGTCTGGCAACGATGCAGCCGCCGTCCTTCTCCCGATGAGCCGCGAGATGGATACGCAAATCCCGTTCAGGGTCACGGTAAGGTATCTTGACCCCGCCCGCGAATACGACGTGGCGGAGCAGTCTGCATCGCGGCCTGACACCGCCAGTACCAACCAGCGCGCCGTCGATCTGTCTATCGTGATGACGGCCGAAGAGGCGGCGCGGTGCGCCGACATTCTGAATTCCAAGGATTGGCTGGAGCGAACATCGTTCGGCCCGTTCACGCTTCCTCCGACCTGGAGCGAACTCGAGCCACCGGATGTAGTGACGGTCGAGCATCGCGGGCAGTCGCACGAATTACGGCTGATCCGTGGCGAAACCTTGCCGGATGGCCGCTTCGTCTGCGCGGGCGTGCCAAGCACAGCGCAAACCTACACGTCGACCGCTTCGGCGCAGGAATCAATCACCATCGGCCAGTCGCTGGTTCCCCTCAAGGGTGCCACGGAAGGTTATTTGCTGGACATTCCGCGCATTCGTTCCGAGCAGGACGTTGCCGGCATGGCCGTTGCGCTGACCGGAATTTCAAGCGGCTGGCCTGGCGCGGCGCTGCTACGCTCTGATGACCAGGGGAGTACCTATGCGGCGTGCGCCGGAACGAACGACCGCGCCCGTGTTTTTTACACCGGCGCGGCGCTTTCTTCGCACCACGGATTCAGCCTGGACAACGGGTCTGTTTTGACCGTGACGCCCAGGTATTCCGGCCACATACCGGCCAGCGTGACCGAGGAACAACTGTACGCGCATGCCAACCTGGCCGCCTATGGCGCAGAAGGACGATGGGAAATTGTCGCATTCAAGACGGCGGTCGACCTGACCGGAACATATCGCCTGCATGACTTCCTGCGCTGCCTGTACGGAACTAAAGATGCCGCCGCGCTGCATCAGGACGGCGACTTGTTGATCATGCTCGATGAGGCGGCGATAAAATTTTTCGGGTTGCCGGTCAATGCCATCGGAAGCGCCCGGCTGTATAAGCCAATTACGCAGGGGGCCGGTCTTGATTCGGCGGCTGCAATCAGCGAAACCTACGGCGCCGTCAATCTCAAGCCGCTCCAGCCGGTTGATTTGTGCGGGTCGCGTGATCCGCTGTCGCTCGATTGGTCATTGCTTGCAAGCAGGCGCACAAGGACTCCGACCGAACTGTTCGCCGGGGTTTCCGTGCCGATTGGCGAGACATCCGAGTCTTATGAGGTGACGCTATACAACGCCGATTATTCGACAGTAAAGCGCACGTTTTCCAGTTTGCCTGCACTTGAAGTCGAGTACACAAGCGCCGAACAGATCACAGACTTCGGTGCCAATCAGGAAACGCTTTACGTCGAGGCTCGGCAGGTTTCGCCCGTTGTTGGTGCCGGCTTTGCGCTGCGCGCATCGATCTACCGTTATTTGTCGCTCGATCCGTTCGGCGATCAGGTTGTTCTTCTGCAAAACATGAACGACACCGGACTTACCGATTTCATGGGGCATTCGGTCACGCTGGTCGGTGGCGTGTCAAGGAGTTCCACTCAGTCAAACGAGGGGGGGTATTCAGCCTCTTTCGACGGCGCCACCGGGTACTACTACCTGGACGGCTCGGCAGCCTTCGCACTTGGAACAGGCGACTTTACCATCGAGGGATTTATCAGGCCATCGTCGGTAAGCCTAGACATGTCGTTGTTCGACTTCAGGCCTTACGGAACAAATGGCGCCTATCCGCTTCTTTACCTTAGCTCGGCGGGGCAGATCGTTTATTACGTGTCAGGCGTCGTTGCAATCAGCGGAAGCCACGGGTTACTTACCACGGAATTTTCGCACTACGCGCTCGTTCGGCAAAGCGGCGTGTCAAAGATATTCGTCAAGGGCGTCCAGATTGGGTCGAATTATACCGACACAAACAATTATTCAATATCTGCCGCTCGCCCGGTGTTCGGCGTGTCCACCTTCAACATGACGAGCGCTTTCTTTTCTGGCTACGCAGACCAGCAACGGATCACCAAAGCGGCGCGCTACTCGTCAACATTCACGCCGCCCACATCATTCCCTAATCCATAAGGCCAACCATGAGCGATTCAAGCACCCCATTCGGCACCATCGCCATCGGACAAGGCGACCAGGCCACAAAGGCGAACGCGCTTTTTGACGCTGCCGCGCCGGTCGCCATCTATGCGAAAAAGTACGCCACGACCACCGGCCTGACGCTCGGCTATCACGGCGGAAAAATTTCTGTCAATGGCGTGGTGACGACCATTGCCGACGGCACCCTGGCCTTGACCGCCTCGACCACAAATTACATCGAAGCCAACCCGTCGACCGGGGCCGTGACGAAAAACACCACCGCCTACACGCCTGGCTACTGGCGGATCGGGCGGGCCGTGACCGGAACGACCTCGATAACCACCTGGTACGACGACCGATTCCTCAACTTCGGCCAGCAGACGCGGATGCTGACCAAGGCATTTCCGAGCGATGCGAACTACACGTTGACCTCGCCCGAAGCCGAGGTCGACGTGATCAAGGTGTCGTCGGGAACGATCACCACCACCCGTGACCTGATCGTGCCGGTCACGTTCCCGCGCCAGTGGTGGGTGATCAATGGCAACGCGCAGAGCGTGCGGATCATCGGCGCAACCGGCACCGGCATCACCATCGCCACCGGCAAGGCGGCGAAAGTCATGGCCGACGGCACGAACGTCGTCCGCCTGACTGCCGATGTCTGATTTTGAAAAACATCCCGCCAACATAGGCGAGAAGGGAATAAGCATGACCGACCACGACTTGA